>ERZ773264.2295-NODE-2295-length-18915-cov-5.229692_pt1 | contig 18915 bp, 21 predicted proteins | sample MGYA00511910_ERZ773264 | MGnify/ENA primary metagenome ERZ773264 (study PRJEB29015, sample SAMEA2737739) | human gut metagenome | biome: human gut; feature: human-associated habitat; material: faeces | place: China | collected 2012 ... | reverse complement strand
CTCTTGTAATGTTATATTATTTTTATTTCTATAATACCATAATTTATTTTCCATATATCTACTATGTGTAATTTATTTTTGTTTATACGTGAATTATACAATGAAAAATTTTTCACAAGTACATAGAAAAATATGTTATAATATTAATTTATGTGGTTAGTTAGATAGAAGTAGAAGAGTATGAACCACCACATTTCCAAACTGCACCGCCTGCATAATCAGCTACATCACGCTCTAATTCTGTATTATCTTTTTCACAATAATGTCCTTCAGATGTATATTCTGAAATAGGAATCGATAAAGTGTATTTTTCGCCACACTGAGGGCAGATAAATTTATACTGCATATTTTATTTTTCCTTTTTCTTTTTGTCTCGTCTTATTTTCTGCAATTCATCATACTCAATCCAGCCTGTTGATTTTGTCCATGAAACCCATTTTAATATTATATCAGGGTATTTATGCTTAAATAGTTTTGCTTTAATTTTTGAGTCAGCAGTTGCCATTCCTTTAGTGTCAATTACTTCGAATCTTCCATCAGAATAGTATAGGTCAAAATCGCTGACATACTGAATTGCTCTGATTGTTTTCCCCATATATTTAAAAGACTCTTGAAGATTATATTTAACCTGTAGTTTATAATCTGTAAGATTCGCATTTTTCATTCCTTCAACTACTACTTCATCGTAAAAACGTTTCTCTAACTTACTCATAAATGTTAGAGTTTCGCCAGTTTTGTAGTCGATAGACTGTCTATTTTTAATACCTTTGGCAGTAGTAGATACTTTAAATTTTGTTCTTGTTTTTATTTTTATTCACTTCCTTTATATAAGAAAAGAGTGATTCCTAATTGAAACCACTCTTTCAAATTTACAAATTACCATTTTTCATTTTGTCTTGATAAGCCTCATTTATGATTTTCATCGAATTTTCAACTTCACCATTTTTTAAACCATGTTCAATTAATATTCTTTCATATGATTCATAAGTCTTAAAACAATGTTTAAAACAATCTTTATTACATGGTTTATTTTCAGATATTTTTGTGGCAAAATTATTTATTTCCCAGCGATAATCGTTAATTTCTTTTTCGACAAACATTGTTGTTAGTTTTGCTAAATCATCTTTGATTGCTTTATCATGTCTGATGGCACGTTCCGTATCTTTTGCCTCTTTGTCTTTTAATTCACTAAGTGCTTCCGAAGTTTTGATAAGCAATTCATGTTCTTCACGTTTCTGTCGCATAGACCTCGTTTCCAAACCTAACAATTTAATGAACCAATCAAACAACGTCCACATAAATTTAAATGCTAACAAAATAGTACAAATGGCAATAATTAAAGTACCATAATTAATCTGTGTAAGTTCATTTATTGCATCCATTCATACTAATCCCTACTTTCTTTAATCTTCTTTAATATCTCTTCAATGTCTTCAGCAACCAATTCACCATTTTTAATTGAATCAGTAATATTCTGAGCTATCTGACTAGCAGAACTAATGTTCAAATTCTTGTATGTACTGTATAATGTCATTACAATTAAGAATATAATTGACACGATTTCTGATACTTCATCATTTGTAATGGGAATTGTATTAATTCCAAATATTTGTAATACTGCATTAATTAATGCTATAACTAAAATTACAATTCTTGTAATTGCGTCAGGAGTAATTCCTTTTATATTAAACTTTTTCATTTTCAAATCCTCCTTTATTTAGCCACGACCAATCTATTAATTGCCCACACTTAGGACAAATTGCATCTTTTGGCGTTATTTCCGCTCTACATCTCTCACACATTGCATATCCACCATCTATCTCAATATATGGCTCTAATGGAGTAGAAGTAGAAGTAGTGTTTAATTCATTTTTATTCATAGGCATTAATTTTGTTTCTGGGGCGATTTTTCATCCATTCCTCATAACATTTTTTTGTTTCACCTTTATGAAAAAAACAACATACATGACCTGTCTTTTTGTCACTTTCTTGAATCCATTTTGGCTGAACGTGCCATTTAGTTGTATAGTATATAATCTGAGGTATTTGAGTTATTGGGATGATATTTTCTTTCCCATAACATTCGTACACCTCGTCCAAAGAATTAAATATCTTATTAATTTTAACCACCGCCTTAATTAAATTAAATCGTAAAAAATAGGGATAGCAAAACTAATATTGTAGCAATGCTATCCCTAAAGGTGTGATTAAAATTAACTACAATATTATATTACTTTATTATTTTTTGTGAGATTTGTTTGGAGTAATTCCAATTTTATCTTCGATAATTGGTTTAATTGAATTTGCATATTCCTGCTTAGATACAGCGGAATATTTACCATTTTCATATTTGATATACACAACTTTTGTTCCGTCAGGAATATCTAATGTCATCTGAATCTCTTTTTCTTTAAATTCAAAAACAATAATATTGAGGAACTTGTTGTGATATGTTACTTTACATTTCTGTATCATTATTAATTCCTCCAAAATAGAAGAAGAGAAGTATAATAACTTCCCTTCTCAACTATTCATTAATCTTCAATTAAGATAAGGTCGAGCATATTATCATCCTCATCACTCATAAGATCTGCTGTAATAGTAATTGAAGCAGGATCTCCGTTATTAGAATATGATAAACTAATATTTGTCTGAGGTGCAACCTTATACGCAACAAGATGATAAGCTAAGATTTCATCATTTTCAGTCTTCATAATTGTATCGCCATAAACAGCGAAGTTTTTAGGAAAGCTTGTAGACTTAATGTTGATTCTTTCAACTTTTTCTGTAAGTTCTTTAATGTAATAAACAATTACTTTATCACCTTCTGTAAGTTTCTGAGTAAGAGTTGCTTTCTTTGCTTCAACAGAGTTGGCAAGTTCTGTACCACAATCATCATCGGCTTTATAAATAACAACTGTGCCGACAACAGGTGTTTCAGACAATGTTACTTCTGTTCCACCTGTGCCAACAGTAACTTCTTCTCTAGCCATGAATTTTGCTGTTTTTGAAACTTCTCCACCAGTAATTAACTGCCATAACTTAACAGTCTGAATCTGTGTTTCAATAGTGATAGTACCACCACGTTCACCAGTGAAACTTACTTTTTTAGGATGTCCCTTGCCACCATAAGCATATACATTTTCACCCGTCAATTCAGTTGTTGTAACATTTGCGAAATCACAATTTAAGAAAGGTTTCTTTGTAGAATAATCTACGAAAATAAGGTCACATACCTCTCTATTTGCCATATTTTTATTTGACATAATTTCTACCTCCGTAATTTTATGTAATAAAAAAAGACCTACAAGGTCTTAATTATTAATTCTTTTCGTCCAAGACAAAACATCAAAATCTTTATCTCCCCATACCGCAGCACTTGTTGACTGCACTTCATAAATAGAGTTATCAATTAATCTAAAATAGGAATCCCATAATTGATAAACTGTCAATTGGTAAACATTTGTCATATTAATAGATTTATGTCTATTTGCTACGACAGAAATTATATTCCCAAGTTCCATATTCTCATCTTTTTTCTTATTAGATTTCATTTTTGACTTGAAGTTTTTAATTTTCTGAGCAATTTTCATTGCTTTTTTACTTTTTATTTTAGATATATCATTTTCATCTCTTTTTTTAATATTGTTTAACTGTAAGATAACATCAGTTAATTCATTGTAAATATATCTATTTACAGTGCCAACAACACTATTTTCAATATCATTTATATCTTTAACTACTAAAAAAATTTTTTCTTCTTTGTAAAAAATAACATTTTCAACAAAGAAAAAATTCAAAGCATCTTGAAGTAACTTTGATGTGTTATCATTAGATGTGAATAAATCATATATGTTTTCTTCGCTATTTTGTTTTGCCTCTTGTCCAATAAGAGAATAGAAAAACGAAGAATCCGCTAACAAAATTGAATTGTAAAAATTATAGTTTTCGATACCAATTTCGGCTATATCTTTGAGTTTTGGTGAAACAACATTTCCCACATTTTGAATATTAATAGGAGTAGGTGACAATAAATCGAAATAATTTAACTTCATTCTTTGTCTTTAAATAAGAAATCAGGAGCATTAAACACAAGTTGTCTACCATAATATTTTTTGTTGTCAGAACTTCTAAGCGTTACAGATTCTAACTGTAATGAACCGATTCCATATTTTCCTTTACCTTTTTTCATATTGTTCTTTTCAAACTCTCTCAATGTTTGTTCTACTGCATCCGCTAATATGTCAGCTCTATTTCCCCAATAGCCTTTTTTGTTATATCTCATATGTTGTTTATGGCATAAGCACCATACAATAATTTTTACATTTTTTGTTGTTCCTGTTGGAATACGAGGACATTCTGTATCAAAACAAATATAAGATTTAACCTCTGTCTGAGTTTCATCTATATATAATGTAGGGAAAATTTGTTTATATAAAATTCCATTGTCGTCATCATTTATTCCATACCATTCATCTTCGTCATATTTTCCATCTGTTATAATGTCTTTAATATCATCTGAATTTAACAAAGAGGTAAGAATATTTGATTTATATTTTCCTAAATCTTTTAAAACTGTTTCCATTCAAACCCCTTTCTAAATACTAGATATAATAGTAATTGTTTTTTCTGCTAAAACAGAATCGTTCTTATTGGCATCTAAAATTCTCAAAATAAAAGATTCTCCAACAAGAGAATCGTCATCTACGAATAATTGAATTTTATTATTCATTATTTTTGTTTCAATACTAAAATCTGAAATTACAACCCATTTAATATCATAAACAGTTTCAATGCTAAAAGTCTTTTTACGCCCAACTCGAAGCGTATCGCCACCAACAATAATAGGAGTAGAAGTAGAAGAAGAATAATTACAAATCCAAATTTGTTTATTATCATCTAACATAACCTTTTTATCTGTAGCAGAATTAAAGGCATCAAATGAAAATGTCAATAAAATAATTCCACCTTTATTAATAGTCTCGTAATTATACAGATTAATTTTTCTATTAGTTAAAGCATAAACATCTGGATTCTCCGAATCTTCAAAATCGAATACGAATCGCATACCACGTTTGAGTTTCTTGGTATCTTTGTCTATAGGAATATAAACTCCATACTGATTATCACCTATGATAATAGTCGAATTACCTGTCTCTCCGTTTGAATATTTCGTAAAGTCTTCTACATATACATATCTACTAATAATATCTCCACTATTATCTTGCCAATGTAATATATGATTACACTCAACCATTTTACCATGAGTAATAATGTCGTTATTGGTGTCAACTTCATTTATCAACCAATGGGAATTTTGCCAATATACAATCTGCCCTGCATTAAAACTTTCATTAGGTCTTGATTTAATTTTCTTAGTATGATAATCACTCGTTTTTAAAATTGTTAAATCTTGTTCCACGTCATCAATGGTTACTCGATAAGTGTCTAATGTATTATTAAAATCTCTATTTAAATCTTGTTTGACTTGATTTCTTTGTGCATCTTGTAATGATTCAACACCACAAGCGTTTTGAATTTTTCGGTAATAATCAATATCTATCATAATCATCACCTCTAAATTCCGTATTGAGAATAGTTAATAACTTTTCGTTTACCTGTTTCTCTGTCTCTGCCATTATATTGAGACATGGTAACTTCATTGTTATATTTCAATGTTTTATACATATCCATAAAAGTTTTTCTTTCGTTTGCCGGAGAATGTAACATTTTTAAATCAGTAGAAGTAAGTGCATTTACCATAGATTTCAATGTAACCACATCTCTTGATATGTATACTTCATACATTAAATCAGCTAATAAATTTATTTCGTCATTAGTAAGGGTTTCGCTTATTTCTTCTACATCGTCATTCATTTCTAATTCGAAATCTAAAGTACAGTTCCTTTTCCAAATAGAAATTGCTTCAGATAAGTAATTCCTTGTACGACTTTTTGCAATTTCCAATGCCTCGTCTTTGGTTAGATTGTAATAACTAAAAAAATTAGCATCTTTTTCAATTCTGTCAAAAAATGGAGTATACAATTGTTCATAAGATGTCATAAGCAACCCTCCATTCTATTTTGTTGTTTTTGCGGGTCTACCCGATTTTTTCTTAGGAGTAGAAGTAGAAACAGTTTTATTTTCATCAACTTTGTTCTGAGTAGCCAAAAGCTGTTTCATCATTTCCTGCATCTGATTTAATTGATTCTGTAAATCAGCATTCTGTTTCTTAATATTTTCAACTTCTTCATCATTTGAGTTTTTCTGTTCAACTTTTGAGGTAAGTTTAATATTTGTTGTAAGAATATTTCTACGAAATTCTTTTTCACGTTCCTCAATTGCCATAGTGACACGATTAGAAATATCGTAAGCACCAGAACTAATTAATCCCTGATGAATTGTCACAACTCTATCAAATACAGAAGAATCAATAATCTCAAGAAGTTTCTGTAATTTTCCCTGAGTAGGATGTAAAATTATATCTTCGATTTCTTCATTCTTAATAATTCTTGATTTATCTACACCTAACTCAGCATAAATATCGTCCTCTTCATTTTCATCAAATCGTACTAATCCATTTCTTACAGCATTTGAATTTGAATTAATATACTGTAATTGGTCAACAGAAATAGATTCATATGTCGGTTCATCATAATTATAGCAAGGGGCTAACATTTTATCCCCAACTGCTAAAATAAATGGATTATAGTTATATACTTTTACAAAAGCACTATCTTTTAATGCCATAAAAATTCCCTTCCTTCTTTCATAAAATAAGGAGAGTGTAGATACACCCTCCTTTAATTATTAATTACTGAGTAAATGCAATCTTAGCAACCTTATCAGGTCTTGTAATCTTGATACCATACTCATAACCTGTGAATTTAAGAGATACCTTTTCTTTATTGTTATCCATTGTCTGATATACTCTAAGATCCCCTCTATCACAAATTGTTCCTATCTTACCGCTCACTCCGAAAATACGCTTATCTGGAACGAGAAGTTCACCATCAGATGCTTTCTTCTGTCCAGAGAATCCACCGATTAATAATCCATTGTATTCTTTAGCAAGACCATATCTGTTGTATGCATCTTTCATATTATCACTCATAAAAGAGTTTGCACCCTGAAGCTGAGCAATCTTCTGAGCATATTTGTTTAAACCAAATGCAAACGCAGTATCACCAGCGTCAAGCATATCCATTATATAGAGTGAGAGAGCGTCCATATTTGCAACTGTAAGAGCTGATACCCCACCTGTTACATTGATTACCTGTTCACCACCAACAATAGCCTTATCAAGTGCTGTGAAAGCATCTTTAATCTTCTTGTTGTCGAGTGCTTCCTTAGCAAATACTGATAACTGAGCGATTGATTTGAAACCACCACGTCTTAACTGAGCGTAAGAAAGTTCTGTCTCAACCTGTCCATGTTTCCATGTTGGCTTTAAGATAGAACCATCAATATAAGACTTATTTACGTTTCCGCCCTTAGCAGCATCATATGCAACTAATGTGTTCTTTGGAGTCTTTTCGATTTCATAGTCATCGAATTCACCAATTGAATCCTTCTCGAACATCATATCAATGATTTCATCTGGCTTATCATATACTGGATCGGAAATAGTCTTGAGAATTAACTGTGAAATTTCGTGACCTTCATCATTTCCTGTTTCTCCGATTTTCTTTGCCCAAGCATCTACTACCTGTGCAATTTCCTTGTCTTCAGCGTTAAGGTTGCATTTTCCAACAACCTTTTCAGCGACCTCATATACTCGACCGCTTGTATTCATAATTTCAGCAATTTCTGTATTTAATGCCATTTTTGTTTACCTCCGTAAATTATTTGCAATAAAATAAGACGCATAAAGCGTCTAATGAAAATTTTATATTTAATTTAAATTAATCAAGTATAGCAACTTCAATTCCTACGTGTGTTCCACAATCTTTAGCCGCTGTATTTCTTACCTGAATTCTTGTGGCAGTAGTAGTGGAAACAAGTTTACCATCAGTTCCTACAGTTGCATATCCACCAACTGCGAATGTTCCTGTTGTCTGGTCTGTGAAATAAACTTCTCCACTAACTGGCTGTTCTGATGTAACGAATTCACCTTCATTGATATTTTCAAATACATCGCTATAATCTGGAAGATCACGATCCCCATCAATTCCTGTAGCAATTAATTCTTTGCCTACGAAAAATACATTTTTGTCAGTAGCAGCAGAAGGAAAAGCTACCTTTCCATCAGTACCCTTTACAACAAGCATACCTTTCTTCATATCTGCACCAGCCACATATGTTGCGTCAGCAACTTTACCATTATGTCCCTGTAATACTCTGTACATTTAAGATACCTCCATTATTTTCTTAAAAATGATTTGATGATGTTATCCACATCAATTTCGTTATCCTCGGCTGTTTCAAGATTAGCCTGTGGCTTTTCTACTTCAACCTCAGAAGTTTCAACTTTTGTTTCTGCTTTCGATTCTTTTGATAATGAAGCAACAACTCTATCTGAAATGATTTCACTTAACTGAGCCTTATCTAACTCATCAATTATTTTCTTAAATTTGTCTGTTTCAAGTTCTGCCTCTGTAATCTGCTTAGAATCTAAAGCATATTTCTTTAATGCCTCTTTCTTTTCAGAAAGTTCATTCTCAGCTTTTTCAGCGTCTTCCTTTTCACATCTTTCTTTATAAGAGAGAAGTGTTTCATTTTCAGCCTTTAAAGTCTGAATTTCTGCATTTGCTTTAACAATAGCGTCATTCTTTTCAGCAATGGTGTTATTGATTTCAGCAACACTTACAGATAAAGTAACCTTTTCAGGTTCACCAACAGTAACTTCATCACCATTGACTGTATATGCGAACTTAACAAAATCAAGTTCATTTTCTCCATCTTCATCTGTTTTACCTAATACATAATTTTCTGCTGGGAACATAAAGCAAATATAGAACCAACGATATGTTTGTCTACATATTTCAGAAATTTTTGCTCTTAAATCCCTAACAGTAAGAGCTGATGTTTCAGGTGTTTCTTCTGATTTTTCAACTTCAGACGGCTTTTCGTCTTTAGTCTCAGAAATTTCTTCTGATTTTTCAGCTTCATCTTTATTTTCACTTTCAGAAATTTCGCCTTCACTTACTTCAGCAACAGGAGTATCAGTATTTTCAACCTTTACCTCGCTTGCCTCAGTAGGAATTTCGACTACTTTTTCTTCAGCGATTTCCTGAGTTTTAGCCATATTATCCTCCTTTGCCTCAGTGTTATATATGTCATTAGCCAATGCTTCGGCTATTAACATCTCTGGACTTTCTTCATCCAAACTTGCCATACATAGAGTTTCTGCACAATTTCCGTATGCGGGAGTAGTACGTGATCCCAATAAGCAGTCACTTTCAAAAAGATATTTTTTTAATACCTTAACTCCATCAACCATTTCTGTTTTCTCAGAAAGAATTTCCCAAGAACTATGCAACTGTCCAAGATTAAATAATCTCTTAATTGCGTCACAAACAGAACTGTTTCTTTTCCAAATACGGCTCGTAACAAATAAGCACGGTGTATTAACTGTTTCACCACTGTAAAGAGTTACATCATCATCTTTAACTTCAACAGCAGTATTCACGCCAATAGTTGCCGTGCCAAACTTTACATTTCCGTTTTTATCAACAGAACATTCATGTCCACCCAAATCATCTTTACCTGCAATCTTTTTATATTTTGCAACGACAGGCTGATTAACTAAAGTTTCTGCCATTTCTTCGGCATTATCGCTATTAAGTTGTACATTATTCCCATTTGGGTAATTGTAATAGCACGACCTACGAGTAAGCTCTAAGTATGTTTTGTGTTCTGAAAGTTCCAATACAGAAGAGGACATTTCAAAATTGTCCATTTTTGTACCTCACTTTCTAGCCAAGTTCGTATCCATAAGAAGATACGTCATTGACTTTATGCTTGTTTGTTTCTAAGTCATTCATTAACTCATAAAATCCAATAGTAGGAATATATTTATTAGACAATTCCACCATCGAATTTAAGCTAACAAAATAACTATGTTTTAATAAATCACTTTGAATTATTCCAGAATAGTCATCAGTGACCATATTGTAGAATTTTTGAAATGCTTCCAAATATTTCTCACAAGATTCGGTTGATTCTTCGTTATAACATTGAATAAAATACCAATAACCAACTGCTAAACCATCAGCAACTTGTTCCTTAGATTTTTCAGTCTCAATAAGATTTAACTCACGCTTTCTCATATGAGAATAGGAGAGTGCCTCTATAAAATTAATTAATCCTTTTGCATTTTTGTGAAATTCATTGTCAGAACGAGTAAGTGAGTCCATATTACAATGCTGAACATAAACAGTATTATTAATATACTCGTGACTTTTAGATTGACATAGACACAACTGCATATATGAAACATCTTCGTTATATCGCATGTCAGAAAAATATATATTATGTGAAACTAAATAGTCCCTAGAGAACAGGCGAGAGAATACCCAAGTCTGGTTTCGACCAGGGACTTTAGATAGTTTCGGTTGAGAAGGAAGGCATGATTCAGTAGATTCAGAATTATACTCACGAATAAAATTACCACTAACAAAATCACATTTTGTTTTGAGTATTTTTTCATAGAGTAGTGCTAAACTATATTCATTATAGAAAGCGTCATCTGCATCTAAATAGGTTACATACGGACACGTTGTTGATTCAAAACCAACTTGTCTAGCGTGTCCAACACCTTGATTATTCTGTAATTTGATATACTGAATATCAAGCAATTTATTAAATGTATTGATTAAATCCGAATAGTCAGTAGAAGAATTATCATCTACAATTGTAACTCGGACTATATCACTAATATTTTGCATCGCAACTGACATAAGTGCTTTTGACACATATTTATGCGATGTATTGTAAAGTGGGATAATAACATCAATTTGTTTGATGATTAAACACCACCTTTCTTAATTGTTTTCTGACGCTCTTTATCATATGACTGCTTTGCGTCATTATCAGAATCGGCAGGACGACCACCAGTATCGTCAGTTGTATTATTGCCGGAATTTGTATATTGACTTCCATGAGGTTTGAATATATCATCATATCCAAGTTCATTTTCTCGTCTACGTTTCTGAACTTCATCTTCAACAGATACACCAACTACTCCTAACGCAGTCTCATATGAACAATTCATAGTAGAAAACAGGAGTGTAGCAAGTGAATTCTTTAATTCTTGTTCCATTTGCTCACTATCAACAATATTGATTTTAGGAGCATACGAAACTTCATATCCATTATCAATAAGGATTTGTTTATACCATTTTTTCAAAACCCATTCCATCTGTTGCGAAATTTTATTGATTGTTTTCATTAACTGAGAAACGTTAATTGCAGCAGACGATACAGACTGACTTCCACTTGCATCAGATAAAAAACCGATACCAAGTGAATTTAATGCCATTGAGCGATACGATGTTACTATTTGTGGATCTGTCAATTCTACTTTTGATTCAACGAATTTAACATCTTTTACCGATGGGTTTGTTGTCGCAAGAACAGTTTCGGAAGAAAATGCCTTTGCTAAGTTCTCATGGTTGTATGCTTGTAATTCAAAACAATCTTTATTCCTATCTGCTCCTGCAAATTCAGGATACATTAACTGAATAATAATACGTCTTGAATTGACCTTTGCTGTCACATTATCCGTTCTTTGAAACTGTTTTAAAAGAAGTGCTGAAGGTAATGCTCTAAGAATAGTAGAAACACCATATTTCTGATTCATGTTATTGACACGAATGACACCAGAATACTTAATATTTAGTTTTGCATATTTTTCTTTGTTTTTATACGCTTCATATACTTCATCTGGGTAATTTGCCTTGATTTCAGCTTCCATATTTTCAAAGAAAAGAGGAGTTTTCTTTTTTTTAGTTTTTGGATAGTTATTTGATAATCGGGATTTTAATTCTTCTATATTTATAAGAACATACGGATCTTTACCAATCTGATAATTAGAAATTTCTGCAACACCTAATGGAAATGTATCTACTACATAATCATTATCTTTGTGTCTAAGATACATAATGACATTTCCTTCTCTGTACGCAGTAGTAACAGAAGTATGAATTAAATCCTCAATATTTATTAATTCATTAAAATCCGTAATAAGTTCTTTTGCTTCTTCAAATTTCTTGACCTTATTTCTACCTTTCTGCTCACGATATGAGAGTTTATAATCAGTGTTTAAGTTTGTATCAATAGCTTCATCAGCTTTACCAATAATATCATCGGAGTTGATAAATTTCTTAATAATTGTATTTATCTGTTTAACTTTATTCAAGTCACTTTGTGGGTTATTTGATAATGCATCGAGTAACTCTGGTGTAATAGCAGAAACAGTTGACTTATCTTTTAAATATGTAGAATATTGTCTATTAGTCGGATCATAATTTCTCATAGCTGCTTCAAGCCATTGTGCTGCCATTTCAGAAGTTGTAATAACTGTTGTATCCATATCTGGAATTTCAGATGACGTAATTACTTCATAATTTTCATCAAGATTTGTGTCTGACATAGTTCCTCCTTTCTTTAAAATTTAATTGTAGATATAAAAGATGGAGCAGAAGAATAATTATTTTTGGGAATATCAGTTGTAATAACTTGCCCTCTGCGAAGTTCGTATAATCTATGTGCAAGCATAATCAATACATAGAATCTATCGTCATGCATAATTTTTTCTTTATCTTTTGCTAAAGCATAAGTTTTTGTCGTTTTTTCTGAATTTTCATATTTATATATAGACGTTGTTTCTGTTTTCATTAAATCTATATTTACTAATGAAGCGATTTCATCATCGGTCAATTGATAATGACCAATTTCTTCTCCATAGTCTCCATTTTCCGTTATAGAAATAAATTCTTGTTTATATTCATATGGGAACTTTATAACTCCAAGATTCATAAGTTCAATAAACTCATCAACCATTTGAGTTCTATATTTTCTTGGACTGATAAGTCTTAATTTATCCACTGCATTAGGGTATCGGTCTTTATAACCAGTGTAAATTTCGTGAGAAGCATCTATAAGTCCTCGATGAGTTTTTCCGTCATCTCCAACCCAATCATTTAATAAACCGTCAGCATATGTGCTAACACCGCCACCTCCGGCTCCTTGATCTACCAATAGACTGTCAATATTAACATAATCATTATATTGTCCGTTATATAATGCAAGATAATTTCTAATTTCTTTTAACTGTCTATTTGAGTCTAACTTATATCCCTTTTTACTCGCTCTATCAAACATATTGACACAATTTACAATTTCCCCAATATATCCATAATCTGGATCATTTACGATTCTCATAGCACCCAAAATAGAATTATCAAATGTACGAGCAGGATCTAATGCAAGACAGATTGTTGTATCTTTTTTGTATGAGAGCTGTGGTAAATAGAAAGTCTCATTTCTACGGATAGTTCCCCATTTTACAATCTGATTAACACCACCATCACGAGTAGGTTGATTATAATATTCTCTCAATGCCTTCTCGCGATTTGCTTTCATAGCAGCATCAACTTTATCCTGAGTAAGAAGAGGAGTATACGGCTTGCCATTCATAAATGTTTTAATGGCGGTATCACAAATCATATCTGCAACAAAATAATCTCTATCACCAGCAATCATCTTTTTAGCAAAGTTCTTATAATGTGTATAGAACATTTTACTCATATCATCCTGAGAAGAAGCATAAACCAACTGTGTAGGACATTTTCTTTTCAATGTATCTGGATTAAAACCATCATCAACAGAAGTAACGAATTCTGTATTCTGTGTTGCAAACGCTTCGCAGACTGCGATTAATTCGTCGGAAGAGAACGCCGCCTCATCAAAGAAAACCAAAGTTGCCCTGCGACTCCTGTTGTTATCCGGCTTACCATTCAATGTAAAAATTTCACTACCATTATAAAATTCCACATGGAAAGATTCTGGATTGTGTTGGAATCCTGTTTTATTATTAGGAGATTTCTTTGTTTCTTTTTCAACGATATCCTTTAATGAACGAATAGAAGCTGCCGTTTTACCAATTCTAAGAACAATTTCTTCAATTTTTGAGAATGTTTCCTTAGACTGATTACCGACAGAAGATACGATATAGATTGCCTGGTTCTCATAAAGAATTGCTTTAAGAACCATAAAAATAGCACCAAGAAATGATTTACCGAAGTTTCGGCTACAACACCAAAGAACATGAGGTTTGTTCCAACTCTGTTGTAATATATATTTCTGCGAATCAATTAACTTTATTCCAAGAAGTTCCTCACAAGCTATGCAAGGATTACGCCTGTAAAATGCTATTGATTCAGCGTCTAATTCACAAATTCGCCTTTTGCGTTCAGACATTAGTTTATGATATGCCACTATTTATTCTCCAATTTTTTAATAGTAGCATTTAACTCATCAATTTTCATTAAGAGTTGGCGAATCTCCTCTTTTTTATCATCTAATGTTTGATTTAAGTCGTCAATGAGTTTTAATTGTGTTTCATATATTTCTTTTTTATCATTTTCATCAAATATACAATGGTCTAAGATTGCCTTTTGAGAAATCTCAACAGCCCATCTAGTTCCTTCACTTTTTAACTGATCATAATAATCGGCTTCAGCTTTGTCAAAATCTTTTTCTCTTAAATCTCGCATAAGATACGTGAGAGTGGATTTGCCAGCATCTTTATTAGATCTATTTTTAACAGAAATCTCATTTTCCTTTGCGATTTTATCATTACTCTGAACAAGTTTATTTTTAATATCGCTCAACGTTTTGATGCTTTCAGCGTCTTTCAATGGATCAAGCTGAGACATTTTTTTATCGCAAGTATCAATCTGGAAGTTGTTTTTGATAATCTGCAATATCTGAGATAGCTTGTACGCATCATCTACGTTATCATCATCTTCGAGATATGGAGATAATGAATTAAACAAAAATTTTCTATTTTCATCGGGATAATCTTCAAATGGGTCATATCCAATTACCTCAATAGCATATTTCATATTCTGCTTATCCTCTTTTGACCATTTAACAGTTTTTGTTTTTTCGTCATTAAAAATATCCTCTGTAAACGAATCTGTGTCACACTCAAATAGGGGTTTATACTTTTGGATTATCTCTTTTTTCTCTTTAGTTGTCCTATTATTATTCTGATGAATAAAAGAATCATTTTCAGAATCCTGATATGATCTTGCTCGATCCTGTCTCATAACAACTAATGTAAAATATTTTTGAAGAATATCTTTTCCACGATATTTTAAAGATTCGTCATCTATATAACCATCTTCGTTTTTAATGCTTTCTTCAGCAGACCAAAGTAAGTCATAATACAAAGGTTTATCAATATTTCTAAGAAGTACCTTAAATTTTTCGTAATTTATTGTTCCATTATTATTCAAAACAGAAGTCTTACAACAGTCTTTACAAACAGGAACTCTTTTATCTAAAGAGTACATTGGACTATACGATAAATAAAAATCTGTTAAATTCTTTTCTTTATGGCAACAAGTACATACCTTCTTACCTTTTTGTTTATTAGCTGGCGTAGTACCAGTTTTTTTACTTGTAGGCAATTACGCCACCTCCTTCAAATATAATAAAAAGAGAAGTAGAAGAACTACTTCTCTTGTTTTCTAAAATAGTGCACAACCATCTCTTTTGAACGATTCAACATACATATTCCACTTGTTATCATCCATCTCATATAATTTCTTAAAACATTTCTTACATAAGAATTTCGATACATCTCTTCCGTGGAATTTCATGTTCATTGCCAGCGTTGTCTTATCTTTTATTCTCTTTTCACACTCATCACAATACTTGTTAAAATACTGTCTTGCAACTTTTGTATCTCCAACATCTAATCCATTGTACTCAGCAAATTCCTGAATAACTTCATCGGTTGGCTCATCTCTAAACGTTCCACTATTCCAAGCCTGTTTGACATACTCATCAATAGTACAATTCATAATTATCCATTTTTTATTTTTGATGAAGTCTTCTTTTAAAATATTTTCCCAACGCTCACGCATATTTGGATACCAATATTTATCTAGTATCCAAGTTGACTTACTTGCAAATGGGCAAGCAATATTACAACCTTGACGAGAATAACCTTTTTTGTATTTTAGACAGATGGGAATATCTTTCCAAATTGTATAAAGCCATACGTCCATTTCAGACCATTTTCTGATAGGAAGAATACCTTGCCAACATGTTTTACCCCATTCTTTTTCATTAACCCATTCATCTTGATAGCCACTTCGAGTATTTGATTCTTCATTTCTCATACCCATCCACATAAGATATGGATGGTCGTGGTCAAGTTGTGATACCATTACACCAACTTTAAAAATCCTACAACAGAATCTTGCGAATCTTGTTGGTATCATATTGTCTGACTTTACATATTGATAGAATCCCTTCTTAGGATTCATAATTTCACAATTAGGAAATTCTTTAACCATTCTATATGTATCAGCACAATCAAGTGATGTGTTATTGAAAATCGCTTTGGTTTCTGGATATAATTTTCTGACGAGATGACAGGTAAGCATTGAATCCTTACCCATAGATACTGGAACAATTGGAGTATATGTATTATATTTTTCCATTTTTTCTTTGATTAGATTTAACGAATCAGTTTCAATTTGCATTAGATGTTTCTTTTGTAATTCAATTAAATCTTGCCAACTTGCTAAATCAACATCTGAAACGTTATCATAATTTTTTAATTTGAAACAATCAACACTTTCAAGCGAATTTTCAATCTTCACTCGATAGAATTTATGTTCATTTCCTTGCTTATCAAATCCTTTAATAATGGATCTATCTAGCCAAAAGTAGCCTTCTTTCAGGTCTTCTAATGGTTGTTTGGTCGTATCTCGCAAGAATGTAAGATACTCATTGTAAATTGGATTCACTCATATACCTGAGTGTAATGTACATTACTTTTTACCTAGGATTATCTTGCCTTTCTTATCGTATTTAAGATATTTGCAACTATCTTATATATTATTATTCTCTACAACACTCCCAATGAAAGTGTTGTTTTAATGAAATAGAAGAGTAATACAAAACTACTTTTTCTATTTAATGGTTTTATTTATATAATAAATATATAAAGCGAGAGAACAGTGATGAACTGTTCACATCTAAGTTCCGTATGCATCCAGAGAAATAGACTTTCATCTTCAGGACTTCTCGCATAAAGAATTTGCCTCGAAAATAAGTGAGTATCATAGCCACACGCTTACATACAGCAACTTAATAACCAGGCAAAATAATTGGTTTTATCTGTCTTTTCAGATTGTCAGACCGAACACCAGTCACATAAAAATCAAGGCTAGGTGCAAACACCTCTCCAAGTAAAATCCAAAGATTTTTGTTCATTATAGTTCCTCATTAACGCAGAGAATCACAAAAGAACAGAATTGATATAGATACCGCTTCTGCTGAAAATCTCAAAGATTTTCGATTTTATATATACTAACTCTATGTTTCGTGCGCACTCGTCTCAATAAAATGGGACGACATAAAGCAGTAGTAGGTCTTATAATGCTACATGAATAGCAAATGCCAAGATATGATACTTATATATTCTCTGTTTTGTTACACACTTAAGGGTTTTATTATTATTCTTTATACATCTATCCTCTTATCTATGATGGGCGGCGTATCCATCATCTCAGGTACTCAAAAAGAGTGTGTAGAGAGCCTTTTTCTACCTATAGATAAGTTGATGTATTATGTTTTATTGCTTTATTATATTATTCTCTGTTATTAGGAAAATTTTGACACGAAATGTCGAAGATGATACAATTACAAGGACAAGCAGATGTCCAACATTTTAATTTTGGCTAGATTGAGATGGTTAGGCGGTATGAGTTGTTCCAAAGTAGTGATACTTTGTTCATTATAGAAATCCTTTCATGGAAATATTACGAAAGGAGGAATAACATCATAGAAATTTTTGTTGCACTAATTGTCGGAATAGTAGGTAGTATAATTGCTACATACTTAGTACGACTTATAGATAAATTAGGACACAAAAATAACCGCCACGAGAGATAGCGGTTACGTTTGTGTTAATTGAAATATATTAGCCGAAATACACCATATATTCGACTCAGACCGTCTAACGGATGTTTGCTTGTTTCTTTATGTATTATATTAGTGTATGTTTTGGGATTTGTCAAGGGTTAGATGAAAGCTTCATCTGACTCATCGGTTTCGTCAGATTTCAATACTATCTTTTAACTTTCTAACCTTAGAAGTATCCATTTTGATATAGTATTTCTTAGTGACATCTGTGCCAGAATGATTGAGCATGGTAGACACATCCTCAAGACTAACACCTTCATTTTTAAGCAATGTGGCATAACTATGCCTAAAGTCATGTGGGTGTAATGTTGGTACACCAATCATGCTTCCAATTTTCTTACACCACTTATCAAGTGTTGAGTTTTGCAGACACTTATCATCTGTAACGAATGGTGTTATAAAAATCCAACCATGATCATTTATATTATTCTCTTTTCTATATTTGATAAGTTTATCCAAATAATCTTTTGTTTCTTTTGAGAAGCTGAGTTCCACAAGTTTTCCCTCTTTTTCCAATACATTACTACAAATTCGTTCATCAAAATCAATCTGATCCCATCTTAAATGTGCAATGGCATTAACCCTCGCCATAGTTGTGAGAGACATAAAAGCATATGCTTGTAACTGGATATCTCCATATTCTTCAAGTTTTTCACGCATCAATTGTACTTGTTCTTTTGTTAAATATGTCTGTACTGCAATAGGCTGACCAGCTTTTGGTCTATCAATAAATTCTGTTGGAGA
>ERZ773264.2272-NODE-2272-length-19062-cov-5.484295_pt1 | contig 19062 bp, 9 predicted proteins | sample MGYA00511910_ERZ773264 | MGnify/ENA primary metagenome ERZ773264 (study PRJEB29015, sample SAMEA2737739) | human gut metagenome | biome: human gut; feature: human-associated habitat; material: faeces | place: China | collected 2012 ... | reverse complement strand
TAATTTATAAAGATGGATTATTCACAATTTCTACATATGCGGGAAGAGCTGTCGCTCGTAGCAGTTTTACTATTGCTGTTCCTTGCCGATCTCTTCATGAGTCCGGACGCACACAAGCAAAAAGGGACGAGACCCGTTTTGAACACCATGCTGCCAGTTATCCTGATGGCCATCCATACAGCGATCAATCTGGTTCCAGGCACAGCTGCCGACATTTTTGGCGGTATGTATCACTATGTACCCATGCACACGGTTGTCAAATCAATCCTGAACATAGGCACGCTGATTGTTTTCCTGATGGCACACGAATGGATGAAACGCGACGATACTTCATTCAAGCAAGGTGAGTTCTATGTACTTACACTCTCCACCCTGTTCGGTATGTATCTCATGATTTCCGCCGGACACTTCCTGATGTTCTTCATCGGACTGGAGACTGCTTCCGTTCCGATGGCAGCTTTGATTGCCTTCGATAAATACCGTCACAACTCCGCTGAAGCAGGAGCCAAGTATATTCTTACCGCACTCTTCTCCAGCGCATTGTTGCTGTTCGGTTTGTCTATGATTTACGGTTCTGCCGGAACCTTGTATTTCGATGACCTTCCCGCCCATATTGACGGAAACCCGTTACAGATTATGGCATTTGTATTCTTCTTTACGGGTATGGCATTCAAGTTATCGCTCGTTCCGTTCCATCTTTGGACGGCAGACGTTTACGAAGGAGCCCCGAGTACGGTCACCGCTTACTTGAGTGTTGTATCCAAAGGATCGGCGGCATTTGTATTGCTGACTATCCTCATCAAGGTATTTGCTCCTATGATAAACGATTGGCAGGAAGTGCTCTATTGGGTAACGATAGCTTCCATCACCATCGCGAATATATTCGCTATCCGCCAACAGAACCTGAAACGTCTGATGGCATTCTCTAGTATCTCGCAGGCAGGATATATCATGCTTGGTGTAATCGGTGGCACGGCACAGGGAATGACAGCCCTAGTATATTATGTACTTGTGTATGCAGCTGCCAATCTCGGTGTATTTGCCGTAATCACTATTGTGGCATTGCGCAGCCAGAAGTTCACCCTCGAAGATTATGCGGGACTTTATAAAACGAATCCGAAGATCGCCCTCCTGATGACCCTTTCTTTGTTCTCATTAGCAGGCATTCCTCCATTTGCCGGATTCTTCTCCAAGTTTTTTATCTTCATGGCAGCCTTCGATGCAGGTTTCCATTTGTTGGTGTTTATAGCATTGGTCAATACAGTAATTTCACTGTATTACTACCTGCTGATCGTGAAAGCGATGTATATCACCCCGTCCGAAAACCCGATTCCGACTTTCCGCAGTGACCGATGCACAAAGTGGGGACTGGCACTCTGTACGTTGGGCATCATCGGACTAGGTATCGCAAGCGTTGTATACCAGTCTATCGACAAACTGGCATTTGGAATCTAAACAAAAAAGCGTATGTCACTTTAAAGTGGCATACGCTTTTTTGTTTAGATTTGTAGTTTTTTACTGAAGACTTTCTTCCGTCATGACCACTCCAGGAATCGTAAACCAGAAACGCGATCCCTTACCTTTTTCGGAGTCAACGCCAATATGTCCACCTAATTGTTCCACAATACTTTGGCAAATAGAAAGTCCTAATCCCGTGCCATGCACAAAAGAATCAAGCTTTACAAAACGCTCAAAGATGTGCGGTAATTGTTTCTTCTCTATTCCTATCCCCGTGTCCTGAACATAGAATTCTAATCCTTCATCTTTCAGCACATATCCCACACGGATATTGCCCTCTGAAGTAAACTTAATCGCATTGTTCACAAAATTGGATATCACCTGATATATACGGTTACGGTCACTAGTAATATGGCAAATAGAAAAATTTGGTTCGAATACTAACTTTACATTCTCTTTCGTTTTCATCTGCATAGAACGGACCAGATCTTCACACAGCAGATTCACATCCACATCTCCATGCGAAAATTCAAATGTCCCTGCCTCAATTTTGGAAAGGTCGAGAATATCTGATATTAACTGTAACAGCAAATCATTATTTTCCCGCACGATCTTCATATACTCTCTCCGTTCTTCTATATCCGCAGTTTCCACCAATAAATCGGAAAAGCCTACGATAGCATTCAGAGGCGTACGGATTTCATGGCTCATATTGGCAAGGAAAGCACTTTTCAAACGATCCATCATCTCCGCCTTATCACGTGCATGAATCAGTTCAGCCTCCGTCTCTTTCAGTTTCGTTATATCATAATTGATACCAATGATTTCGATTTCACCCTCTTCCGGTTTATATTGAGTTACCATCACATTCGTATTTACCCAGTTCCACTCATTTTCCGTTCCGGGACGAAGAATACGCATTTCCCCTTGAAAATGTTTTCTTTTCCCGACTTTGACTTCTTTATAGAAATCAAGCAGACCTTTGCGGTCTTCCGGATGCATTTTACGATAGACTCCTACTACATCACTTAATGCAATGTCTTCCTCTTCCCCCATATTTTTATACCATTGCTTGATGGCATATCCCTTCCGATTCAGAAGATTTAATTTCGCATAACCAACTTTTGCAAAATCGGATATCATCAAAAAGAAATTTTCAAAATCACGAATACGGTTCATTGCATCAATACGTTCCGTATTATCAATACTAATCAGAATATACCCGATAAACTCTCCCTCTCTATCGTACAGTTTAGTTACTTTCGAATACAGTTCTATCACATTAGAACGCATGGTACGATAATATCCTTTAATCTGGTCGAAAGAATAATTAAGTCGGAAATCCACTAAATCCTCATTTCGTACACGATCACGAATCGTTTGCGGCACGTTCGGATTTTCAAAGAAGTTAATACCTATTACATCCTCTTTATTGGCAATTCCGAATATTTCCAAATTCTTATTGTTCAGATCAAGCAGATATCCATCCTTATCATAGATCTCTACTCCTGCCGGAATATTAGCAAATATATTTTTAAAAAGTTTCTCACTACGGTCCAATGCACGATTAGCCTCTACAGCCTCAGTTGAGTCCGTAAACAATCCTACCACCTCATCTTTCTCCGGTGAATACACAATCCAATGAGTGTACAATCCCGTTTGAGGAAAATACTCATCCTTTTCTTTATAAGACTTACCATCAAGCACTTCAAGGATAAAATCCATTTTCTCTGAATGATCGGAAAACAAATCCGAAGCCAACACACCTACATATTGTTCCAAAGGTTTGCCAAAGAAATGGGAACTGATCTGGTTAGCGTCCGTTATCCGATAATCATAAGCCTTGTTGTTCTCGTCACGAAGAACAGACATACGTATATACCCCATTGGCATAAAATGGAAAAGATTACGTAAGAAAGACTGTTCATAAGTTACTTTATCTTTTGCTACGCGTAGTTCAATACAAATGCTTATAATATTTCCCAACGAAGAGAACCATTGAAAATCCTCATTACTCCAGTTACGATAACTATCTATCAATTCAATACCCATTCCTCCCCATACATGATCCCCAGCCATCAAAGGAGTTACCATGAATGAATAGACTCCCCGTTCAGCAAATTTTCGTCGCATTTCCGATGCTTCTTCCGGTAGTTGTTTCAACGAATTCAAAACGATAGCTTTGCCAGACAAAATCTGCTGATTCCACCATTCCGACCGATCGACCGGTATGTCTTGCCAACATTGTTTTTCTGTCGACATCCCTTCGGAAACGACCTCATACGTGCAACTGCGATAAGTGTGTTCTTTATTGTACTCGAAAATATAGACACGTCCTTTTCCATTATAAAGATTCAGTATATCCTTTAAAATCTCTGTTACACATTCTTCAACTCTTTCATCCCGAAGAAAACGGTATAAAGACTGCGAAATGTAGTTCTGACGGAGAAGCAAGTCATTCACACGTTTCAGAGCTTTCTTCTGTTCTATCTGTTCAGGAGCCTCCACGCGTTGAATCACTCCAAAAGATTTGTCTCCCCCATTAGTCCCCGTTCCTTTCTCACGGGAAGCCAAACGGGTATGCAACCAGACTTCGCCATATTTCGAATAGATGGGAAAGGTCTGTTCGTAAAAATCCTTATGGATAGAACTATTTGCCCGGAACTCATGTGCAATCTGACAACGATAATCTTCACGCACCAAGTTCAGAAAATCAGAAAATGAGATAGTATCTCCATCCAAATCCAAAAGATCACAAAGAAAGTCGGAACAAAGATAATATCCTCCCGTCAAATCCGCTTCCCACCATCCGACTTGAGCCAAAGAAGCCATTTTGCGATACCGCTCGTAATCTGTATGCATAATATTGATTTTTAAAGACACAAATATAAGAAAAATACATTACAAACAGCTATTTACAACTCAAAATTCAAGGCTGTATAAACAAAATAGTTGACAAACGGAACAATAAATGCGTACGTCGGTATCGACGCACGCATCAAACAATTGAAAAACCTCTTTAATCTTTTATTAATTCAAAGTCGGAAAAGAATAGTTTGTCCAAGCAAAAACGGAAGTGTTTGCACCGGCATTAGAGGCCGATGGATTAGTCAGTGTGATAGTTCCCTGCCCAACGACATTCTTATCGGGATTTGTTTTATCAACATAATCCACCACTTTTTCGTTTGTATATGAGAAAGAAGAAGTCGTAATATTGATAGTCACGGTGCCTCCCCCTTTTGAGTCGGTAACGTCAACCAGGTCTTTCGCTTTCAGTACATCCGCCGAAGTAGAAGCTACCAATGTATTCTTGATAGTAGCAGTCGCGCCACGACGTACCTTGATTACATCGTCCATTGCATTCTTCTGTCCGGTAGTCGTATTTCCACCTACCGTGTTATTGACAATCGTCATTCCGTCTATGATAAAATCAGACTGTCCCACATGGTCTACTCCGTTTCCATCCAGATTACCATCAGCCTCAACTCCACGCGGATCTTCTTCCGTGCTGGTATACCCGTCTTCCCAGATACCATAACAATTACTCAATGTGCCCTTATATCCTTGAGTGAAATCGAACATATCATCATCCGGATTGACAGCCAGCAGATTAGTCACATTTACTGTTCCACCGAAGAATTCGATAGCGTCATCGGCACTTTCCAACACATAAACGTTCTGAATTTTCGTCCCGTTACCCACACCATTCAAAGTCAGCCCGTTGTGCTCAATATCAGCCGTATTACGTGCACCGGCATAGAGGATATTCACATAAGTCAGCGCACCGGAATTGTCGGCTCTGTCACTACCACCGTATTTGTAAGCATTGTTAATCTCCGCATTGGCTGTATTAGTACCCTCTGCTCCTGCACCGGAAATAGGAGCTTTACCATTAAGGATAATTCCTCCCCAGTCACCGGCTTTCTTTGTCGCTTCTCCAGAAGTAAATGTGACAGGTTGTGAAGATGTACCGTTAGCATAAAGTTTTCCACCCTGTGCTACAAGAATATAGCTACTGAAACCTTTAGTCGCTTTAATCGTTGTTCCGGCAGGAATAGTCAGTTCGCCTCCATTTTCGATAATCACCGTTCCACCCAGAATGTATTCCCCTTCTTCCAACGTTTGTTTACCGGTCAGGTTTCCCATCAATGTTTTACCATCGGCAGCTAGAATAGAAGCCCCGTCGGAAGTATCATTCCCGTCATCATCACTACCACAAGAAGTTAAAGTCAAAGTTGTTGTGATAGCAGCCATTGCCATCATACTTAAGAATAATCTTTTCATCTTTTTAGCGTTTAATTGATAATATTTCTGTTTATATAGGGCTTAGAATGTACACGACACTCCCAAGCTCACGTTAATTCCTTTTTTATAGTCGCCCAATATCACTTTCTGACCGCTACCGTTCGCCTTACGGCTCAGTTGATAGGAGGGATTAAGCAAGTTGCGTGCTTTAAGAGTAAGGGCAATATGTTTGCCTAACTTCGCTTGCGATACGAAGTCTAGCGTAGCCACTCCCTCTTCCATCACATCCTGAAACCCTTGTGTACCGATAGTGTACACTTTTTCTCCCACATATCCGAGGACCAATGTATTGGTAAATGAATATCCGGCTGAAACATAGGTGTGTGACAGATCGAAGTTGGCAATCCAAGGAGCTGCCCCTTCCAGTTGCGAGCCATCCGTATCGGTAGCGGCAATATCGGGGTCGTTCACTTTGGCATTCGTGTAGATATACGATCCGTTCAATCCTGCCGTCAGGCGGTTCATACCGTTGTTGGCTGTCGGGCGTGAGAATATTTTTTTGCGTATCTCCAGTTCAATCCCCGTCACAGTAGCCTGGTCGGCTACGTTTTCGTATGAAAGGAAACCTCCGGCACTTGGCGTTTCGATACGCGAAATAGGATTCTTTATCATTTTGTAGAAAGCAGTAACAGAGATCAATTCGGTTGATGTAGGGTTGAAATCCCATTTCAAGTCTATGTTGTAATTGTCCGACGGTTTCAGATTTGCGTTACCCTGACTCTTAAAGTTGACACCCACATAGCGGTAAGGTGAGATTTCCTTCGACTGAGGCAAAGTATATGTCTTGCTCAATCCAAGCCGCAAGGCGTTCTTATCATTTAGCCTATACCTTATGTTCAAACTCGGAAGGAAGTAGTTTTTCCGGATATTGTTCTTGCCTTTGGAGTTTCCTTTATCCACATTGTAGTCTACGGTCATATCCACATTATCATACTTCAAACCGAGATTGATCACCCAATGCCGGGTGAACTGATAGACCGCTTCCGCATAAACCGAATGTATGTTCTTCTTCACCGCATATTTATCCACCGCATTGTCCAGCGTGAAACGGTCGTTGAAATGAGCCGCAGAATAAAAGTCATCCAATGAAATATCGTCCACCGAAGTAAATGAAGGACCATTCAAGGTAATCATATTGTATTCCGTCTGTTTGAAATCATCGTTAATGATACGTCCGGTGTATCCGAACCGAAGTCTGGAGATTTCTTCCCAATCGTCTTTCAAGCGATAAACCACTCCGGCACGAAGATTCAGATCATTCTCCGTCAGAGAAGAAAAAGTACGGAACTGTGTATTACCTCCTACCAATCCGTATCCGGTTTCATTCCGAGTTATCTGGTTGATACGGCGATCCGGCTCATATCCGCGCACCATATTATAAGAGGCTCCTGCGTCAACGCTCAGCCGGTCTGTCAATCCCCAGTTCGTCATGATCTGGTTGACTAATAACAGATTGTCGTTCACCTGCTGACGATGGGTCATTCCCAGATTACCGTAATCATCACTGAAAGTAGCGTCTTTCCCTTCGTAGCTTCCCACCGACTGTACATTGCTATGTACCATCATGAAGTTGTAAGACAAATGATGACGATTGTGCATATCATAATCTACATTAGCCAATGCCAACTGACTGATATTCGTTGTTGACTTATGTCCGTTCAGATCTTTGTATATAGTACCGCCCGTATTTGTATTACGTATGATTTCATCCGTATATCGATAATCAACGGAATGTCCCACAGTGGCAAAGAACGAAAGAGCATCCCGTTGCCGACCTACATAAAACTTCTTTCCGCCTGCGATATTATAACTGCGGTCCATCTGGAAGTTTTGCGCCGACGGGTCGAGTTTGTTCTTAAAGCCCCACACATCCGTGCCCGGTTCCGTCCGATTGGCAAATCCCAGCAGATTCACTCCATCCGGCTGGAAGAAATCGGAGGAAAGGGTCTGTGTATTCACACCGGCCGATACACTGGCGCTAATGTAACCGTCACCTACCAGTTCTTTGGACGAGATATCAATATTTGCGCCCCCTACATCGCCTCCGTTCCCGGCAGTAAATGCTTTGTTGACTCCTACGGACTGTATAAGGTCGGTTCCGAAAAAATCAAGAGAGATATTCTTGTATTCCGGGTCTTCCGACGGCACAGGGAAACCATTGAACGTAGTAGTATTATAGCGGTCACCCAATCCACGTACGAATACGTTCTTCACACCGTCCTGCTTGGAAATTCCGGTGACTTTCGTCACAGCTCCTTCCGCATCCGAAATTCCTTTGCGTGAAAGTTCCTTCACACTGACTGACTGCACGGCAATGACCGCCTTTTGCTGTTCCAGCAAAGCCATATTCTCATTTTCCCGGTTCTTTTTCGCCACAACAACCACATCCGACAGTTCTTGCGCATCCGTCTCCATCTCCAGATTCAGAATGACCAGATTCCCATTCTCTACGCGGACCTTCCGACGTACTTCAGTCTTATATCCTACGTATTTGATTTCGATATCATACATACCCTCCAACACTCCCACACCGTTTAGCTCAAAATTACCGTTCATATCGGTAACCGCTCCGGCCTGGGTTCCAAGCAAGCGTATCGTCGCACCTATCAAAGGCTCTTTGGATAACTTGTCCTTTACAGCTCCTTTAATCTTGATATTGGCAGCCAATGCGGGAAGTACACACAACAGACAAAAGAAGGCCACCACTGAAAATCGGATAAGAAATAGCTTTTTCATCTACCTTTACTCTACGTTTTTGATTACGTCGGCAAAGGTAGATGGGCTGTATTACAAGATTGAGACAAAGAAAATACAATCAATTGAAAGAGTCGTTGCAATGTTATTACACTGCAATATCCTCTATCAGTTTTCTATCTTTACTCCTATCCGGCGCAAGTCCGCTCCCGACGGATTTTGGAAGACACGCAAGTCGAATTCCGGAATAATGGCAAGCACATGATCGAAAACATCCGCCTGTATGCCTTCATACGGAATCCAGTCCTTAGAAGCAGAAAAGAAATAAAGTTCCATCGGAATACCTGTTTCGGTAGGTTGAAGCTGGCGTACCATGCACGTCAAGTCTTGATTGACGGTAGGCAGGCTCTTCAGATAATTCGTAAGATAGGCACGAAAGACGCCCAAGTTAGTCTGGCGACGCCCATTCACCAATACGGAGTTGTCAATATGATGCTCTTTGTTATACTCCTTCACGACCTTCTCCGTTGCCTCCACATACTCCTTCAACAATTGGATTTTACGATACTTCGCCAACATCTCCGGTGTACAGAAACGAACGCTGGTCATGTCGATATTAATGGAACGCTTCACACGCCGTCCACCGGATTCCCGCATCCCCTGCCAGTTTTGGAAAGAATCACTGACCAGCAGATAAGGCGGTATCGTCGTAATCGTATTATCCCAGTTACGCACTTTTACCGTATTCAAAGTCACTTCTATCACAGTTCCGTCGGCGCCATATTTCGGCATAGCAATCCAGTCGCCTACTTTCAGCATATTATTGGCAGAAAGCTGAATACCGGAAACAAAACCCATAATACTATCCTTGAACACCAACATCAGGATAGCGGCCGAAGCTCCTAATCCGGTAAGCAACACCATCGGACTCTGCTTAATCAGAATACTTACGATAATAATGGCCCCGACAAAGAAAAGAACGACTTGAGCAGTCTGCAACAACCCCTTCAGAGGCTTGTCCTTATATTGCTCCTTTTCACTGTAAACATGATATACCGCCGACAGAAAGACACTGATGAAACGGAGGAAAACCGCCAAGATATAAATAAGGCAAAGCCGTCGCAGGAAATCGAGCAAGTTGGAATCGGCATGTTCCGGAAAAGCGATGGGAATAGCAAGGTAAATCAATATCGGGGCTACCATCCGGCTGACGTGAACCATCACCTTATGGTCGAACACTATGTCGTCCCAAGTAGCTTTGGTCTGTTTCACCAATTTCGCTACCGTACGCAAAATGATCTTACGGCAAATCAGATTAGCCAACAAGGCCACACCAATAATCAGCAACAAAATGACAAAGTTGTCCACCTTATCCGCCAAAGCCTCATCCATTCCTGCCGAAAGCAATGCATGGTTCACTTCCTGAATCACTACATCAGTCACCTCCTGTGTTCCGCCATTGGCCAACTCAACTGTCACGGTATCAACTATTTCCTTTACTTCTTCCATAAGTAATCTTCTCTCTATTCTTCTTTCTTGTTCTTATTTCCCTTGTTCCAGGTATTCACGAATATCCTGTCGCAACCAGTCGTAGTGGAAAAGCCGCTTATAGGCCACATTCTTCTTCAACATGATTTCCACATTTACCTGACTGTTCTGATAACAAGTCAATTCGTTCTTAAATTGTTCATTATGTTCGGCAAGTCGCTTGATTTCCTGTTCCCGTTCCCGGCGCAATACCGTACAAACCGGAATCAGAAGTTTCATCACCACATTATCCATCACGTGGTGTCCCTGCATATACAGATAGGTATTTTCCGGAAATAGCCCCAACTCTCTCAGATCTGTCCCTAAGGCATTTACTTGATTCATGCTGCGGGAAAAACGTTTCTTCAGTTCCGACAATTTCTGATTTACCCGTTGCTGCAATGATTCAAGACTCTTTTCCGGGTGTCTGAGATTTATCTCACGCAGAGAAGTATAGGCATGAAAATCATACATCGGAAAGGTGTAAGTATCCCGTTGGCGGTAGAACCACACGTTCCACAAGAAAAGCGGATATACGATTTCAGAGTATCTTTTCAGGTAAGCATTGAAGTCCATCACAAAACGGTCGTTCAACGTAGCCTGCACACATACCTCATGGAGGCTTTCGGCAAAGCAATGATAGTTTTCAATGGCGTATGTATAGGTCTGGAAGATATATTTGTTGCGGTTGATTTTACGGGAAGTATTGGTTGCGCCCTGCAACAGGAAATCATAATCGCTGTCCACACAGGCAATCAGGCTTCTTCCCAGTTCCGCGGTATTCAACGTATTCATCAAGACCATCTTTTTCCCTTTAGCCAATGAGGTAGTAGAAGGAAGCATTACCTGGAAATAGTGTTCGTCATCTTCAAATTCTTCGAGCAACGTACGCCAGAAAGCAATATCATCATAGCTTTCCACATAAGCTATGATACGCCGACGGGCCTTCTTTGAATAAAGCTTATGAGCGGCATTGAAATAAGAAGATGTCAGGTTATCTCGTAGTGAAGTTGCCATTATTATATAATGTTGAAATATCACTTACTTCCGTCACTGCATCCAGCCAGCCCTCCATAATGACGGCCGGCGAATGGGTAGTCAGGATGATCTGTACATTCGGATTCAACTCACGTATCATGGCAATCAACTTCTGTTGCCATTCAATGTGGAGAGAGGCTTCCGGCTCATCCATAAACAGTACGCAATGGCTGTTGTCCTGCACAAGCACGGTCAACAGAATGACCAGCATTTGCTTCTCACCGGAAGAAAGTTTGTAAGGAAACAACAGTTCTCCATCCTGATAGAAAGCAATATCATTCCGTTTACGATCTATTTTCTTGCGTGTATAACTGAACAGCTCGTCAATCATATCCTGAAAACGACGCTTGGCTATGGACAAAGTAGCTGCTTTGGCCCGTACTTTCTCGTCATTATCGGAGAGCATTTCAATCATCTTGTTACCTATATTGACCTGATAATCAAGATAGCGGCGTTGTAACAGATAAAGCTGCCAATCCAATTCGGACTTCACGTTCTTATCGGCCATGCGGGCAGTAAAGTCACCCATAATCAGAGGACGGTCGTAACTCCGGATCACATCGTATGGGATATAGGTCGCCTGAGGATTGTCGAAGAAAAGACGGACACCGTTCTTCTCGTCACTTTTCATTTCGCCGGAGAGTTCTTCAAGATATCCTACCGAACGGTTCAAGATGGTAGTTTTTCCTACTCCGTTAATACCGGAAAGGATATTCACATCGGGACGCAAATCCCATCCTATATTAAAACGCTCCCAGAGTCCATGAATTTCGATACGACGGATATAGTTGGCCTGTTGTTCCATAATATTCAATTTTATTCAAGGCAAATATAAACAAATCATACGACAAATTAGCTACCTTTGCAGCAGTTTTCAATAAAGGTAACAATTAAAAAGGCGTATACGCACTTATGAAGAATAACAAGAATCTGCAAGGTCATCTGTTTGCACTTACGGCAAACGTCATGTGGGGGCTGATGTCTCCTATCGGTAAATCAGCGCTTCAGGAATTCTCCGCAATATCCGTCACCACTTTTCGGATGGTGGGAGCGGCGGCGGCTTTCTGGATGCTCTCCATTTTCTGCAAACAGGAACACGTGAATCATCAGGATATGCTGAAGATATTCTTCGCTTCACTGTTTGCTTTGGTGTTCAATCAGGGAGTATTCATTTTCGGGCTTTCAATGACTTCACCCATCGACGCTTCCATCGTAACCACTACTTTACCGATTGTCACTATGATCGTAGCGGCTATTTATCTGAAAGAACCGATTACCAATAAAAAGGTACTGGGTATTTTCGTCGGCGCTATGGGAGCGCTTATCCTCATTATGAGCAGCCAAGCGGGAAACAACGGGAACGGAAGCTTAATCGGCGACCTGCTTTGTCTGGTGGCACAGATCAGTTTCTCCATCTACTTAACCGTATTCAAGGGATTATCCCAGCAATATTCGGCAGTCACTATCAATAAGTGGATGTTCGTTTACGCTTCGATGTGTTACATACCGTTCTCTTATCACGACATTTCCATCATTCAATGGGAGACAGTCTCCACAATCGCCATCATAGAGGTTCTTTACGTAGTATTGGGAGGCAGTTTCCTTGCCTATCTCTGCATCATGACCGCACAGAAACTACTCCGTCCCACCGTTGTCAGTATGTATAACTATATGCAGCCGATTGTAGCTACAATCGCTGCCATCATCATGGGGATAGGAAGCTTCGGTTGGCAGAAAGGACTAGCCATCGCACTTGTGTTCTTGGGAGTATATATCGTGACACAGAGCAAATCAAGAGCCGACTTCGAAAAGATAGGGAAAGAACTGTAATCTGTGGTGAACTACATCTTTAAGTCCTCAAAATAAGTGTCCAGCAAACTTTTGGCGGCTATGAATGAAGTAAGATTACCACTTAATACTTGTTGTTCCTTCTCTTGAAGTATGGCTTCAATCTTCGGATTATGGTAGAAACTGTCGCGAAGCTGTTCATTGATACTTTCGTACATCCAGTATTTGCTCTGCTCGTTACGGCGATATTCAAAATAGCCATTTTCTTTTACAAAGGCAATGTACTCATAAACCATATCCCACACTTCCTTAACGCCTATATTGTAAAAACCAGAATAAGTCAGAACCTTTGGTGTCCATCCGGATTCGGGCGCAGGAAACAGATGCAGCGCATTACGGAACTGAGTGGCAGCCAGCTTGGCACGTTCCAGATTATCTCCGTCGGCTTTATTAATCACAATGCCGTCCGCCATCTCCATAATGCCACGCTTGATACCTTGCAATTCATCTCCTGTTCCCGCCAACTGAATCAACAGGAAGAAATCGACCATCGAATGGACAGCCGTCTCGCTCTGTCCCACTCCCACGGTCTCCACAAAGATTTTATCGAATCCGGCCGCCTCGCAAAGAATAATCGTTTCACGCGTCTTACGTGCTACTCCTCCCAATGAACCGGCCGACGGGCTGGGACGGATAAATGATTTAGGATGTACGGAAAGCTGTTCCATACGGGTTTTATCTCCTAAAATGCTTCCTTTGCTACGCTCACTACTCGGGTCGATTGCCAGTACGGCCAACTTACCGCCTTTTTCGAGCACGTGCAGGCCGAAGACATCAATCGAAGTACTCTTTCCTGCACCGGGAACACCGCTGATACCTACCCGGATCGAATTGCCGGAATAGGGAAGACACTTCTCTATCACCTCTTGGGCAACGGACTGATGTTCGGGTTTCACACTTTCAACTAACGTCACAGCCTGACTTAGTATAGTGACATCACCTTTTGTAATGCCGTCCACAAACTCAGCCACCGAGAGCTGGCGTTTCTTAGGCTTCCGTTTCAGATAAGGGTTCACCGACGAGGGCTGTTCAATACCTTTATTGACAACAAGCCCCTTATATTCTTCACTATTTTCAGGATGTTCCATAGCGATAGGATTTAACGTTTGATATTGATTTCAACTTTCGGGCGCAACGGGTCGTTTGTTATCATCAAGATACGCAAGTGGTGTTTCTTATTACCCACATCACGCTTACGAATAGTCACTTTCAACTTCGTCATTCCATCCGGAGGAAGTACCGTTTTTTTCAAGCTTACTCCGACCGACGAGTTGAATACCTGCAACTTACTAATTACCAATGGAGTCTTTCCGGCATTAGCGATCAGGATATCATGACTGGCTTTCTTCTTCTTTATCAACGGCACGCTAAGATCGATGTCCGTTTCCGAGATTCGTATAGCAGGCGCATTCAAAGAATCATTCGCTGTCATACGCGAGAAGTCGGGAAGAAGAATAGCCGAAACCGGTATTTCATTATCTTCGCTCACCTTATCACCGGAAAAACGGGAAAGGTAAACGGATGTCTGCGTCAATCCGTAGTCTTTCAACTGGCTGGCATCCAACGTCAGTTTCACAGTGCCTTTTTTACCTTTCAGCAGAACCTTAGGCTCCGCTTCCATTTTAAGATAAGGAGGCAGATGCATCAACACCGGTTCGTACGGACGGTCGGATAGGTTCGCAATGCTAAAAGTCATCGTGGGCTTCTGACCGTGATACACATCGGGGAAGGCAAATTCGTCACGATCGATACGGATATTGCCTATTGCATAAGGATGAGTCTTGGTATAGTCTTTTATCTCTTGCACCACTTCACCGATAAATTTCAGATAAATCAGGTTGGGCGTGGCATTGCTGTATATTCCTACTGTTTTTTCAAAGTGTCCCAAAGCTTTGGCGTCAAAGGAGGCTTTGACAATTCCTTTTCCTCCGGGAGCAATCGGTTCTTTGGTCCAGTCGGCTACGGAACAGGCGCAAGAGGTAGTGACATTGGTAAGCACCAATGGCTGGTTACCGGTATTGGTAATTGTATATTCCACCGTCACCGGGCGTTTCCATTCTATTTGTCCGAAATTATGTGTCTCTTTATTGGAAGAGATGCGAGGTTGGGCAACGGCTGCCAAAGCGACAGTGAGTAGAGAAAATATAAATAGCAAACTACGTTTCATGCGATACTTTTTTATTTTGGTGCACAAATGTAGGACTTTTAGATGAGTTTCTCACCACAGATTACACAGATTAACACAGATTGGGAAAAGACTTTACTTGCAGACAAGGCCTGTTATGCCTTGTCTGCAAACTAAAATCTTCGCTTTTGGTTATTCAATAATAATTGTCATTGATGCGGAATGTGAAGCGTATTCGGGAGCGTATGCGCACTGAATAGTGGCCAGTCCTGTTTCGTAAGTTCCTTCACGGCTCACACGGTAGCTGTATTCCAGTACGTAGACGCCTTTGCCCAAATGGTCGAAGAAGAAGTTGGTAGAGGCGTCTTTAATGTCTACATAATAGCCGAATCCATTGTTCCAGCGATAACCGGAAATACTGCCGACAGGCTCGAAGCAGGCGCCACGCTGGTCTTTCAACTGCACAAAGTCCATCATACGGTCTACACTGATGGTCAGACGGGAAACAACTTTATCACCTACTGTGAGAACGGTCTTTGAAGTAATAGGCTGCAATTGTGCAACGTTGTTCTCTATGCGTTCTACGTACAGTTGCTTCTCTACATTCAATGCACCACCCTGTTGTTTCACATCACTGATAGGAGAATCGTATTCGGCGTAAACAGCTCCCCAAGCGATACCTGAATTCCTCTTTTCCACTTCAATCTTACGGGCGTCTACCACATTTTTCTGTGTGAACGAACGTTTGATATAACCCAATTCCGGAACGGTTGTCTTACTCGGAGATACCGTTTCCAGTACCTCGTTGGCAATCACAATACGTACGTCCCCTTGATTATCGAGCAGATTGGCGCCTTTCATCAACAAGGCATACACAGCGTCCGCCGTAGCTACCGGAGAACTCCACTGCTGCGTCTGTTTTTGCTTTAACAGCCAGAGTTTCATTTCTTCGACTGTTTCCCAATTTCCGTTTCCGCCAATCAGTTCCAATGCTTCCATCACATCTACATGGGCTTGCAACTTCATACCTCCCCAAGCATACGGATTCTCGTTGAAGGCAAAGAACATTCCTTGCTCATCCGTTTTCGTCAGATATTCCTTCAAGGAAGCGACAAACTCTTGGGCTTCTTTCTTACGCCCGGCTTTATCAAGTACAATGGCAGCAATCGCTTTCGTTTCCATCGAAGAAGAGGTAAGCAACTCTCCCACTTTAGACAGATAATAAGCATAAGCAATCTTACTTGCCGCAGGAACCTGTTCACCGGAAATCGCGACAATATACAGATATTGCAGAATACCGCTTGAAACTCCTGTCTGTTTCACTCCCTTTTTCTGCGCTTTCAGTATATTCTTGTATTCTTCTAAAGCCGACTGATGAAGATAAGTTAACGCCTTAGCCTGCAAGTCAAGGGCGGTTCCACTCAATGGCGCACCTGTCAGTAGCGCAAGGCGGGCATTCAGTTCGGCAATATAAGCCGTTACATAACGGCTGCCATTCATTCCCTTAAACCATGACCAAGCACCGTCGGAGTTCTGCAATTCCTGTAATCTGGTCAAAGCCGTCATGTTATTGCTACGGATGTTATTCAGGTCGAACAGCGTAGCGATACGTTCTTTCTGCTGTTCTTCCGTCTTGGCTTCGAGTACCCACGGCGATTCGGACAACAGAATGTTCTTCACTTCCTGGTTCTTTTGCAAATTACTCAAGAAGGTTTCTTTCGTACCGCCTTGAAGTTTCCAGCTATCGAAAACCGCCTTAATGCGCGGCTGGCTGTTCATAATGTAAGAAGCCAATGTATTTGCATAGTAGGCTGTAGCCCACGAAATAGCATTGTTATTCACTGGGAGGCTTAGCGAAGGCAGTGCCTGAATGGCATACCAAGCCGGATTTCCCGTAAACTCAATGGTCAGTTTGCGGTCGGTCGCCGTTTTACTATGCTGATTGAACAAGCTGTCGAGTGAGAATGTACGGGTTTCTTCTCCACGCACAGGCATCGGAAGCGTCTCTACCAGATGTTCCTTATTGCTCAGCACCGGAAGAAGTTGTTGCTCACCGTCACTGAACGTACCGCTATCGGCTATCATCCGGCAACCCAGTATCTCGTATTTATCATTCACGGCAAATCTGAAATTCACTCCGATTGTCTTTCCGGCAGCTACCGAGAATTTCTGTTTCTGCGTGCTGACAACTTTTTCCGTCATTGGGTCGAAAAGAATCATACTGACTGTACCTGCCTGTGGATTGCCTGTCATATTGGAGATAGAAGCGGCAATAGACGTCTTGTCGCCTACACGGACGAAGCGAGGGAGATTAGGAGTCAACATAAATTCCTTGCTCGTGGTAGCTTCACCATCCAACGTTCCCGTCAGCATTCCTTTGGTATGGGAATATCCACGAAAGTTCCAACGAGTCAGACTTTCGGGCATAGTGAAAGAGAAGGATATTTCTCCCCGTTCATTCGTACGAAGCTGCGGATAGAAGAAAGCTGTTTCGGCAAGGTTCGTACGCAAGTCGGCGGGTACATCAGGAAGGGTTTCTTCTTCAAATTCCGCATCAGTAGCCTCAGAGACTAAGGCAGGCACATATTTCACTTCCACCGCATTGCTCCGGCTTGCAACACTGCCCGTCATTGCTGCTTTCTTCTGCACTCCCCCCCCTCTAATCATCACTCCATCGGCCAATATTTCGGATTCAAAGAACACATTTCCGATCCTTGACGGCATTACGAAATAGTCATACGCCAGCACCGGCACTTTCAGCGTCTTATTGTTCCACCAGTAATTGAATGAGTTGTTTCCCAAATAGCCATTCATCCAACGGAAATTAGGAAGTATCCGATTATAGTAAAGCCGGAAATCCTGTCGGTGATTCCAAATTTTATCTAATGACGCATCATACATCGTAGCCAGCATTTCCGCATCAGCGGCCTGCCCCTGCGGTGTCTTAATCGTCAATTTCCACTCTTCTTTCTGTCCGGGACGCAATTTGTCACGGAACACCTCCCACTTCATCGTCAACGTCTTATCCGCCAAGCGTTTCTCTACGGAGACCTGTTCCTGATAAAGCTGCCCGTCTCTTACCATACAGAAGTTCACAAAAATACCGTCTCCATAGCTCTCCAGATACGGATAGGTAAAACGCACAATCGTATCGGACAAGTTCAACGCCTTACTTTCCAGTTGTTTATCACCACAGAAGACGTTCATCATCACATAAGTGTCCTTTTCTGAAGTACCGAAACAGAATACTGCCGGGCGGGTTGCATCAAACTCCGTATTTTCCGCATAAAACCAAGTAGGTGATTTCACCGGCGGACGCTTGTCGCCGATAGAGAATAGGATCGTCTGAGCCTCCGTCTCCACTTCTTTTCCCTGACTGTCTTTCGCTACCGCTTTCAACATATAAGTTCCCGATGGAAGATTCTTCCAGTCAAGCGTCATTTCCTTATTAGAAGTAAATGTTCCTGTTGCAACGGGATTCTCACTTGCCTTCTTAAAGCCGGTTTCTTTCAGGCTACTCTCTTTCACGTTTGTCTCTTCGAGGGGATACAGATAGTAATTGCCATTCACCTCCACAGGCTGTTCGTTCAGGTTCTGAGCTTTAAACACAATATCAAACGGCCGGTCTTTGCATGTCTTCTTGTCCAACTCCATCTGTAGAACCAACGAACGGTTACCCGCCGGAATCACATCTGTAGAAGATTGCGTTTCACCTGCCACATTGGTAACAGTAGCTTCGATGGAATAACGGTAATATACTCTATCATTATTCTTATACTCGTCACTTTCCTCCAGACGGACGGGTATCGTAAATTCTCCATTCTCATTGGCAGTCACCTCTCCGGAAGCAATCTGCACAGCCCCCGAAATTCTCCAGAGGTTATATGCAGAACGTTTTACCGTATATTTCACCGGAAGATCCTGAAGCGACACACCGCTATAAGATTGAATCTTACCTTTCACCTGCACTTCATCTCCAAGCTTGTAGCTTTCCGTCTGCTTTTCAAAAGTTATATCAAATGTCGGACGTTTATAATCTTCTACCCGAATGCCTGTATGGCCTCTTC
>ERZ773264.2222-NODE-2222-length-19436-cov-9.867190_pt1 | contig 19436 bp, 18 predicted proteins | sample MGYA00511910_ERZ773264 | MGnify/ENA primary metagenome ERZ773264 (study PRJEB29015, sample SAMEA2737739) | human gut metagenome | biome: human gut; feature: human-associated habitat; material: faeces | place: China | collected 2012 ... | reverse complement strand
ATCAGTACGGAAAAATCAATGGTTTGGCAATCGACAAGGGAATCCACATGGCCTATCACCCGAAACAGAATGGTGTTGTGGAATTGCAGTCTTTGAACTTCCCGAAACGCGCTCAGTTCTTTGTGAGTGCAGTGCCGGATGAAAAGCAGGGTGACTGGGCTGATCATCTGCGTGGTGCTGCAAAGATGCTGGGAGAAAAGTACCGCCTGAAAGTTGGTCTGTCGGGCATCATCGAGGGCAGTCTGCCGATTGGCGGTTTGTCCTCGTCGGCTTCGGTCATTATTTGCTTTTTGTCCGCATTGTGTAAATTGAACGGCATCCATCTGGAGCCGATGGAGATGATTCTCACGGCAAAGGCGGCGGAAAACCAGTATGTTGGTGTCTCCTGCGGAAAACTCGACCAGAGCTGCGAGGTACTTTCTAAGAAAAATCACTTGCTATACCTTGACACGAAAGACGATAGTTATGAACTGATCCCTACCAGTGAGAAAATGAAGCCTTATAAGGTAGCAATCTTCTTCTCTGGCTTGGAGCGTTCTTTGAAAAACTCTAAGTACAATCTGCGGCAAGATGAGTGCAAGGCAGCGGCCTATGCACTGATGGGCTATGCAGGGATGGACTACGACACCTTTGCAAACACCCGGCTCCGTGATGTACCGTTTGAGGTCTTTGAAGCCTATAAAGAACGTCTGCCCGAATTGTGGCGCAGACGTGCAGAACATTATTACAGTGAGTTCGCTCGTGCCGAAAAGGGGGCAGAACTGTGGCGTAAAGGTGATTTGGAGGGCTACGGTCAGCTTGTTTTTGAAAGCGGAAAATCCTCTATTTATAGCTATGAGTGTGGATGTGATGAACTGAAAAAATTGTATGAAATCATGGCTGATACCGATGGTATCTACGGTGGCCGCTTCTCTGGCGCAGGCTTTAAAGGCTGCTGCATGGCACTGATTGACCCGGACAAGGCCGAAGATATTGAAGCAAAGGTCACAGCAGAGTATCTGAAAGCGTTCCCGGCATTGGAAGGAAAATATAGCTTCCACTTGTGTGAGAGTGCAGATGGTGTTGAGCTATAAGAGGAGAGTACATATAGATGAAATGCTTGATTTTAGCGGCGGGTTACGCCACACGGCTTTATCCACTGACCGAGAATTTCCCGAAGCCGCTCCTAAAAGTGGGCGAGAAGTCCATCCTTGATTGGTTGGTGGATGATTTGGTGGACACTACCGACATTGACGAATTTGTGGTGATTTCCAACCATAAGTTCGCACAGCATTTTGAGAACTGGAAGAACAATAAGCAAAAGACGCGGCCTTATGAGATTACTGTGATCGACGATGGTACAAGCACCAATGAAACTCGTCTGGGAGCAGTCAAAGATATTCAGCTGGCGGTAGAAAAGCTGAATTTAGCTGATGATTTGCTGGTTATGGCTGGCGACAATGTGCTGAATTTTAGTCTTTCTAAGTTTGTGGAGTTTGCAAAGGAAAAGAATACCTCCTGTGTGATGTGCCATGAGGAAAATGAACTGAAAAAGCAGCAGAAAACAGCAATCATCACGTTGGATGGCAATGACTTGATTACCAGCTATGAGGAAAAGCCGAAAGAGCCGAAAGGCCATCTGGCTGTGCCGCCGTTCTACTGCTATCGTGCCTATGATGTAAAGCGGATTCAGGAAGCACTGGACAATGGCTGCGGTTATGACGCACCGGGTAGCTTTGCCGCATGGCTGAGCAAGCAGACCCCGATGCACGCTTACGTTATGCCGGGCAAACGGTATGACATTGGCGATATTAACAGCTATGAGTATGTGAAAAGTGTGTTCTCGAAGTAAGAGGGGACAGAAATCAAAATAAAAAGGGGAGAAAGTAATCATGAGAGATTTTAAGGATTTGAAAATCGCTGTGGCCGGAACTGGCTATGTCGGCCTTTCCATTGCTACGCTTCTTTCTCAGCATCATCAGGTGACTGCTGTGGATATTGTTCCGGAGAAAGTGGAGCTGATCAATAACAAGAAGTCTCCGATTCAGGACGAGTACATTGAAAAGTATCTGGCAGAAAAGGAACTGGATTTGACGGCAACGCTGGATGCCAAGGAAGCATATAGTGATGCTGACTTCGTGGTGATTGCGGCTCCCACAAATGTCTACTCAACAAACCATATTGACGTAGCAACGTCGAAAAGAACCTGTTTTGCACACTATATAGGGTGCTGAAATTGGTTGTATTTCACAGCTATATGAACTGAAAATGCCCAAAATATATACAGAACGCTGAACTTTTAACCTCTGCGACACAAAATTGGCACATCTTTTTCGGAAGTTATGAGGAAATGGAGAAAAACAGGGGGAAACAACAAAAATCCATGAGTTTATCAGTAACGTCTGAAACTGCTGTTGAGTACACTATCTGACCCGCTAATGACACCTACATCATAACGGTTTGTTGAGTCATGAAAATTACGGAAAAACAGATGATTTCTACTTCATAAAACAGCTGTTGAGTAGAGCATGGATGGTGATGATATTTACATGTTTTGAGTGGTTGGAGTGAATGAATTGTTCATAATGAATAATGAACGGTGAGAAATGGACTGGGTAATATATACGGTTTTGACAAAACTCATGCACCGACAGGGTTCGATTCAACAATCCAACTCTTTGAAAAAACATCATTGCAGGGTATACGGGGTTCGACTGTATAAAGTAACACTTCGATTATAGAGGAATGGAGACGAGTGTACTCAATAAACCGGAGAAAAGTAGAAATATGATTGTTGCGCCGAAAGGGTATGACAGTAAGGAAAAACACTTAGGCGAAAACAGCACCATAAAACACGCTGATATCATCCTGAATTTAGATGTGTAAATAGATTAAAAAAGAAATGAAAACGAGATGACGGAAAAATGAGGGGAGATAATGATGCAAAATTTAAAATATACAGTTTTAATGTCGGTATACTATAAAGAAAAACCGGAATATCTATCATTGAGTATTGAAAGCATGCTGAATCAAACTGTTAAGCCAGATGAATTTATTATCGTAAAAGATGGTCCTCTCACGACTGAACTCGATGAAGTGATAAATAATTTTGTGACGGCGTATCCTAAAATGTTCAATATTATAGTCAATGAAACTAATCTTGGGTTGGGACCAGCACTTGCAAAAGGAATAGAAAATTCTAAAAATGAGCTTATTGCCAGAATGGATTCGGATGATTATGTGGTCAGTACAAGATGCGAAAAGCAGTTGGAGAAGTTTAGAGAAGATCCAAAATTGGGAATGGTTGGATCTTATGAGGCAGAATTTGTAGATACTGTAGATAATGTTATATCAATTCATAGAGTGCCATCTGAGAATGATGAAATTGAACGATTCATGCACCGTAGATGTTCGGTATTGCATCCAACAGTTATGTATAAAAAAAGTGCGGTATTAAAAAGCGGCAATTATCAGTCGGTCTTGTTGTATGAAGATTATGATCTGTTTGCAAGAATGGTGCTAGAGTATCACATTAAAAGTTATAATATTCCGGAACCTCTGTATTATATACGAACTAGTGAAGATTTTTTTAAACGCCGTGGTGGCATTAAATATGCAAAAACTGTTTTGAAGTTTAAATGGGGACAGTATAGGAAAGGATATATGTCGTCGATGGACTTTTGTATTAGTGGGCTGGGACAAGCATTTGTTTGTGTGCTCCCGAATTCATTGAGAAAAAGCTTTTACATGAAATTTTTAAGAAAGTAATATAGGGATAAAAATAATTATGACAGAACCGATAAGAGTTTTACAGGTTGTAGCATCATTAAATGCTGGAGGAATGGAAAACTATATAATGAATTTGTACCGAATGGTTGATAAATCAAAGGTGCAGTTTGATTTTGTAGTTCATCATGCAGCTGTTGGTCTTTATGAGGATGAAATACATGAACTGGGTGGAAAAATTTACCATTTTACAGTATTGGATGATAAAAATGTTGTTAAGTATATTTCTGAATTGAACAGGTTCTTTGATGAGCATAAAGAGTATCAAATCATTCATGGTCATCTAAGTAGTCTTGCTGTTTTTTATCTTGGAGTAGCAAAGAAATATAATGTACCATGGAGAATAGCTCATAGCCATGGAGCTGGCTTTTTGCATACCTTGAAAGGGACGGCAAAATATTTGTTATTCAGAACAACAAAATGGAATGCTAATGTTCGTCTGGCGTGCTCAACGGAAGCAGGTAAGTATCTTTATGGAAAAGACACTTTTGAGTTTGTACCAAATGGAATAGATGTGGACAGATTCACGTTCGATGAAAACAAGCGCATTGAAATGCGGAAAATGCTTGGTATCCGTGACGAGTATGTTATTGGTCATGTTGGAAGATTTAATTTACAGAAAAATCATGAGTATCTTTTGCGGATTTTTAAAGAAGTTCAGCAAAAGACACCGAATATCAAGTTATTACTTCTGGGAGAAGGAGAGCTGTTTTCAAAGATTCAAAATTTAGCAGAGGATTTGGAAATCAAGGATAAAATTATCTTTGCCGGGGTTCATAAAGATGTAGAGAATTATTATCAGGCAATGGATGCTTTTGTTTTACCATCTTTGTTTGAGGGACTTCCTGTAACAGGAATAGAAGCGCAGTATTCAGGACTTCCTTGTTTCTTTTCAGATGAGGTGACGAGGGAAGTTAAGATATGCTCTGACACAAAATTTTTGAAAATCGGCAATGAAAATCTTGGCTTATGGGTAGATGCTATCAGCCAACAAAGAATAAACAAGGAACGAAATAGAATTGAACTAATTACGAAAAAGTTTGATATAAGAACTGCTGCAAAATCAATGGAAAAAAGATATATAGATTTGTGGAAACAAAGTAATAGTTGAAAGGATTATTGATATATGAGTAAAAAGGTTGGGATAATAACACAACATCGAGTGGTTAATTACGGGTCGGTTTTGCAGACCTATGCATTACAAGAAAAAATCAAAGATATGGGCTATGAATGTGAAGTCATTGATTATTATCCAGAACGTTTTACTCCGCTCGGGATGCTAAAAAGAATAAAGAACAAGGGAGAAAAATTCCAAAAGAGTTTTTTGATTAGAAATGCTGCAAGAGCAATAATTATTCCATCTTACATTATACGATTTCGGATGTTTTTTAAGTTTCTCAATGATTATATTGATATGACACCTAAAACATATAAAAGTGAGAAAGAATTAGAAAGCGAAAATTTTGATTATGATGTTTATTGTACAGGAAGCGATCAGGTCTGGAATTATGGATGGAATGAAAGAATTGAATATCCGTATTATCTGGCATTTGCTCCTGAGTCAGCCAGAAAAATATCATATGCTGCAAGTTTTGGAAAAAGTAAATTAGAATCAGATGAAGTAAATGAAACGAGGCGTCTTTTAAAAAGATATGATAGTATCTCTTTGAGAGAACTATCAGGAGTAGAGATTGTTGATAAATTGGGAATCGAGAATAGTACAAATGTTTTAGATCCCACATTGTTATTAAGTGGAGAAGATTGGAGAAAAATTTCTTCCAGAAAGTTCACGAAGGACAGGTATATTCTAATTTACAATTTGAACAGAAATCCAAGAATTGATGCGTATGCAAAAGAACTTTCGATTAAAACAGGTTTGGAAGTTAGGTATTTAAGTTATCAATTACATGAGTTTTACAAGAATGGAAAAATGTTCTGTAATCCACCGGTTGAAGATTTCCTTGCCTTAATTGATGGGGCAGACTATGTTATAACAGATTCGTTCCATGCGACAGCATTTTCTTTGAATTTCAACAAAGAATTTGTAATTGTATATCCGGGAAAATACAGTACAAGATTGCAAAGCATCTTAGAGATTTTAGGATTAACAAATCGAGTTGCAAAAAATGAAAGAGATTTGAGCATTGTTGAATCAAAAATTGATTACAACCGTGTAAATGAGATACTTGCGGCAGAAAGAAAACGTTCTTTGCTATGGCTTAGCAATGCTTTGAGTGGTGTGAAAAATGAAGACAGTATGTGAATTGAATATGTGTAATGGCTGTATGGCTTGTGTGGAAAAGTGCCATAGAAATGCAATTACAATCAAAGATGATTTGAAGTATTATAATGCTCTGATTGATACTAAAAAATGCGTTGACTGTGGACTTTGCACGAAAGTGTGTCCACGAGAAAATGATAATGACATGAGTAAGCCGAAATGGTGGTATCAAGGATGGGCAGATTCTGAAATAAGAGAACATGCTTCATCTGGGGGTGCTGCATCTGCAATTATTCGCGCATTTATAAAAAACGGTGGATATGTAGCATCTTGCTTGTTTGACAGCGGAAAATTTGTATTTGAAGTAACAAATGAGATGGCAGTTGCAAGAAAATTTGCAGGATCAAAATATGTTAAGAGTAATCCGGAAAAAATTTATGGAAAAATTCAATCACTATTGAAAGCAAATCAGAAAGTTCTTTTCATTGGATTGCCCTGTCAAGTAGCAGCGGTGAATCAATTTATTAAAGATAAGACCAATTTAGTTACCGCTGATTTGATATGTCATGGAACTCCATCACCTTATTTACTTAAAAAGTGCCTTCAAGAATATGGACATGATATAAATACCCTTACAGATATCAATTTTCGAATAAAAAGTTTATATGAGTTGAATAGAGACGGGAAACCTATTGCAGCGTTTCATACTATGGATAATTACCTTATCGCATTCCTTCACTCATATGATTATACAGAAAATTGCTATTCGTGTAAGTTTGCTACTTTAGACAGAGTATCTGATATAACGCTGGGAGATTCTTGGGGAACCGAACTAAGTGGAGAAGTGAAAAATGGTGTGTCACTAATTCTTTGTCAGAGTGAAAAAGGTAAAGAGCTGATTGAGAGTGCTGGATTAAACCTTTTAGATGTCGACATCAATAACGCGATTTCACATAATGAACAGTTAAATAAACCTTCAAAATGCAGTAAATCGCGTGATCAATTCTTTGAAAACTATAACAGGTACAATAACTTTGGAAAAGCCTTGGTGAAAACAGCACCAGGAATTGTGGCGAAAGAAAAAGTAAAATCTATCGTTAAGTATATTGTTCGTGGGGGGGGGACACAGGCCTTCATGATTACAGTAAAAGACGGTAAGATGTAATTGCGAGTCGGCAACGGTAACGGAGGAAAACATATGAGCAAAAAGAAACTTTTAATATACTATCCAGAAAGTATGCTTAAACCAGTAGGAGGTCCGGCAGGGTATCTATTTAATTTGAGACAGGGCTTAGATACATTGAACAAGGAGGAACTTCCGATAGATGTTTCTTTTTATGAAGCGGCACCTAAAAGTTTAAGGGATACTGTCAAAAATAAAGACAAAATACCAAAACGTTTGCGAGAATTTAGAAGAGCAGTTGATGACATTTTTTATGAAAAAAAGGCGTATCCATTGGACGAGAAATTACATCAATATGATATGATTCATTTCCATTCAATTGATGCAATGTATTTATGTAGAAAAACTTTGGAAAATTATAAGGGAACTGTAATTCTAACATCGCATTCTCCGTGCGCAAAGTTTAAGGAAAAACTAGCGTGGCTGAATCCGTTTGATTATAAGATGTTGAAAAAATGGGTTGACAGAATTGAAGAAATGGATGCCTATTCTTTTAAGCGCGCAGATTATATTATTTTTCCATGTAAGGAAGCGGAGGAACCATATTATCATACATGGGAAGGTTATGAACAACTTCGAGAAGAAAAAAAGTATCGTTATATGCCAACTGGAATAGTTGGATGTAAAGCAAAAGTAAATAGAGAAGATTTCAGAAAGAAATACGGAATTCCAGACAACGCTTTTGTGATTTCTTATGCCGGAAGGCACAATGAAATAAAAGGATACGCTGACTTAAAAAAACTTGGAGAAAAGCTCCTTGCGGATAAGAATGTATATTTTCTAATAGCTGGAAAAGAAGAACCGATGACGGGATTGAAAAACGATCACTGGATTGAGGTGGGATGGACAAATGATCCACATTCACTTATTGCGGCTTCAGATGTTTTTGTATTGCCAAATCATGAAACATACTTTGATTTGATATTATTAGAGGTTCTTTCACTTGGAGTACCCGTTGTAATGAGTCGCACAGGCGGGAATAAGTATTTTGAACAGTTCAAACAACCGGGATTAAAATTTTATGATACGTTGGAAGAAGCACAAGATAGGATATTGGATATTAAAAAAATGCCAGTAGATGAATTGTGCGAGGCCAAAGCTGGAATAATTGAAATGTTTAATAATGAATTCACTGTTGAAAAATTTGCAAAAAATTATATTAATATTATTTCAGAAATTGCAGCAAGCATTAGATGAAATATAGGAGAATTTTGATGAGCAGCGTATTCTCAAAGGTAAGAAGAAAAATTGAATACATCCATAATAAAAAAGCAACTTATGATTACGCTCCTCAGCAGGGAGGGTGGGAAAAATATGGCTCGCCAGTGTTTGGCGATGAAACGACGGCCTCCGTGTTTGATCCATTTGTAGTGATGATAGAAGATAGATACCGCCTTTTTGTCTCGGAACGAAAAAATAGCGGAATAATATGTACTGATTCTACGGATGGTACAGAATGGGAAAAATGGAAAGTTGCTTTAGAAGCAGGGCATAAGGGAAGTTGGGAAGAACGGGTTAATCGCGCTTCTGTTTGTGAAATAGATGGGAAATGGTTGATGTGGTACACTGGACAAAGTAGAAATAATAGTGCAATAGGCATCGCCACAAGTGATGATGGTATTCGATTTACAAGAATGCAACAAAAACCAATTCTTGTTCCGAGTGAGCCATACGAAAAAGGTTCGGTTATGAATCCGTGTGTTCTCTGGGACAAAGATGAAAAAATGTTTAAAATGTGGTATGCAGCTGGTGAGCAATTTGAACCAGATGTTCTTTGCTATGCGGAAAGTAAAGACGGCGTTAACTGGGAAAGGTATGCAAATAACCCTATACTTGAAAAGTCGAATGAAAAGTATGATCAATGCAAGGTAGGCGGATGCGATATTTTGAAGGAAAATGATAGATACTATATGTTCTACATTGGATATCAAAATGTGGATACAGCTAGAGTTTGTATGGCAGAGTCAAATGACGGAATACATAATTGGGTTAGAAGTACGGATAACCCTGTTATTTCACCAGAAAAAAATTCCTGGGATGCAGATGCAGTTTACAAGCCTACGGTTGCTTTAAATAAACAAAAAAACAAACTGCTGATGTGGTATAACGGTAGAAAACAAAATTGTGAGCGAATTGGTTTGGCAGAATATCGCATCAAATAGAAGATATGGGGAGGGTTAACCGATGATAGTAAGTATAATTATTCCAGTTTTTAATACAAAATATGAAGATTTATTAAAATGTTTGGATAGTATCCTTGCTCAAACTTTCCCCAATTTTGAAGTGGTTATTATTGATGATGGAAGTGAAGATTATTACGGTAATAGACTAGATGAGTTGGTTCAGTTAGATTCTCGTATAAGTGTGTTTCACAAGAAAAATGAAGGGGTCTCAGTAGCTCGTAATTTTGGAGTGAATAAAGCAATAGGACAGTATATCTTATTCGTTGATGGTGATGATATATTAACTCCGTGGTTACTAGAAAGCGCGATCCAAGCTGTTGAGGATTATGATTGTGATGTTATAGTTGGAATGATAAATACAACAGATAAAAGGCCAAGTATTTTTCCAAGTAGAGAAAAGAACGTAAAATTTGAACTGTTGGATGATCATAAGAAAAAAGAATTGGAGTGTCATATTTTTTCAAAAAGCTGTGAGAGGTGGAGACCTGATCAGGATGGATGGGAATTTAATGGAGAAGGATGTTGGGCGCATTTCATGAAGAAGGAGATTGCACTGGAAAATCAATTTATCCCAGGAGTTGCAGTTGGCGAAGATACTATTTGGGCATTAACCATGTTAAATAGTTCTAAGGATTACCGAATGGGAATGCTTTATGAAAAATGGTATTATTATATTCAAAATGATTATAGTGTGTTGAATAAATATAATCCTAAAATCGTGGGACAATTAACTCTTCCAGTGGATATTCTGGAAAAAAAGTATGGCGCTTCAACAGGCATTGTGCATGCCGCATATACAGATTGGTTACTTATGAAGCTAAAACATATATGTTTTAGAGCATATTTAGCAAAGGAAAATACTGACCCATTCAATAAGAAAGTGTCTGAATTTTCAAAAGTTTTACATACTGCTCCATGGATCGATGTTTTAAACAGACGTAATACTCAACCGTTCAAAAAGAGACTGAAGTTTTTTTTGTATGATAAGAATATTGCGTTATACTTCTACTCTTGCTTGAAATTGGTGAAAAGAAAAAAATACGATATAGAGGACGGGAGTAGAAATGAAAGTAAAAATTAATCACACATTATTTATAACGCTAAGTTTAATTACGCTGCTGATTGCAGGAAATTATTGGGGGATTGCTCAGTTCGTTTTGCCTTATAAAGCGAGACTATATATTTTGGTTCTTTCTGGAGCGATACCGTTATTATTACCGCTGTATTATAAGAAAAGAAGTATTATTATACCTTGGATGCTTTGTTTTTTCTTTGTGCTTTTTAGAAATCAAGAATTTTTGAGTGGAGGCTACTACAATTCAATAAGATTAATAGGCGCTTACTTATTCATATTTGCCAGCGTTAAAAGTTGTGATTGGATAAAAAAGGCACCCCAAATAATAACAGCCGTAGGAATAGCAAATGTTATTGCAACTCTTTTGTTTTTTGTGAATAATGGATTGTATCAGCTTTTTATTAATACAACTTACAAACAATATCAAGATGGAACACAAGACGGATTGTATGGGTATCGAGCGGCTCTTGCAGATCATTACTCTCAAAATGGAACATATATTACAATAGTTTTATTGACTGTATGGGCTGTATTTTTGACCTTAAATGGTCACGAAAAGAAGCGAAAATATATAATGATAGCTGGTATTGCTACAGTTATCGCACTTCTTCTTACATCTAAAAGAGCACATTTGCTTTTCGGCGTAGCAACTTTAATAGTCGTTTATTATGTTGTTAATCCTGAAAAAAGGTTGTTAAAATCCTTCAAGCTCATGATGGCAGCGGTGGCTGCTTTGATAGGATTGAATTTTCTTATGGATTATGTTCCGGATATTGCAAGAGTATTTGAACGATTTCAAACAGCCGGATCTGATAATGCAAGTTTATTGCGGATTCTTATGTGGGATAGGGCGCGCACTATTTTTAATCAAAATCCAATATTGGGAATCGGATGGTATGGATTTCGATATAAATCCGGCTTGAGTGCGCTAACGGGTGCCACTGCTGGGTGTCATAATATATACCTTGAATTATTATGCGAAACAGGACTTTTTGGTTTCTGTGTGTTTATTATGGCAATGGCATCAAGTATAGTAATAACATGGAAAAATATTAATTATCTTAGTCATCAAGAACGTGATGTCGAATTAACAAGTATAAAATTAGCCTTATCGGTTTCGTTTGCAATTCAATTTTTTGTGTTGTTATATGGAATGACAGGAAATCCTATATATGATTCGACTTTTTGTTTCTATGCAGTCGCAGTGGCAATTAACATCTCTTTTACATCAAATATGCGAGGTAGAATATGAAATATGATTATTTAGTAGTAGGCTCCGGCCTTTACGGAGCAATATTTGCACATGAAGCAAGGGTACATGGCAAATCTGTATTAGTTGTTGATAAACGCCCCAATATTGCGGGCAATATTTACACCGAGAACATTGAGGGCATTAACGTCCATAAGTACGGCGCACATATCTTCCATACCAACAACAAAAAGGTCTGGAATTATATCACCCAATTTGCCGAGTTCAACCGCTTTACGAACTCGCCTGTAGCCAACTACAAGGGCGAGCTTTACTCGCTGCCGTTCAACATGTATACCTTTAATAAGATGTGGGGCGTGGTTACGCCAGAGGAGGCTGCCGCCAAAATTGAGGAGCAGCGCAAGGAAATCACCGGCGAGCCGAAAAACCTAGAAGAACAGGCAATCTCTCTCGTGGGCCGTGACATCTATGAGAAGCTCATCAAGGGCTACACCGAGAAGCAGTGGGGCCGCGACTGCAAAGATCTGCCCGCCTTCATCATCAAGCGTCTGCCCGTGCGCCTGACCTTTGACAACAACTATTTCAATGCCTTGTATCAGGGCATCCCAATCGGCGGCTACACCAAGATGATTGCCAACCTGCTGGACGGCATCGAGGTGCGCCTGAATACGGACTATCTGGAGCACAAGTCCGAGCTGGATGCGCTGGCTGACAAGGTGGTCTACACCGGTCCCATTGACGCCTACTTTGATTATAAGCTGGGCACGCTGGAGTATCGCTCTGTCCGCTTTGAGAATGAGCTGCTTGACAAGCCCAGCTTCCAGGGCAATGCCGCAGTCAACTACACCGACCGCGAGACGCCGTGGACCCGCATCATTGAGCACAAGTGGTTTGAGTTTGGTAAGGACGAGAACGGCAATGATCTGCCCAAAACTATTATCAGCCGTGAGTATAGCAGTGAGTGGAAGCCGGGTGATGAGCCGTATTATCCGGTCAATGATGCCAAGAATAGCTTGCTGTATTCTGAGTACAAGAAGTTGGCAGAGACAGAGAGCAAAGTGATTTTTGGTGGCCGCTTGGGTGAGTACAAGTATTACGATATGGATCAGGTTATTGTTGCTGTACTAGAGAAATGTGAGAAAGAATTCGTGGGAGAAAATGTATGAGCAGAATTGGTATATTAACTTTTCATTCTGCAAATAATTTTGGTGCATTGCTACAGGCTGTATCGTTACAAAAGACAATTATAGAACATGGTGGTACAGAATGTGAACTTATAAATTATGAGCCAGAGTTTATTTATAAGGATTATTCAATTAGCCCATTCAAAAGTAAGCATCCGAAAGTTATTATTAAAAGCATACTGAGAATTCCGGATAAGATCAAGCGAAATTCAAAGTTTCAGTCATTCAGAGAAGAAAATACAATTTGTTCAGGACAATGCCAAAGTGAAGATTCTTTTGAGAAGACTTGCAACTCCTTTGAAAAAATTATTGTAGGTTCGGATCAGGTATGGAATTACAATCTTACTGAGCATGATATGCACTACTTTCTGCCGGAGATCGATGACTCAGTAGAAAAAATAGCTTATGCAGCAAGTACAGGCGGTGCTGATTTTTCAACAGATGAATCGAATGAAATGATTCAGTGTCTTCAAAGGTTTAAGAATATCTCGGTAAGAGAAAGTGCATCCAAAGAGGCTCTTAATCAAAGATTAAAAGAAAAAAACATTGAAATTGTATTAGATCCGGTTTTCCTCACAACCAAAAGCAATTGGTTGCGTTTGGCGGCAAAGCCAGTAAAAAAAGATTACATTCTTTTTTTCAAAATGGGATATAGTAAGACCGCTGAACCGGCGCTGGAGTTTGCTAAAAAATTAAGCGAAGAAACAGGCTATGAACTTCTTATGTTGTGGGATCAGGAAACGTGGTTTAAATATCGTGATGTTAAGCACATTGGAGCTGCAGGCCCAGCAGAATTTTTGCAGTGGATTGCAGGTGCAAAATGTGTAGTAACAAATTCGTTTCATGCTACAGCTTTTTCTATTATCTTGAACACACCTTTTTATGTGGAAACAGAGATTGAAAGAAAAGATAGGGTTCTTAATATTCTCAATATTTTCAAGTTAGAGAAATGTGGACTTGTAAAAGGAAAATCTGCAAATGGATTGAACATACCAAAAATTGAATGGAATGTAGTGAATTTACTACTGGATAACGAACGTCACAGGTCACTGGATTACATTGATAGGATATTAAAATAAGCAGTTCTGCCTTGGTATTTTATAGCCACATATCAAGGCAGAACTTGTTATAGGAGATACTAATGAGTCGTAAAACAGAATTAGCAAAAAATACGGCCATACTGACAGTGGGAAAGTTATGTACGCAGTGTATTAGCTTTTTCCTACTGCCTTTATATACGGCAATTTTATCAACGGAAGAGTATGGTACATTTGATTTATTAGTCACATATTCAGCTTTATTATTGCCTTTGGTAAACTGGCAACTAGATCAAGGACTATTTAGGTTTATGTTAGATTACCGTGGGAACAAAGAAGAAGAAAGCAAACTTTTGTCAACATTGTTGTTTTCTAGTATGATGCAAGCTGTTGTCTATTTTGGTATGTATCTAATAATTACTCCCAAATTACATATCGAAAATGCATACTTCCTTTTGCTCTATGTGATTTTACAGGTATTTACAGCACTGTTCTTGCAGTTTGTAAGGGGATTAGGAGAAAGTGTCAAATATACGGTAGCATCCTTTATCTCGGCAACAACAACGACAATATTAAATGTTATTGCTTTGGTTATTTTGAAAATGGGACTCCAAGGATTGTTTGTTTCCACGTTATCTGCACAGATTGTTACATTAATTTATTTGATATTTGCATCAAAATGCTGGGAATATATTTCTCCAAAAAATATTCACCTGAGTATATTTAAAAGTGTTGGAACGTACTCCATTCCGCTAATTCCAAATAATTTGGCTTGGTGGGTTGTAAATGCTTCAGATCGAACAATTATTGCACATTTTCTTACAACGGCAGCAAATGGAATTTACTCTGTTGCAAACAAATTTCCAAATGTATTTATAAGTTTTTATAATATCTTAAATTTATCTTGGACAGAAACAGTTTCATTGCACTATGGTGATGAAGATAGGGATGAATTTTTGACAGAAACAATGACATCATTGTTCAAGTTATTTGCAGCAGCTTGTTTTGGTATTGTTGCCTGTATGCCTTTTGTTTTTCCCATAATGGTTAATCTAAAATACAGCGCTGCATATAATCAGATTTTGATTTTAATGTATGCGATGCTTTTCCGTGTATTGGTTGGATTATATAGTTGTGTCTATGTGGCACAAAAAAACGCAAAAAAGATTGCGTACACATCAATCTCAGCGGCTATTATTAACATCGCAGTCGATTTGATTTTAATTAACAAGATACAAGTGTTTGCAGCATCCCTTTCAACGCTGATTGCCTTTCTTTCAATGTTTATTGTTCGTTATATTGACGTAAATAAAACTGTACACATGAAAATTAGAAAGCCTATTATTATTGGCAGTGTCCTTATTGGTGGGATGCTCATAGGAACATACTATTGCGGAAATAGGATGATCCAGTTTGCAGCACTTTGTATTACTGCAGTTTATGCAATTTTAACTAATGTGGACATGCTGAAATCGGGTGTAAATCTGGTGAAGAGCCGTCTTGGAAAATAAGACTTGAAATAGTGTGAGTTGGGGAGGACAATCTTGAGAGCAGAGCAGATAATATTGACATTCTGAAAGCAATTTGTGCCTTTCTGATTGTTTGTATTCATGCACCGTTTCCGGGAGTAATTGGAGAATATTTTACAGCATTGACTAGAATTGCTGTAAGTTCATTGTGCCAATTGTGGTTTACATTACAACATTGATTTTTTTGATGATAGTTGACAAGATAAAAATGGCGGCAGTAATAGACCGCTGAAAGAAGGTGGCAATTTGATAACAGAAGTGAAAACGAAAGTTTATGCTGGAAGATTGAAAGATAGGGCTTCTCTGTTACGCAGTTCATCTGGTGGAGCTTTTGTGGCTCTTTCGGATTGTTTTCTGGATAACGGTGATGCCGTGGTTTGCGCTGTGTACAATTATGAAGATCACGCCACCGAGTTTCAACTAATCGAAAACAGAGAAGAACGTGACAAGGCTATTGGCTCTAAATATATGCAGAGCAAGCCAGGAAAAATCTATAAGACCGCAGAGGACTGGCTGATTAATCATCCGGAAAAACGATTGCTTTTTGTCGGCATGGGATGTCAGGCCGATGGTTTTCGCAAGTTTGCGGAAATGAAGGGATTCCGTGAACAAGTATGGATAGTTGATATTATCTGTCATGGATCGCCGAGTCCAAGGCTCTGGAAAGAATATGCTGAGTCTGCTGAGAAAAAGTATGGGAAGATTACATATTTGACATTTAAGGATAAGCGGAATGGTTGGAAAGCTCCGACGGCATATGTAACAGCTGGCGGTCAGGAGCATCTGATAAAGGATTATGTTAAAGTATTTTATAACCAATGTGCATTACGTCCGTCCTGCTATGAATGTCCGTATGCGACAACTGAACGAAAGACGGATATGACAATCGGAGATTTCTGGCATATTGAGGAAACAATTCCGGACTTCTATGATGAAAAAGGCAACTCAATCTTCCTGATCCACACAGACCGAGGAGAGCAGCTCTTTGAGACAGTCAAAGTGAAGTTGGAGTATAGACTAAGCGATACAAAACAATGCTGGCAGGCGAACTTGGAAGCTCCTACTAAAAGATCGGAGCAGAGAGATGAATTTTGGAATGATTATCAAAGGAAAGGAGTGGATTTCGTTATGAAAAAATATGGAACAACTCCCTTAAAAACGAAAATCAAAAACAAGATTGTTAAACTAATATCAATCGGGGGGGGGGCAAACCCTAAATCCTGATTTGATTTATTATGCTGACTACTCCGAAAGGAGGGCGGCATAATGAATTGGTCGCAGCCTAAGGTATATGCTGTAAAGCATAAAGACGAAGAAATCAGGGCAGCTTCACGTTCTGGTGGTATTTTCACGGCATTGTCAGACTTGGTTTTGGATGATGGTGGTACTGTTTATGGATGCGTTTTAACTGATGATTTTCATGCTGTTCATGTGAGAACTGATAGCAGAGATGGACGAAATCAAATGCGTGGTTCAAAGTATATCCAAAGTAAAATGGGAGATACATATAAGAAAGTACAGGAAGATTTGAATGCAAAAAGAGAGGTGCTATTCTCTGGAACTTCTTGTCAAGTCGCTGGATTAAAGTATTTTCTTGGTAAAGATTATGACAACCTTATATGCATAGATATTGTCTGTCATGGAGTTCCGAGTCCTGTTGTTTGGGATAAGTACCTTAGATGGCAGGAACATAAGAATCATGGAAAAGTTGTTAAGGTTGACTTTAGAAATAAGAAGGATTTCGGATGGAAAGATCATGTTGAAACCATTTGGTTTGATAATGGAAAAAATGTAAGTAGCCCGATTTTTAAGAATCTCTTCTATGGTCACATGGTTCTTAGACCGAGTTGTTATGAATGTCCATATAAGTCCATCATGCATCCAGGAGATATTACGATAGCAGATTATTGGGGAATCGAAAAGGCTGCTCCGGAATTCGATGATAATAAAGGAGTGTCATTGGTCCTAGTTAATAATGAAAAGGCTGATAGCATCTTTGAAAATGTGAAGATTGAATTGAAGTGGAAGAGCACAAGAATTGAAGATAGTATGCAACCACCTTTGAAAGCCCCATTTCCAAAACCAGATGGAAGAGAACAGTTTTGGAACGATGTGAATGATAAATCTTTTTCGTATATTGCCAGAGCATATGGGGACAGTGGAACTGCAAATTATATAAAGAAGGTTCTGAGAAGAGCAAAACGAAAAATACAGCACTTAATAAGTAAAACTTGAGGAGAGGAGTATTTATGAGTGGAAAAGCATTAAACAAGCAGGAAATGGATAGTATCGATCTGGCTAAATTTGTTTTCGCTTTTGCGGTTATTCATATTCATGCGGGGGGGGTACGGTCGTACATCCGATTTTAGCAAGTATTGTTAATTCTTTTGATAGCTTAGCGGTTCCGTTTTTTTTTATAGTGGCAGGTTATTTCTTTTTTAATAGAATTGAAAAACTAGAAAACGAAGCTCAGAAAAAAGAATATGCGATAAGTTATCTGTTGAAAACATTGAAAATATATTTTGTCTGGTCAGTTGTGCTTTTACCGAGCAGGTTGATACTGAGTAAAAGTAGTATGCTTGGCGTACTTTTGAAGTGGTTCAGAACCGTATTTTTTATCGGTGATGCGCAGCTATGGTATTTGAACGCATTACTGATTGGATTGATTCTGATTTTGATATTGAAGAAATCGAAAATTAACGATACTTGGATTATGTTGATAGGAGTTGTATTCTTTATTGCTGGTATCTTTGTTCAAAAACAGTTGGATGTGGCATCTGTCAATGGATATGCAGGATTTTGGAAATTGTATTATATGATTTGGGGAAAGACAATAAAAAATGGTGTGTTTATGGGGATGTTTTATTGTATGCTTGGGACGCTAATCCAGAAAATCCCTCAAACAAAAACAGTATTCATTTGCACAATCTCAGCTTTTACACTTTATGTTGTGGGAGTGTACTTTCAGTACGAATGGAGAAAACTGTTGCTACCTGTTGTGTCGGTGCTTGTAGTTGAGTCAGTTATTATGCTACCTTTGCATATTGGATCTTTGGGAAAATGGTTCCGATCTATGAGCACGTTACTGTTTCTGTGCCATTATATTTTTGTCAGAGCGTTTGAATGTTTTCCAACATTAGCAGTTTGTTTCCCAGAAGGAATACATAAATTTATGTTTGTTGGTGTGTCTGCATTTTTATTGTCTGCATTGCTCGTCTGGGCTGGAAATAAAAATAAAAGAATTAGGTGGTTATGGCAATAGTGAAATGAATAGGAAGGTTGTTGTGAATGGTGGAAAAAGAAGTACCAGTATTATATAAAAGAAAGGAAGAATGCTGTGGATGTACTGCCTGTTATGCAATTTGTCCGAAAGAAGCCATTTCTATGGTTGAGGATGAAGAAGGCTTTGAGTACCCACAGGTCGATGAGAGTAAATGTGTGCGTTGCTATCAGTGTATTAAGGTGTGCCCAATAAAAGCAGCAAAAGCGCAATAATAGGAGAAAAGAAAAAATGAAAACAACATTACTTATCATGGCGGCCGGAATCGGCAGCCGATTTGGAACAGGAATAAAACAGTTGGAGCCGGTCGATGATGCAAACCATATCATCATGGACTACTCAATCCACGATGCGATTGAAGCTGGTTTCAACCATGTAGTATTTATTATCCGTAAGGATATTGAGAAGGAGTTCAAAGAGGTCATCGGTGATCGCATTGCTTCTATCTGCTCCTCTCATAATGTAACTGTGGACTACGCTTTCCAGGATATCAACGATATTCCGGGAGAACTTCCGGCAGGTCGTACAAAGCCGTGGGGAACTGGTCAGGCTGTGCTTGCAGCGAAGGACGTAATTAAAACTCCGTTCATTGTAATCAATGCAGATGATTATTATGGCAAAGAAGGCTTCAAGGCTGTCCATGAGTATCTGGTAAAAGGCGGCAAATCCTGTATGGCGGGCTTTGTGCTGAAGAACACCCTGTCTGATAATGGCGGTGTGACTCGTGGTATCTGCAAGATGGATGAGAATGGAAACTTGACTGAGGTTG
>ERZ773264.2217-NODE-2217-length-19470-cov-3.059284_pt1 | contig 19470 bp, 17 predicted proteins | sample MGYA00511910_ERZ773264 | MGnify/ENA primary metagenome ERZ773264 (study PRJEB29015, sample SAMEA2737739) | human gut metagenome | biome: human gut; feature: human-associated habitat; material: faeces | place: China | collected 2012 ... | reverse complement strand
CTCCTGCCAGAGAATATTATCAGTCTGGATAACCCGTGTAATCTTTAACCCCCCATAGCCTTCTCCACAGAAATTCAGATTCTGCAGATGACGTCCATTGGCAACCTTAACCGTATAGGTATCTGTTCCATCATCATTGGGTTCAATTACATCGGCAAAACAACTGTTGAACTTGTATGAGAGCCTTGTATTTTCTGTCGGTGGATAGCCATCCTCGCTCAATTTTACGATAACATTTTCTCCATTTATGTAACCGCCCGGCTGATAACCTCCCCAGGTACCCAGACTACAGAAATTTCCACCCTCACGTGATAAATCATCCAGATAGAAACGCAATTTCAACTTTTTCTCTTCCGTTATGCCTATTTCAAAACGATTTACCCTATTTTCTGCGGCAAAACTCGTCCAACTGCCATTTGCCTCATTTTTTGCACAGCTGGCAGCTTTCTCTTCCGTATCTACAAAGCAAAATTTTGATCCCATTCTCAGAGTATTTTCCTGCAAATCACCCGTATTGACTTGGAGAACATACCACATCGTTTTACCGCTCAATTCGCCGGTAATCGAAAATATCAGATGTATTCTCTGATTTTCTTCAAGGGGAGACGGAGAGACATAATCGATATACAGCCTGTTTCCAGTATGCAGCGCCTCTTCGTTCTCTTCCTTGTCCCAGTCCCCGACATGGTTATTCAGAAACCAGGAAAATCCCTTTGATGCGTTCTGCGCAGCAAGTTTTTCCGCTACCTTCTGGATCGTCGGCATGGGATAAATCGGTATCTCTGCTTTCTTTAATTCTGGATCATACGGATATGTATTCTTGCTGTCTGCACCCGTTCCCTCAGCACCAAACAGTTCTGAAAGTTCTTCTGCGTATGCGAGCACATACTTCTCATTCACCTTACTGCACACATAACAGCCCGGATAAACTGATTTTTTGTTTGTTCCCGTACCGCTCGTCTCCGACGGCAGCATTCCATCCGTTCTACTTGCATAATCATAGAACGCAACAAACGCAGGTGCTTTCAGCGCCGGATTCTCTGTTTCATCCGCTGCCGTTCCACTTCCATCCTCCGTTTCATCCGATTTTTCCTCAGCCGTCGGCGAATACACCGACGCCGACACATATGTATTCGCTATCTGACTGTCTGCCGGAAGCTGTGCGGCGAGACCTCCTGCGAATCCGCCGGTATATGCCGCTACATTATAACGTCCGGTAAGATTCTCAAAGGCTGCATTGGCATTTGCCCCATTCCACGGTTTCTGGGATGTGTCAAACTTCTTGTTTGCTGTATGACCGCCGACATAACAGCTCTGAATCTGCACCGTGGGACCGCTTGCGGCGGCTGCAGTTGATGCTTTCTCAACAGTTCCGACCAGACCGCCGGCGTACATGCCTTCCACATAGAGTGCCGCTGCGCTGTCGGTCAGAGAAATTTCCCCCTTTGCCGTGCCGATCAGGCTGCCCGCCGTTCCCTTTAAAGCGCGGATCCGGTATTTGCTTTCTTCCTCCTGCTTCAGATCTGCCGCTTTTTCTGTGCTGCTTCCCAGCTTATCACGGAAATGGTTCTCCGCCAGCGCATCCTGGACGGTCAGAGTGACGCCCTCAAATGTGCCCACCAACGCACCGGCAGAAGCGCCGGTCTGCTCTGCCTGTACCTGCGGATATTCAATCTGCACATTTTTAATTTTCACCGTTGCCAGATTCGTAGTTCCCCGGGAATCCGTTCCCGGCGTCACCGCACCAATCAAAGCGCCTGCACTCGCCTTCGTCCGGACCACCGGCTGGCAGATCAGCAGGTTTTTAACACTCATATCCTGTGTTACCGTTCCAAACAGTCCGCCCGTCCCATCTACTGCTATGATTGAACTTGCCGCCGTTTTTCCTACCTGCAAACCATCAATCCGGTATGTATTTCCCTGATAGTCCAGTGGATACGGCAGGCTAAGCGGAAGATAGCTTCCCGCCTCCGTGGTATATGCCTGTGCCGTCGGGTTCGTCCGATCTGCATTCGTTTGATCCGTCACCCGGTAGGCAATCGAGATGGTTTCCGCATTCTGATTCAAAAAATTCGAGCCAAATGCCGTATGCAGCTTCGCCACATGTCCGCAGTAACCGCTCTCGTCCGCAATGTTTTCTCCCGCTTTCCAGGTCAGATCACTATTCTGCATCGCCGTAACCGTTTTGGATGTAGTCACCGCCCCAGTGTACAGCTGAGCCGGATCCCAACCTGAAACCCGCTCATCCAGATTTTCCAGATGGCGGAAGCTGCCAATCTCCGCGCTTCGGTCCGTACTGATCGACGCAAAGAGGCTGCTGCCGGATTCTATATTGCTCGTCTTAACCTGCGAAAGCGCTTCATTGTTGAAAACCTGCGCGTACACAAAGATATTTTCGCCCGGAATAAAGGAGGCAAAACCTCTTTCATCCTGCTGAAATGTCATATCCGTCTGTGCCGGCTGGTTGAAATCCATAAATTTGAATCCTGTACTTGTGCCCGTGCCGGCCGGCGCCGCTATGTCATCCAGAATGACCTGATACGTTCCATCCGAATTGCCCGAAGTTCCGGACACCTTCGCCACACGCGCCGAAGGGCTGGTTCCCTGGGGATTGATCTCGATGTATCCGGTTGTACCGCTCTTTTCTCCCTTTACAAACAGACTCAGTGAATGTTCATTTTTATTCGGATCCTCGATTTTTGCATATAAAATATCATCATTCACCAGTTTCACTGTCGGCGCCTCGAATTCCTCCATCGGCAGTTCCGGGACTTCCAGATTTCCTGATGCGTAATATCCGATCGGCAGTTTCTGATCCTTATAATTGGAGTTAGCTCCCGTAAACCGCTCCCGTTTTCCGGCATCAGACGCCGCCGCCAGAAGTGCCTCGCTTCCGATATCCGTCTGCACAAACTGATAACGATCCGAATACCACACCTCGCGGACCAGTCCTGCCTCCGGATCATAGAAAATAAGATAGCTCCCGTCTCCACGGACGGTCTCATCAATCGATCCAAACGGAAGAAGGCGCTGCCGGATCTCCTCGGTCACATTCGCGGACACCAGCGCTGTCTCACCGCCAGACTCTTCTTGTTCCGATTCAGGCTGCCCTGCCTGTTTTTCCGGCACATAGAGAACCGCGTAGATATTTCCCTCTTTCTCCTCCGCCAGCACTGTATTTTCTACCGAAATTCCCAGCTTTGCCTGCTTTTGATCGTCCGAAAATTCCCCCTGTGCCTCCATATGGAGCAGACGCGGAATCGTCCCATTGGAGACTTCCAGTGTCAGATGATTCTGCGCCGCCAGAAAGATCTCCTTCGCTGTCTGATCCATCTCCAGACGGCGGAGCTTTCTCTGGTAACGAATCACCGCAACAAAAGAAAGACTGGCAAGAATACCGACAATCGCAATCACCGTCAAAAATTCCGCCAGTGTAAACGCCGCCCTTCTCTTCTGTTTGTTCTGTCTCTTCTGCTCCATCTGTCCTCGTTCCTCTTTTTATTGTAACTGTTCAGTACCTTCACAGTCACGCGCAGACCTGCTGAACAGTTAGTTTTTATTTTATTTCTGATCCAGGTTGACTGCACGCACGGTCAGGTTAATCGGCTTTACCACCGCTTTCCGGGAAGTTCCCATCGTATCTTTTTTCCGGTAGATCGCCAGATTTTGAACCGTAAAGCATGCTGTCTCCTCCGAATAGGTATAGCCGTCAAATGCCGTATAGTATTCATCCGAAATCGCCGCCTGCGTCAGCAAGGATATCTTATTATACGCATCATCGTAAGTATAATCCCCATACCATTTTTCAATGCCCGTGCCAGACCAGTCTGTCGCACTGAAGTGCAGCCACAGGTGGCTGTTTCCACTCCGCAAAAGAGGTGTTACCAATTCTCCTGTTGCGGAAGTCCCGGCAGAATTTTTCACTTCCAGCGCATTGGCAAATTCATCGGTCATCAGCTGCGCCGTGAGCGACAGCGCCTGCTCTGCATCTGCCTGTTCCTGCGTCCTCTGGTAAACATTTTTTACCATCATCACGCCGCCTCCAAGCACCGTGCCGATCATACCGAGAATCACAATCGCCGCCAGAAGCTCCGTCAGCGTCATACCGTTCTGTGACCGGAGTTTTTTCTGACATACTGAAAAGAGCTTCCGGTGACCCTTGGATGCCGTCTGTTTCTGCTGCCTGCAATGCCTATTTCTGCATCTGCGGCATTCACATCTCTCCTGTCCCATCTCTGTCTCCTCTATCGGTATCTGTAAAGCAGCTCTTGTAAGTTTACCTCTTCCTCTTCTGCATCCGAATCAGCCTGGCTCACATACAGCACGATGGGATACTGTCCCGTCCGGTAATTCGTCTGTGTGCCTGTCTGGTAGGCATTTGACGCCAGGCTTTTCTTCATGCCGCCGGTTCCAGATACCTCCAGCTCCAGAACATATCTGCCCGACGCCTGTTTCGCTGTCCGGTTGTTCTCCAGCTGATTGCGGCTGTCATAATAGCTCTCCATCTGCTCTTCGCCCTGCCGCAGCATCCTGCCGGACACCAGAAATGCACTCAGAAACATCGTCATTCCCAGTGCAATCACAAGAACCGATATCAGTACCTCTGTCAGTGTCTCGCCCGTATTGGCACGCAGCTTTCTTCCAGCTGCCCATTTCATTCTACTTATCATTCTGCAGCAGCTCCTTCTCTATTGTTCCGTTCTGCCAGCGGATCGTCGTGATGATGGTCGTCGTCGTGATCGTGTAGGAATCATCGTCATCCGAATCTCCGTCATCGCCCTTTACTTTGACCTCTACTGTGACCATCTCACTCTCGGAGCTATGTGCTGCTTCCAGCTCCAGCCGTTTCTCGCACCGCTCTTCCTTCTTGTCATCCGCCGTTACTGTATCTGAGATAACCGCCTTGATTTTATAATGATCCGTCATCCACAGGCGTACACTGGTCTTTAACGGACCAATCGTGTTCCCGCTCGTTCCGGCTTTCTTCACTGACAGGGTAAAATCTTTGTACGCCATTTCTTCCTCCGATGCATTCTCCCCGTCTGCCAGCTTCCGATACTCATTATTTCTATAAATATCCACGATCAGTGAATCGAGAACCGCGCTATTCCCACTCTCTGCGCTTGACAAACCCGAATCCGTTCCATAGAACTTTTGCCACGTCGCCTCATTATCCGTGTTTTTCCGGCTGCCGACGTAGTAGCAGTAAAAATCATCCTTATCGTCTTCCTCGTCATCCCGGCTGTCATGCACGATCACTTCCTTGATCTTGACTATATTCTCCGTCTTCTGCAGCTCATCCCGCAGAAATGCCGCCGCCGAGTCCACCGCATACCTCTTCTGGTCCTCCCTCGGGAGGTGGCGGTTCTTTCCAGCCGACGCGGAAGCGGACGCCAGAATGATCGACGCGCCCACCCCGCAAAACACAAAAAACAGGAGCGCCGCCATCAAGCTGGCGCCATCCTGATTTTTCATACGCCTGAAAACCTGCCTCCAGATTTCCGGGCGTTTTTCACTGTTCTCTGCTTTTTTCATGCTTTATTCTCCCAGCGCCGCCTCTGCCGCTGTCTCAAGGTCCGAACGCTGCAGGTTCGACACATCCGCATTTGCCAGTCCCGACGGTGCCTGCGTCTCCTCCGGTTCCAGCTCCAGACCTTCCTCCGATTCCGCATCGTAGCGGGTCTCAAAATAGGTCAGCTGGAACGCCACCGCCACTGAGTGGATGCGGATATCCTCTAACTCTTCATTTTCCAGATCTTTATCATCCTGAATGCTCAGATCCTCGATCAGACAGCGGTACGGTCCTTCGACCACCTCATGAAGCATCGAAACAGCGTGATCAAACGAATCCGCCGTAAAAGAAATATTCATCGCGCGGCGGATCTCCATTCCGTCCACCTGCGGCTCTGAATACTGGAAAGTAAAATCATACGCATTCGCAAAAATACGGTTCAGCTCCTCCGTCTCCGTCTTGAAATGATTGTAGGCCGGAACCATCGGCGCATTCGATGTCTTGTTTTCCTCGATCTCTTCCTCCATCTGCCGGATCTGCATCGCTTTCATCTGCTCCAGCTGAATCTGGGCATCCAGCTCCGCCGTGTCCGCCGCCTCAATCCGCCTCTGCACCGGCAGGTAAAATCCGGCATAGTAGCCGCCCGCGATCAGGGCAAAGACTACAACCAGCAGCACTATTTTCTGTGTTTTTGTTAATACATATTTCCCTAACGAATTCATTTTTCTTTGCCCTCTTCTGGTTCGTTAAAAAATACAGCCATTGACACTCCCACCTGCTTCAAGGATGCCAGAGCTCTCTCTTCGCCATCTTTCTTCACTGTTTCCTCCAGCGAAGCGGTCACATAGCGCGCATTCGGATCCGCCTGTGCATCACGGACCAGCTGCGAAAAGAGTGTACCATTGGGAATGGTTCCTTCCAATGACATCTGATCCGAGGTGATCGAAACACTCGAAACTGCCGTCAGCGGGAAAATCTGTGATTTCAGGGAATCCAGCATCATCCGGCGGTCCGGAAGCTTACTCTCTTCCTCATTCAGATACCCATTTCCATAATGCGCGTACTCTGCCAGGACCTCACCGTACACCTCGTTGGATTTCTCCAATGTACGAAGCTCCTTCTCTGTCGCCGCATAAACCGCCTCTGCCCGGTCTGCCTCCTGCAGGGGAAGCATTACGCCAAATCTCGAAAATCCGTAGACAAAAACCATAAAAACGGCAAACGCGCCCAGCTCCGCCGCTATTTTCCCTTTTTTAGTCTGCTTCTGATACAGATTGATGCGCCGTTTTTTCGGATACTTCGGACCGCCAATCTGCATATTCGCGATTGATTTTAAATCAGCCACCGCTCTTCCTCCTTATGCAAGTAATACACCGTATGCCTGTGGGCTGTCGATCCACTCGTCTTCCTCATCCAAAGAGACCTCCGGCAGAAGCTCCGCCACACTCCGCACCGGCAGATCCAGCGTTTCTTTCAGCGCATCAATCAATTCCCCGTATCGTGCGCCTCCGCCGCAATAATAGAGGCTGTCGATCGTATTATTCACATTGTTGAAGCTATAAAAGTTCAAAACTCGCATGACCTGGACGGCGCGGGTCCGGTACTGCTCCTCCAGCACAGCCGCCATCTTTTCTTTGTCGGTCTCCTCGCGGTTTTCTTCCTCCACCTCAATTCCCAGTTCCTGCATCTTGTTCTTATCTCCCAAACGGATCTGCTCGATCTCCTCACAGCCCGGCTCCATGGTACGGGTAATATCATAGATCCCATGGCGAAAGAAATGGATCCGCAATGCTTGGGTTCCCAGATCGAGAATCGCATAGTCTTTCACAGTTTCCGATTTTTCTGCCCCCTCTGCGTTCTCTTTTTCTTCCTTTTTATGAGGTTCTGCATTCAGCTTTGTCTCCAAAGCCTTCTTCTCATCCGCCATTCTCTCTTCTGCATATTCCAGAATCCATTCCACGGCCGGAACCAGACCGACCAATTTCAAGTGTGCCATCTTGGCCAGTTTTTCAAATTGCTGCGACAGCTCTTTCGTACACGCCGCACCAATCAAATCCATTTTTTCCTGATCCGCATAGATCATCGCATAATCAAAGACGTACTTATCCATCTCGTTTCCGATATAATCATGGAACTCATATGGAAGATTCAGCCGGAGCTGTTCCTCCGTCATCAGCGGCAGCTCAAAGCGCCGCACATACGCATCCACCTGCCGGATGACAAACACGACGTTCCGGCAGCGGATCGCATACTCCTTCAACAAATCCTTTATTAAATCCGCATATTGACGCATATCGTTCCGGTCGATCCCCTCGACCCGCTCGCTGATAAATTCGCGAAGCTCGCCATTTTCCGCATATGCAATCTTGATACGGTAATGTCCAATCTCAATTCCTAAACAATTCTTCATCTCTGCACTCCCTTTAAAAGAGCCCTGTATACCATTGTGTCCATATATCTCCATACAGCAGCATACAAAAACATGCCGCCGCAATCGCCGGTCCAAACGGAATTTTCTCCCTCCGACCGATGACAGAACCTGCAATTCCCAGCACACAGCTGAGAATCAGGAAAAATAATACCTCCCAGGCGGAACGCATATACAGTCCCGTCACAAAAAAAAGTTTTACATCGCCGCCCCCCAAGCTTTCTTTTCCGGTCAGGCGGTCAAACAGCAGGGAAAGTGCCAGCATACTGACAGCCAGTCCGGCACCGGTCAGAACTCCCCGCAGCATCTGTCTTCCCGGTTCCGGTAAGCCCAGCGCCGTGCCGAAAAAGATCAGGATTCCGGCTATCTGAAGCCGGTCCGGTATGATCCACGCATGCAGATCTGTGAGTGTCAGACATAAAAGCACCATCCAGAGCAGAATTCCCCGCAGTGCCAGCACCGAGACATCGTACCGGTACATAATCAGGCAGCATGCAATTCCTGAAACAAGTTCCGTCCAGAATGCCTCCGCCGGGATCTTCGCTCCGCAATAACGGCACCTGCCCCGCAGGCACAGCCGTGAAAAAAGCGGTACCAAATCCAGTACTCCCAGCACATGACCGCAGGCATCACAGTGGGATCTCCCTTTCAAAACGGACGTTCCGTTTAACATCCGCCCTGCCAGACAGTCTGTAAAACTTCCGAGCGCACAGCCCAGAATAAAAGTAATCATCAAAATGTAAATTGTTAAAAATGTGGTTTGATGCAGCATCAATGGAATATCTCCTGTCCGTACCCATGTTCTGTCTGTTTGTAAATCCCCAATATTTTATATCTTCCAAGATATGTAAAACGCTATCTTTATCTTAAAACGCCCAATTTCATTTCTTTTATTTGGCGCCAAATCCCGGCTTTGGACCAAATGGATTCTGGCTGGTTCCCCCAACTTCATTTCCCTCATAGAAAGGAGCGGTCTGAAGCGGAGACGTATTCGCATATGGATTAGCCGCCGGATTTCCGATGTAAACCAGAATATCTGTACACGGTGTCTTGGCTTCCATCGCCGTCTTCCGGTATTCCTGCCCCAGGTCATTTACCTTCTTTGTTCCACTTCCCTGTGCGTACTCAATGTGCGCGTTCTCTCCCTCTGCCTGACAGACAATCTTTCCCTCTTTTACATTGTATCGGTAATAGCGGTATTGCTTCTGCGGCTGGTTCTCGTAGCGTTCCAAGCTTTCCTTGCTTCCATACAGCATTGCCACGGCCGCCGCCTTCGCCGCACGGACATTCGCCTGATTGGCTGCGATGACCGCTTTTTTCCGCTGTGCCGTAAAAATCGGAATACTGATCGCCACCAGAATTCCTACGATGGCTACCACTACCAGAAGTTCTGCCAGTGTGAAACCGCCTTGTTTCTTTTTCATCTGCTATCTTGCCCCTTAGTAATACACCTTTTTATATTTTTAGCAAAAATGGATGGGAAAACCCCATCCATTTTTCCACGTATGTGGTTCTAGTTTTTAATTATCTGTTTACTTATTTCTTAGCATACAACGTAACCTCTGCGTTACCTAAAGAATTTAACTGTTGCTCCGCTCAAGGTGTCATCACTATTTGTGCCACTTGTTGGTTCAATTTCAACACTGATTTTCTCATATTTATTTTTTGAGGATACCGCAGCGTCCATATTCTCCACTTCATAACTTGCTGCTTTTGTGGCATTCTCACCAAGCTTTGTTGCTACACCTGTACTAATATCATAATCATATGTAGCTTTTGCAAAAGTATCCTTATCATCAGTTAAATACTCCGCAACCGCTGCCGCCTTCGCAGCTCTCAAGTTTGCCTGATTTGTAGCCTTTCTAGCCTTGCTCAGCTGTGCCGTAAATACCGGAATCGAGATTGCAACCAGGATACCCACGATTGCAACAACCACCAGCAGCTCAGCCAGTGTGAAACCTTTTTTGTTCTCACGAACTTTCTTGATTAAGCCCTTCATAAAATCAATCTCCTTATTGTATAGTATTTTATTAATGAACAGAGAATTTTCTCTGCGCCATCCAGCCTCTGCCGTATCACATTTCACATGTGTGCAGTCAATTCTTACATCAGATCATACATTGTAAAGATAGGCAGATAAATCGACACTACAATAATACCCGCAAAAATCGCAAGCACAACCAGCATCGTCGGTTCCAGCAGTGCCAGAAGCCGCTGGATTCGGTAATCCGCCTCGTTGGTGTAATAATCGGCGACATTGTCCAGTGTCTCCTCGAGTTCACCGGTTTCTTCTCCGACGGAACACATATCGACCATCGTCGGCGGGAAATATCTCTTTCCCTGCAGACATTCCACCAGGCTGCGTCCCTGTTCGATCCCTGCCCGCATGGAGCGGACATCCTCGCTCAGAAGTGCATTGTCCATGACCTTCGCCGTCGTGTCAACCGCCTGGTTGATCGTGATACCCGCTACCAGAAGCACCGACATCGTATTAGCAAACTGTGCTGCGCCGTTCATCTGGTTGATCACGCCCACAAGTGGAAGGGATAACGCGATCTTTGCTTTCTGAATCCGCCCCTGCGGCGTATTGCCATAGACCTGCGAACCAATCTTCAAAAACGCCAGCACCGCCAGCATCAGCAGCCACCACTTCGCGAAGAAATGAGAAGTCGCGATCAGCATCCGCGTCATCAGCGGCAGCGTACCGCCCAGATCGGTAAATACATCTGCCAGTGTCGGGATAACCTTCGCCATGACGATAATCAGGACAACCACCGCAACCGCAACGACAAACAAAGGATACGTCATCGCTCCCTTGATCTTCTCCGTCGTCTTGTAGGATTTCTCATAAAACTTCTGAAGCCGGTCAAAGGATCGTTCCAGCGTACCAGACTGCTCGCCTGCCCGGATCGTCTCGATAAACGTGAGCGGAAAACGGTCGCTATACTTTTCCAGCGCCGACGCAACGGTACTTCCGGCAGCTACTTCCTCTGCCGCAGCCCCCATGATCTTCCGGATCCGCTTGTCCTCATTCTGATCTGCCAGCATACGCATCGCGCGTGCCACTGTCATGCCCGAATGAAGAGTGATCGCAAACTGTGAACACAGAATCGCCAGCTTCTTCGTCTTGATCCGCCTGCTTCCGATCTCCATCTCCAGGAGACTGCCGTCATCAGGTCTTTTCTTCTCTTTCTTCTGACTGATGCTCAGAAGAATCGGATAGTTTTCCCGGATTCTGGAAGCGGCTGCCGCTTCACTCTCAGCCTGGAGCACTCCCCGGACTTCTTTTCCATCCCGTCCCAGCGCTTTATATGAAAAATTTGGCATCTCTCATACCTCCAGCCACAGGATTCAGCTGTACGCCATCTGTATGTACATCGCCATCTGCATCCTTTTTATCATTATTTTAACATCTTTGTTTGTTTTTGTAAATATGCCGTCAATCTTTTGGATATTTTATACGAAGCACGCATCTAGATCGGCTTTTTTTTGCTATTTTCTCTATACGTGCTTTGTTTTTGCCAATCTATTTTTGTATATATTTTCACCAACACATCTGACTTTTCTTTCTTTTCCAGACTATTTCAGGTATATAGATCATCAGAGCGGAAATGGTACATCCCGCCCTGACACTCCCAAAAGAATAGCTCCCGTTTCTTTTTATCTTCTCTCTTATTTCTCGTTCTTCTTATCCAGCATCTCTTCCATCGTATGCCATCCCAGCACCGCGCATTTGACACGCGCCGGCATATGGGAAACATCGACCAGGGCGCCGGCTTCCTCGAGTTCTTCGATCTCGTTCTCGCTTGCCTCGCCCTTGATCATCCGCAGGAACAGATCCGCCAGATGGCGTGCTTCCTCTTCGGATTTTCCGATAATCAGATCCAGCATGATATCAGCGGACGCCTGGGAGATCGCGCAGCCGCTTCCCTCAAAAGCACCGTCTACCACCTGTCCATCTTCGACCTTCAACTGAAGAATGATGTCATCTCCACAGCTCGGATTGACGCCCTCTAATACCAGATTGGCGTCCGGCAGCTTTTCTTTATGTAACGGATGCAGATTGTGATCCGTCAGTATTTCATTGTAAAAGGTTCTATTCTCCATATCCCATTTTCCTCCGGATTTCTTTCAGGTTCTGGACAAAACGGTCGATGTCCTCCTCCGTATTGTAGAACGCAAAACTTGCACGTGCTGTTGCAAATACACCCAGATGTTTTAAAAGCGGCTGGGCGCAATGGTGACCTGCGCGCACATTGACATTTGCGGCATCCAGAATCGACGCGATATCGTGCGGATGTACGCCGTCCACGGTAAAGCTGATAATTCCGTTGTGCTCTTCCGGCTTATCGCTTCCCTGGATATGAACGCCCGGAATCTGCCGCATCGCCGTCATCGCACGTGTTGTCAGCAGCTCCTCCCGCTTCTGTACCTCGTCAAATCCGACGTTCATCAGATAATCGATCGCCGCCTGTAATCCGACCGCACCGCCGCCATTGACGGTACCGGCTTCGAATTTGTGCGGCAGTTCGGCAAAGACTGCCGATTCCCGGCTGACCGAATCGATCATCTCGCCGCCCGTCAGAAACGGCGGCATCGCATCCAGAAGAGCTTCTTTTCCGTACAGGACGCCGATTCCCATCGGCGCCATCAGCTTGTGACCGGAAAATACAAGGAAATCTGCATCCAGTGCCTGCACATCCACCGGAATATGCGGGGCGCTCTGTGCCGCATCGATGACGATGACACCGCCCTTTTCATGCACCAGTTTCGTCAGCTTCTCTACCGGATTTCTGCGGCCAAGGACATTGGAAATCTGCGGCATCGCTGCGATCTTTGTCTTTTCTGTCACCAGGGCTTCCATATCTTCATCCCGGTAGGAACCATCCGGCTGACATTCCAGATAAACGAGCTTCGCGCCTGTCTGTCTGGATACCATCTGCCACGGCAGGATATTGCTGTGGTGGTTATCAATGCTGATTAATATCTCATCGCCTGCTTTCAGACTGGTTAAACCATAGCTGTACGCGATCAAATTCAGGCTTTCGGTGCTGTTGCGTGTAAACACAACCTCGCTCGTCTTTCCAGCATTGATAAATTCCCGCACGCGCTCTCTTGCCGCTTCATATGCCTCCGTCGCCTCGATTCCCAGCTCATAGAGCCCGCGGAGCGGATTGGCATTTTTCTTTGTATAGAAATCCTCCACTGCCTTTAATACCGCCTCCGGGCGCTGTGCCGTCGCCGCATTGTCCAGATATACGATATCCGAACCTGCAAGCAGGGGAAAATCTTTCTTATAATCCGTCATATTCTGTTCCTTCTTACTATATTTGTTCGTATATTTGCTGCAAAAGCAAACCGCCGCCAACTTACAGTTTTTTCATTTTATTATTGCTTCTGGTTCATAAACTCCTGAACCTGCTTCTGCACTGCCTCGTCTGCTACCAGCTTATTCAGCGCGTCGATTCTCGCCCGCGCTACCATGCGCTCAGCTTCTTCTCTCGACAGTCCGCGGGAACACAGATAAAACAGCGTCGCATCGTCCAGATCGCCCATCGAAGCGCCGTGATTTCCCTCGACATCTTCTTCTGCACACAGAATCAGCGGAATCGTCTGGTTTACGATGTCATCGCCAAGCAGCAGCACATCCTCGCGCTCAGTTCCCTTTGCCCCGGCGCATCCCGGCACGAAATCGATCGTTCCGCGGAACAGCTTGGAGGAATCGTCCTGCAAAACGCCGGAAACTTCCATCATACTCTCTGTCTTTTTACCGCGGTGGCGTACTGTATAGTTCATATCCAGTTTCTGGTTTACACTGGTGTAATAGCCGATCTTCGCGTCAAATGCGCTCTTTTTTCCTTCCAGCTCGGTCAGGCAGCCCGCGTAAACCTTACCTGCGCCAAGCTCCAGTTTCAAAAGCTCAAATGTGGCATTTTCCCCGCAGGATGCACCGATATCACTCAGGCAGGTATATCTGGCACCGAGAAGCTGCACCTCCTGAAGCTGTACCTTTGCATTCTTTTCCGCATGGATCTTTACCTGGAACGAGGATGTTCCCTGTGCGTCCTCCCCGGAGCGGAATACAATCAGCACCTTTAAGCGGCTGTTTTGCTTTGCATCCAGGAAGAGGCGGTTCTGGTAACTGCCGTTTTTGTAATCGACGCAGAGAACCGTCCATTCTGTATTTTCATTCTGCAGCACAGCTACCGCTTCCGCTGTCAGCCGGTAGATACTTCCCGCACCGGCATTTTCTTCTGCAACAACCGTTCCATTTACAGTGTCCGTTCTATTTGCGCCAGCCGTTCCGCATTCCTCCGCCATCGCATCGTACTCGCGTCCCATGCCGGTCTGGATTTCATTCCACTCTTTTCCGGAGATTTCTTTTTCCCAGGTCACACCTGCTGCCAGGCGCTCCGGTTTTATCAAAACACTTTCCTCCGGCCACTCAATCTGTATCTGGCTTTCGTTCATTCCCAGCCGGTTCCAGGTTCGGGTCGGAAGAATGTTTACTATCATTTCTTTCTGTCCCATTGTTTCCTCCTGTCGTTACCATTCATGCACTTGCATGCCCCGCAGCAGAATCTGTTATTTCAAAATCCCCGCTGCAAACAGTAACCATCTATTATCCGATACTGCCTTTCATCTCAAGCTGAATCAGGTTATTCATCTCAACCGCGTACTCAAGCGGCAGCTCCTTCGATACATCATCCGCAAATCCGCTGACGATCATTGCGCGCGCGTCCTCCTCGCTGATGCCGCGTGACATCAGATAGAAAACAGCCTCGTCGCTGATCCGTCCAATCTTTGCCTCATGGCCGACGTTCGCATCGCGGGTCCGGATATCCATCGCCGGAACCGTATCGGAACGTGAAATATCATCCAGCATCAGGGACTGGCAGGAAACCGATGCCTTAGAACCGGATGCCTGTTTTCCAATCTGCACGCTGCTTCGGAACGTACTGATACCGCCGTCCTTGGAAATAGATTTCGTATTAATATAGGAAGAAGTCCGTTTTCCCGTGTGGACTACCTTCGCACCGGTATCGAGGTTCTGGCCTTCTCCGGCAAAAGTAATGCCGGTAAATTCCATTCTTGAATCGTCGCCCTTTAAGATACTCATCGGGTACAGATACGATACGTGGGAACCAAAGGAACCCGATACCCACTCGATCGTGCCGCCCTCTTCCACAATCGCGCGCTTGGTGTTCAAATTGTACATATTTTTCGACCAGTTCTCGATCGTCGAATAGCGGAGTTTCGCATTTTTGCCGACATACAGCTCGACACAGCCCGCATGCAGGTTTGCCACGTTATATTTCGGCGCAGAACAGCCCTCGATGAAATGCAGATATGCCCCCTCATCAACGATGATCAGAGTATGTTCAAACTGTCCGGCTCCCGGTGCATTGAGTCGAAAATAGGACTGAAGCGGGATCGTAACCGACACGCCCTTTGGCACGTACACAAAAGATCCGCCGGACCAGACCGCCCCGTGCAGCGCTGCAAATTTATGTTCCTGCGGTTTGACCAGATGCATAAAATGCGTCCGGATCATTTCCGCATATTCGCCGTGCATTGCGCTCTCCAGATCGGTGTAGACAACGCCCTGCGCCGCTACCTCCGCGCGCACGTTATGATATACTAACTCCGAGTCATACTGGGCGCCCACGCCTGCCAGCGATTTCTGCTCTGCCTGCGGGATTCCCAGACGTTCAAAGGTATCTTTGATGTCCTTCGGAACCTCGGACCATTTGGCGCTCATCTTGGATTTCGGACGGACATAGGTTACGATGTTATCCATGTCCAGATCCTCGATATCCGGTCCCCAGTTCGGAACCTGCAGGGAATTGTAAATCTGTAAGGACTGCAGACGGAACTGCTGCATCCACGCCGGGTCATTTTTCTCCTTAGAAATCTTCTCAACGATCTCCGGAGTCAGACCTGCTTTTACTTTATATGCGTCATTTTCTTTGTCTTTTATATCGTAGATGCTGCGATCAATATCATCTACATACGTTTTTTCTTTCATGTTTGATGCCTCCATATTACCCGTGCTGATTCGTTATTACTGTCGCATTATCCTGTGGCACTCTCGATTCCCAAAATGCCTGCCTGCGAACAGTAACGATTAGTTTTGGGCGTCTGCCACACCCGCCTCACGGATAAAGGATTCGTAGCCTTCCCGGTTGATCTTATCAACCAGAGAGCCGTCACCGGTTGCCACGATCTTTCCATCTACCATGATGTGTGTATAGTCAACATGCAGCGCATCGAGAATCCGGGTGCTGTGCGTAATGATGAGAAGCGCGCCGTTCTGGTTCTTCTGGTACTCTTCCACACCCTTAGAAACCAGACGGACTGCATCAACATCCAGACCGGAGTCTGTCTCATCGAGGATTGCCAGGCTCGGATTTAAGAGCATCAGCTGTAAAATCTCAGATTTTTTCTTCTCACCGCCGGAAAAGCCCACGTTTAAGCTTCTCTGTGCATACGATTCATCCATCTGGAGAATGTCCATCGCTTTTTTAAGCTGTTTATGAAATTCCCAGATCTTTAAGTTCTTGCCGGTCTGCTGGCGCATCGCGCTCCGCAGGAAGCTTTCCAGCGAAAGTCCCGGTACCTCCAGCGGCTCCTGGAAGGACAGGAACATACCGGCTTTGGAACGCTTGTCCGTGGACTCATGTGTGATATCCTCACCCTTAAATAAGATCTGACCGCCCGTGATCTGATATCGCGGGTTTCCCATCAGGACGTTTCCGAGCGTCGATTTGCCCGCGCCGTTTGGTCCCATCAGGACATGTACCTCCCCTGCGCCGACGCTCAAATCAACGCCGTGCAGGATCTCTTTTTCTTCTATATTTGCTTTTATCTGATTTACTTCTAACACTTTTTCTGCCATAAAGCACTCCATTTCCGGGACCGGCTGAGACATTCATGCTCGGTCTGTCTGATCTGTGACAGCCGCCTCGTCACGAAAGCGGTTATCCCTCTTAGCAAACGTCCATCTCTCTGGTTCCTTTTTTCTATAATGAATCTGGCTGTTCAGACGGTCAGATTACCCTATGGCTATTATAGGTATTTATTTCCGGATTGTAAACCCTCATTTTTCACAAAACAAGAAAGATTCTTATTATATTATTGAGACTTTTTCTCATTTATTATTGAGTCAGCATCATCCACCCCCAATACACAACCCCTAATCCCCACGAACTCAGAATCCCATACAGGATCACCGGACCCGCGATTGTAAATATTTTGCATCCGACACCAAATACCTGCCCTTCCGCCTTGTATTCCAGCGCCGGGGATGCAACTGAATTGGCGAATCCGGTGATCGGAACCAGCACACCAGCCCCAAAAACACGCGCCAGCCTCTGGAATACATTTGCCCCTGTCAGGATAACGCTGAGCAGAATCAGTCCCAGCATCGTCCAGAGCGCCGCCGTTTTCTCCTCCATGCCTGTCTGAACCAGACAATTTGTGCTGATCTGCGCCGCCAGGCAGATCAGCCCGCCGGAAATGCCCGCCATCAACACATTTTTCCATGTACTGTGGACGGGCGTAACCGATTTGACATATGCTTCATATTGATCTTTTCTGGCTTCCATGGTTTCTCCTCTCTTCTACTGTCTTCCAATTCCATGTAAGAAATAATACAGTGAACCCGCACATTTCCCCGCTGCAATCGCGAGAATCAGATATGGCAGCCCCACTGCCAGACGCAGGCGGCGGCTCAGCACCGGCAGAGCTTTCAATGTCTCTGCCAGAGACATGACGAGGCAGCCTACAAAAATACCACAGGAAAGTCCCGCAGCCGCTAGAATCAGCTGTCCGGAGACATTTCCAAGCATCACCAGAAATCCAGCACCAACTCCTGTTCTGCCACCGCCTTCTGCTGCCTTCTGCCACACCCCTGCCTCCGGCATTGCCGCTGACCACGCTATTCTGAGGAAACTCCCTGTCAGCTGTTTCACTTTCTCTGTAAATAAATCCACCACATTTCCAAACAATCCCCCCACCGCGATAATCGTCTCATACAAGAAGATTTTCCCCTTCGACGCTGTCGCCGTCTTTCCAATCAGGCGCGGATAAACGCCGATGACCGCCAGAAAGGCGTAGACTCCCGCTGCCACCGTGCTTCCCGCCGCCAGCCCTGCCAGCAAAAGCAGCGCTTCTTTAAGAAACATCGATGTCATCCTCCTTCCGCTCCTCGTTCTGAATCAGCGTTTTATTGACATTTTCCTCATACAGGCGCATTTCTACCTCCAGCGGCGTCGGATCGAGACTGAATTTCCACGAAGTAAAATGATTAAAAAACAGCAAAATCCCCACCGGAAGCCCGATCGAATAACCAATCTCCAGCGCCGTTGTTCCGTCCGACGCCTGCCCCGTCGTGATCTCATATATTTTCCTGAATACATCCAGCACGTTTGCATCGTTGTTGAATGTCATGATCGCAAATGCCGCCCCGAAAAAGCAAATCAGGCAGACGAACAGCGTCTTGCACCACTGCCAGACAAGCGCCTGACGGCGCGGCGGCTGATAATGAATGACATAGTCCGTCTCCCCCAGATTCTGCACCGATGTCCCCGGAATTTCCCGTTCAATCTGCTGGATAATCTCCATGACGTTTCCAACCAGACGGCTTTCGCGCTGTTTCCCGCCGCCGCGGATCCTCTTCACGATCATCGCACGGCAGCGGCTTTCCACGCTTTTTTCACTGCAATAAACCTCTCCCAGGCTTGCAAGCGGTACATTTTTCTCATGTACCTGCGTGATCTGGCTGAGTTTCAGATAGACCGTCTGTGTCATAATGTTGCCTTCTCCGTCTGTGCCTCCGGTCTCAAAAATGCCTCCGCGCTGTCCCCGGAATGCTGTACGAAGGTTCCGTCAATGTAGACGCTGTCCCGCCCCACTGCCATCAGACAGAGACAGAGCGCTGCTACAATCAGAATCATGCATCCGACCCAGACACAGATTCCCATCTTTTTTTTCATTGTCACTTTCACATTTCCCGTCATTTTTTTCCATCCTTCCTGTGTATTCTGGAAACTCTAAAAGTTCCTGCATCCAGTAGTATGGCTGTCTTTCAATGGAGTATGCACATTCATATATTCTGAATTATGAGCCTGTCTTTTTTTCTCATGTTTCTTCCAGCTTTGCGCGCATCTGCCCTAATATTTTCCGCTCGATCCGCGACACCTGTACTTGTGAAATGCCGAGCTGCGCCGCGATCTGAGTCTGTGTCTGATCATAAAAATAGTGCCGCACAATGATCTCCCGCTGCCGTCCATTGAGCATTTTCAGCAAATCTCCCAAAAGCATCCGGTCAAGCAGGACCTCATTCTCCGCTGTCTCCCCAGCAATCCGGTCCTGAAGCAGAAGACCAGTTTCTTCCCCGGCGCTGGCTGGTGCAGAGAGCGATTCAACCGGACTGTCCGCCGCCATCGATGCGGCAGCTTCCTCACAGCTCACTCCAATCTGCGCCGCCAGCTCTTCCAGCGTCGGCTCCCGCCCAAGCGCCGTGCAG
>ERZ773264.2216-NODE-2216-length-19478-cov-4.066365_pt1 | contig 19478 bp, 14 predicted proteins | sample MGYA00511910_ERZ773264 | MGnify/ENA primary metagenome ERZ773264 (study PRJEB29015, sample SAMEA2737739) | human gut metagenome | biome: human gut; feature: human-associated habitat; material: faeces | place: China | collected 2012 ... | reverse complement strand
CAGCAGACATTACCATGAAGCTGGACAAGACAGATGCTGATAAAAAGACAGATGTTAAATTTCAGTATTTAAAGAAGCTTGTGGCAGACAATGGTCAAATTACTGCCGGAAAGCCGAAGGAGCTTGCGACCTCTGCAAACTATTACGATGGATCAGGTAAGGAAGCAGAGAAGGTAACGGTTTCCTATCAATTAAAGGCTGCGCAGGAAGGGGTTACTTTAGAAGGCGATACGATTACGGTTGCTAAGGACTCCAAGCTTACAGAGGTAACGGTTGTTGCGGTTTATGGCGAGTTTGAACAGGAGATGACGATTCCGGTTGTAGCCAAACAATACAAGGTAACAATCAATGTGTATTCACCGGATCTGGAGATGGAGCCGGGCGGATCGGATGTTTATATCTTTGAGAAAGACGGCAAAGATGGCAAAGAGGCAGTTGTTACGTTGGATCAAAAGGTGGAGGATGAAGCGAATCACATTACTTGGGTACAGGGAACGACGGAACTGTCGTTTAACAACCTTGGAATTATTGCAAGATACAAGGCAGGATCATGGAAGGATGGACAGGATTTAAACAGATATTATGTCATTGATGAGAATGCTTCTGAAATTACCTTGTGGTATGTTGTTGGAAAGACTCCGGTAGCAGAGAAACCTACCGTTACGGTGGCAGATCCAAGGTACTTATATCTGGAGTATGAGAATCCGGATTTGGGTGGTAAGACCCCTCAATTTTATTCGTGGACAACCGGTATTAATAATGAGAAAAAACTTCCTTTTACATCGCTTGGAGACGGAAAGTGGGAGATTAAGGCACAGGTATCGGCAAGCTGCACAAAGGTTGACTTTGTTGTGGTGCTTGATGATTCCGATGCGTCGAACTGGGTTAAGGACGGTGGAGACCACACGGTTGTTTTCCCGGAGAACCAGAATGTAGTATGCGCAAGCATCAAAAAGGGTGAAGAGCCGAAATTAAGTGCCCCATATAATAAGGGATATGAGGTGGATACCAAGACGGGTAAGATTCATTTCTATTATCGCGATGATAAGGCATTACTTGCAGGTAATCTGGACAAGCAGAAGGTTTCTGTGGAAATCGATGGTGCCCTTCAGGAAATGACGTATAATGAAGAAAATCTGCGTTTTGAGTATGCATGTGATTTACAAAATGGAAGAACTGATTACCGCTACAAAGTCGGCGAGGCATTTGTGACGGATAAATATAATGATAAAAAGGAAACGAAAGACCAGAAGGAGTATTCTTATGTAGAATACTATAAGCTGAATGCCTCTGTGCAGGCTAAGGTTACGAAGTCCTCCTTTAACTACAATGAAAATAATGTCGTGAAGTTTGAGATTATTCAGAAGAAGGCTAATACATCTGAGCCGACGCTGCAAGTGGCAGAGGCAAGCATTGATGTGTCTTCTCTGGGCGGAAGCAAGGCGCTTGCCATCGTACCGGATCTTAAGGCGGTAACCATATCAGTTACACAGGATACGCCACTTGGAATGAAAACCCTTCCGATTACCGTGAAGGATCAGTATGGAAACCTGTATACGACCAGTGTGCAGGTTGAGGTAGCTGCACGCACCAAGAGTGATGCGAAGGATTTCGACTGGGATGAGTCGGTCATCTATTTTATGGTGACGGATCGTTTCTTTGATGGAAATAAGACAAACAATACTGCAAATGGTGAGAAGACTTATGGCGAGAATGAAGGTCTGTATCATGGCGGCGATTTCGCAGGAGTGACACAAAAGCTTGATTATTTAGAGCAGCTTGGCATCAATACCATCTGGATTACACCAATTGTAGAAAATATTAAGGGCGTTAATGTGACCGTGGAGGGCAAAGATAAAGTTCCATATAATGCAGCGTACCATGGTTACTGGGCAAGTGATTTTACAAAACTGAACCCGGCGCTTGGAACCGAGGAGGAATTTAAGACTCTGATCGCACAGGCACATGAGCGCGGCATCCGTATCATGGTGGATATCGTGGTAAATCATGCGGGATACGGTACGGAATCGACTTTTGGAAATAAGCTCCGAAGCGGTGATGATATTGTTGCCGGAAGCGACCAGAAGGATTCTTTATCCAATTTACCGGATTTTAAAACGGAAGATCCAGAAGTCAGTAAGCAGCTTGTAGAGTGGCAGACACAGTGGGTAAAAGATTACGGAATTGATTATTTCCGCGTGGATACTGTAAAGCATGTCGAGAATGATACCTGGTCAGAATTAAAGAATGCATTAACCGAGGTGAATCCGTCCTTCAAGATGATCGGAGAATACTCCGGAGGCGGATATGCTTCCAATGGAAATACGCTTGGAACCGGAACGATGGATTCGGATCTCGACTTCGATTTCAACGATCAGGCAAACAGCTTTGTAAAGGGTAATATAAAAGCTGTTGAGAGTTTCCTTGCAGCAAGAAACGCTACGCTGAACAATACCTATATGACAGGACAGTTCTTAGGCAGCCATGATGAAGATGGATTTAAGCAGAAGCTTCTCACTGCAGGTGTTAAAGAAGCTGATGCCGATGCGATGGCACTGGTTGCAGCTACGCTGCAGATTACGGCAAAAGGACAGCCGGTTATTTATTACGGCGAGGAGATTGGACTGACAGGTCTTAATAATTATCCGTATCAGACCAACCGTTATGATTTTGACTGGTCAAAGGCAAATGATAGCAACAAGACCTATAGCCATTATAAGAAGCTCCTGTCTATCCGAAACGCATACACCGATGTGTTTGCAAGAGGCACCAGACAGATGGTTGTCTCTGACGATCAAGAGAAATATGATGTCGCAGCAAGAGAATATCAGGGAACAAAATTGTATGTTGGAATGAATGTAAATACAAACGAATTGCAGCTTACGATTCCGGTTACCGAGGGAGATGCTTCGGTTATGACCGACCTGTATTCAGGAAAAACTTACGTTGTAAATGGCGGAAAAGTAACGGTTACGATCCCTTCTGCAGCAGACGGAGGAACGGTGATCTTAAAGAGAACCGGAAGCGTAAGCAGCGGTTCCTCATCAGCATCGACCTCAGAGCCTAAGAAGGATCAGACCTCAGAGGTAAAGAAGGATACCATCGTATCGGCAGATGGCAGCAAATCAGAAGTAACAGTGACGACGCAAAAGAATGAGGACGGCACAGTTTCCGGTGTGACAGCAGAGGTGCAGACAACCGGAAAAGAAAGCAAAAAGAAGGTGACCGGAACGATTTCATCCGAGGTGGTATCACATATCAGTGACGCAGCAAAGACAGAGGATGTAGATGTCGTTGTCACGGTTGCAGCCGGAGAGAAATCCTTTGTGGTAAAGACCGAAGCCGAAAATCTGACAGCTGGAACGAAGCTGAAAGCCATGGCGATCGACACTAAGACAAATAAGTATGTCATGGTAGACAGCAAAACGTTCAAGGTCGACAAGGATGGAAACTTAAAGGTTTCGCTCCCGGCAGGTAAAACCTATCAGCTGATGCCGGTTGAGGAAGCAGAACAGATTGAAAAGGAAATCCTTAAGACGGTACAGGCAAAGAAACCGGTTGTTGAGGTAAAGAAGGGAAAGAAAGCAAAGGTTCAGTTTAGCAGCAAGCTTGATATGAACAATGTTGCAAAGATTACCTACAAATCAGAAAAGAAATCGGTTGCCAAGGTAGACGCTAAGGGAAATGTTATTGCCAAAAAGAAAGGAACAGCAGTCATTAAGGCAGTGGTTACTTTAAAGAATGGTAAGAAAAAGACATTGAAAATCAAATATAAAGTAAAGTAAGATCACAGATATGAGAACCTCCGGGAGCAGCAGCGCTCCCGGAGGTCTTGCTATTTGAGAGAGCAAATGATAGAATCAAATTACATTTAGAGAAGCAGGTGGAGTAAGGTTTCGAGGGAGGCAACACGTGTCAGAAACATTAAAATTACCGGTGGGTATTGAAGACTTTCAGGAGATTCGTAAAGAAGGCTTCTATTATGTTGATAAAACAAAATTGATCGAGCAGCTTCTTGCAAATTGGGGAAAAGTGAATCTCTTTACCAGACCGCGCCGCTTTGGAAAAACCTTGAATATGAGTATGCTACACCACTTTTTTGAGATCGGATCGGATCAGACGCTTTTTGACGGATTATATATTTCGGATTGTGTGAAATTATGTGAAGCATATATGGGTAAATTCCCGGTTATATTCCTTTCCTTATCGAGCTAAAATATGTGAAGGAAGTTGCAGGATTGGAGAATGCCTGTGAGAAGGCAATTGCGCAGATCAGGGATCGCAGATATGAGGAGTATCTGCAGAATGATGACAGACATGAGATTTTACTGTATGGTATGGCATTTTGCAAGAAACGATGCAAAGTGGTTGTGGAAAAAATAACAAAATAATGGTGGTTGGAAGCCTGTCGGCATACCTTTTTGGGGGATGTCGACAGGCTTTTTTTGATGCTTTCATACGTGAATATGACGAATTTAATTTTAAAGGCTAAAAATTTATTAAGTAAATGTTAACATAATTTTGAAAATAATATTAGCTAAAAAGCGAATAGAAACAAAACTGTTAATAAGATAAAATTAATTGATGTAAAGACTTTAATGTATAGTAATGGAGGAAGGCATTGTGAAAAACAAAATTGTAACAAGAATGCTGGCATGCCTTATGGCATCGGCGATACTTGCAACGACAGTTGCTGGGGGTGTAGTTCTGCAGCCGGTTACGGTTATGGCAGAAGAAACAGGTGGGGTACAGGCAAGTGAAGAGTATAAGTTCAACAAAACGCAGGATTGGGATGAAAATGAAAAGACGGTATTAGCATTGGGCTTATCGACACAGACAACTCCGTTAACAGGAACATCTTTGGCGGTTGATGTGCTATTGCCACAAGATAATGCTTCTTTTTCTGGAGGCATTAAATTAAAAGGTGTTATCAAAGTTGGAAGTAGTTGGAACTGGGTACAGTCAAATCAAATTCCAGTTCTGAAAAGTGCCGATTTTAATGAAAGCGTAACAATTGGAAATACAGTGTATAAGAAAGCATCTGTGTCAATTGAGTTTGGTAAAACAGTCGGTGCAAATGATGCTAGTGGAGTTTGGAATGAAAGCATGCCGTTTGGTGAGGCTGTTACAGGCGAGGTTAAAGAAGCATATGTTCAATTCGCTGGTTGTCAGTGTGATTATTCCGGTACAATCGCGATTGCGAATGCGAAACTGGTAGAGCCGGAAAATGTGGAAGTGGCACCAACCGATCCGACAACGGTTGCGTCGTTCCAGGAGAACATAGATGGATGGGCAAGTGAGGCTGGATGGGATTATTCCAACGGAAAAGAGGATCCTGTAAAGAATGGCATAACACCGACTGAGACAGCCGATGTATCATGGGATGAGGCATCGCAAAGTCTTAAGATGTCACTTGATTATTCAAAGGATACTGGAACTGGATGGAGTGAGGCAAAAGTTACGGGTACTTTTAATCCTGTGAATATATCCAATTATAACATCGTGACCTTCAAATTAAGATACCCATCTTCGATGGATTCCATCCGGACTAAGTTATTTATGAAGAGCACAGATGGAACTGAAATCTTAAATGCAGAAGGATCATTTCGTTCGAAGACAGTCGAAGCTGCAGGCGACGGATGGTCAACGGTTACCATTCGTGGGGAGATTAAGCCGCAGGCAAAATCGGTATCCAGCCTTACCATCGGTATTGTCGGTCCGTATGCAGATTTACAGGAAGTATATATCGATGATGTTACCTTCGGACAGCTCGATGCTTCGGAGGATTATGTACAAATTACAGAAAAAGTACAACCACAGGGAGATCAGGCAGACCTGACCAATATGGCAAAAGAAGTCAAGCTTGTTGACAGTGAGGCAACCGCTTCCACCAAGGCATTAGCTGCTTATCTCACCGGCTTACGAGCAGATGATAAAGTATTATTCGGACACCAGAATTCAACGTTCCGTTCGGTAAGAGACAATGGAAAGACATCGGATATCAAAGACATTACTGGGTCGGAAGCAGGTCTGTTCGGAATTGATACCTTAGCGCTTGCAGGAACGGAGTGTGCATCAGAAAATCCGCTTGAAGCTTCGATCGCAGCATCCAAGAAAGCTTATGAAGGTGGTTCTATCATCTCGCTTTCCTGCCATATGCCGAATTTTACAAATGCAAAGATTACAGCTACGGGAAATGCCGAGCACCCATATGATTTCTCAAAGTGTGATTTCTCTGAGTCCAAGGATCTGACACCTTGTGCGGATTACATCTTAGAGGGAGGAGAGTACAACCCACAGTACAATGCATACCTGGATATCATTGCAGAATATGCGTTGGCATTACAGGACGAGAAGGTGCCGATCCTCTTCCGTCCGTTCCATGAGAACAGCGGCGGATGGTTCTGGTGGGGAACATCAACCAGTGCAGATTCTTACCGTGCCATCTGGAGATACATGGTAAATTATCTGCAGGCCAAAGGCGTACACAATCTGTTATACGTATACTCACCGAATGGTCCGATCGACAGTGAGAGCGATTATCTGTCACGCTATCCAGGCGATGCCTATGTCGATGTACTCGGCTTTGATTACTATGATGACTATGCAGATGTAAGCAAGTATACCGGTAAAACCTACTTTGAGGCGTTGGCGAAGAGCTGCGATGTTGTTGCTGGACTGGCTGATAAAAAGGCTAAGATTCCTGCAATTGCAGAGACCGGTATCCGTATCACAGGCGCTGGCAAGGACAGCCTGATGGTAAGCGGAAATCCGACCAAGGATAAGGACTGGTACAATCAGGTAGTCAATACGGCAGTTGAGCATGACATTCCTTATTTCCTTCTGTGGGCGAACTTTGACAGTGAGAATTTCTTCGTTCCATATAAGTACAGTGATACGATGGGACAGGAGATGATCAATGACTTCATTAAGGCATACAACAATGATCATTCCATCTTTGGAAACGGAACGAATTTCTATGGTGAAAATGGTGCAATCAGTAAAGCCGATAAGGTTACCTTGACCGGATATAGCAGCAATGTTGGCGGCTATCTGATCTCCCCGAAAAATTATGCAGTTATCAAGGACGCATGCGAACTGAAGGCATCCGTAAAGAACGCAGCGAAGGTGACATTTGAGATTAGAACCAGCGAGACGGATGACAAGCCGCTGGTCATTGAAGGAACGAAGTCAGAAAACAGTGACGTCTATACGGCGCAGCTGACAGCCAATAAGCTGACAGCGATTCCGAAGACCGGAACCGGTGTGATCACTGTGGTTGCATATGGCGAGAACGATACAACAGGAACTAGCCTTGGAACCGCTAAGTTCATCAACTTTAATCAGGATGCAGCTGTTATGCCGTCTCGTGTATTTGACAATTTTGAGTATTATTACGGCAATGATGGTCTGATGCAGACGAAGTACGGAACCCATAATTCGGCAGCCGGATGCAGCACATCGGTATCACTGGATGCAGTCAACAAAGTGGAAGGAAGCTACGGATGCGCATTCAATTACACTCTGGCCTATAAGGGAAGTGAAGCCTGGACCGGTGGCTTGGGAAGAACGTTTGATAACAAAGACTTCTCTGCTTACAATGCACTCAGTATGTGGGTGAAGCCGGATGGAAACGGACAGAAGATGGTCATCCAGCTGAAAGATTCCAATGGTAAAGAGTATGAGGCATATCTTACCGAATTTGTAAAAGGAACCGAGGCGCAGTATGTGACAATCCCATTTGCAAGCTTCAAGGCAAAAGGCGGTACAGATTCGATCTCTGCTTCCGATATTGCAGCATATTACTTATGGTGTAACACCATTCCGGATAATATCGCTGGGGACAAGAAGGATGAGAATGGAAATTATACGGTAAGTGGAAGCATTGTATTTGATGATATTAAGGCGGTAAAGGTAAGCGATGAAGATCTTGCGAAGATTGGAGAGGGCAAGACCTTCCTTACCACCGATGCACCACTGACAGATTTAAGCAGCGCTTCACAGGGTGGCAGCACTTCCGGCTCCGGTTCGTCATCGGTATCCGGCGGCAGCAGTGCAGCGGATACAACCGTAACGAATCCGGACGGAAGTAAGACCGAGACAACCGTCAGCACAAACCCAGACGGAAGCAAGACCGAGACAACCGTTACAACAAAGCCGGATGGCAGCAAGGTGAAGACGGTTGCCACAGCAAACAAGGACGGTTCAACAGTTACGGTTACCACAACCACAGATAGCAAGGGAAGCACATCCGTGAAAGCTGAAGTTGTTAAAACTGGCACAAAGTCTGCAGCAGGAACGAAGGGAACGATTTCTTCCGATGTGGTTGCACAGATTACAGAAGCAGCAGGAACGAACGATGTTGTAATCACACAGAAGGTTGTTGATAAGACCGGAAAGACAGCATATACCGTAAGTGTGAATGCAAAGGATCTTAGCGCTGGCAAGAAACTCACTTTAGTGAAATACAATAAGAAGACCGGAAAGTACACTCTTTATAATAAGAAGACTTACAAAGTAACCGATGCAGGAGTGAGTCAGACAATTAAGGATTCGGGTTCTTATCAGCTCATCAGTGAGGCAGATGCGGCCAAGTTTGTGAAGGAGATTCTTGCTACCGTGAAACCTGCGAAGAAATCCAAAACGGTAAAGGAAGGAAATGCAGCAAGCTTCGCATGGAGCAAGGAACTCGATACCGCGAATGTTTCCAAGATTACTTATTCCTCTACCGATAATTCGATTGCGAAGATTGGCAAGAATGGTAAGATTACTGCAAAGAAGGCAGGTAAGGTTACGCTGAAAGCGACTGTGACACTTAAGAATGGCAAGAAGAAAGTTGTCAGCATGAAGCTTAGTGTTCGCTCAAAGTAACCGATGGAATCCGACAATTGAAATTGTAATTGAAACATAAATCCGTTATGCTATGCATAGTATAGCAGATTCAGACTGTAGACAAAGCGCTCCGAGAAATCATGTTTCTCGAAGCGCTTGTTTTTTACCTGTTGAGATCGTATAGTTACTGCATATTTTCGGCAATATGTCGTGCGACATATACTCCGGAAGCAGAAGCGTGGGAAAGAGAATGTGTCACACCGCTTCCGTCACCGATGATGTAGAGTCCATCGTATTTGCTCTGTAAGTGCTCGTCGATCTCTACTTCCATGTTGTAGAATTTGACTTCTACACCATAGAGCAGCGTATCATCGTTGGCCGTGCCCGGAGCAATCTTATCGAGTGCATAGATCATCTCGATGATTCCGTCTAAGATACGTTTCGGAAGAACAAGGCTTAAGTCGCCGGGAGTTGCCGCAAGGGTAGGAGTAACAAGTCCTTCCTCGATACGTTTCGTGTTACTTCTACGTCCACGGACGAGATCGCCGAAACGCTGTACGATAACGCCGCCGCCTAACATGTTGGAGAGACGGGCGATACTTTCACCATATCCGTTACTGTCCTTGAACGGCTCGGAGAAATGCTTGGCAACGAGAAGTGCGAAGTTCGTATTCTCGGTGCGCAGATCTGCGCTCTCATAGCTGTGTCCGTTAACAGTTACGATTCCGTTGGTATTCTCATTAACGACGATTCCGTATGGGTTCATACAGAAGGTTCGCACATTGTCCTCAAATTTTTCGGTGCGGTATACGATCTTACTCTCATACAGCTCGTCCGTCAGGTGTGAGAAGATGACAGCCGGAAGCTCGACACGTACGCCGATATCCACACGGTTGGACTTTGTAGGAATATCAAGATCGTCACAGACGGTCTCCATCCACTTGCTTCCGCTTCGACCTACGGAGATCACACATTTCTTACAGTCGTAAGATTCGTCCTTCGCATAAACACGGTATCCGTCTTCAAGGACTTCGATTTTTTCGATTGGTGTATCGAAGAAGAAATCCATGTGATCCTTCATCTCATTGTACAGATTCTCCAAAACAACATAATTGATATCTGTTCCAAGGTGGCGCACAGAAGCATCCAGAAGCTTCAATTTATTCTGCAGACAGATCTTCTTCAAATTGGTTCCGGCAGTCGAGTACATCTTAGTGCCTTCACCACCGTGGGTCATATTGATATGATCCACATATTCCATGAGGTCAAACGCCTGCTTGCGTCCGATATATTCATATAAAGTTCCGCCGAAATCATTTGTGATATTGTATTTTCCGTCGGAAAAAGCGCCTGCTCCGCCGAATCCGTTCATGATCGCGCAGGTCTTACACTTGATACAGCTTTTGACTTTGTCACCGTCGATCGGGCAGTGGCGCTGCTCGAGAGAGTGACCGGCATCAAATACTGCAATCTTTAGATCACTTTTCTTCTGTAGTAACTCGTATGCCGAAAAAATTCCACCCGGTCCGGCACCGATAATGATCACATCATACATTGTATTACCCTCCTGTTAGACATCATTTCTTATCCACTTGTTATCTCAATTGAGTGTTTCGCTCACAAACCGATTAATTATAGCACAAACTTATATTGTTGAAAAGTAAAACTTATAGATAAATGCAAAAAAAAATTTTGTGGCATGAAAAAAGCGCCCGAAGGCGCCTTTTAATCGGTTGTATATGGATTTACATGAACCATCACGTGCTTTACTTTAGAAAAATGAAATTCGATATGGTCATGTACGCGTTCTGCAATCTCGTGCGCTTCCGTGAGGGTACAGTTTGGATCACAGGCAATCTCTACGTCTACATAGATTTTGTTTCCGAACTCGCGGGTGCGGAGCTCATCAACACGAAGGACGCCTTCCTCAGCTTTAATACAGTCACGGATCATCTCTTCATCACTATCGTCACAGGCGTGATCGACCATTTTATCTACTGCATCGTGGAAGATGTCGTAAGCGGCTTTTACAATAAAGAAGCAGATAACGAGGCTGGCAACGGAATCGGCGATCGGGAAGCCAAGACGCGCACCGGCGATACCGATGAGAGCGCCGATGGAAGAGAGTGCATCGGACCGGTGATGCCATGCATCTGCCATCAGCGCGGCGGAATCAATTTTCTGTGCGTTCACTTTGGTATACCAGAACATTGCTTCTTTGGCAACGATTGAAACCACTGCAGCGACGAGCGCGAGAATGCCGGGTACGGCTAAATCCTTATAATCTCCGGCGAGTATTGTGCGTATGGCAGAGTAACCGATCGACAGACCGGTGATACACAGGATCGTTGCAAGAATGATCGCTGCAACACACTCTAAGCGTTCGTGTCCGTATGGATGTTCCTTATCGGAATCTTTGCTTGATACGTGGATGCCGATGATGACGACGATGCTGCTGAATACATCCGAAGCGGAGTGTACGGCATCGGAGATCATCGCACCGGAATGTGCAACGACTCCGGCGATAAATTTGAATGCAGATAATATGAGATTACCGATGATGCTGACCGAGGTCACCCGGTTCGCGGTCTTCTGAAAATCCTGTTCCATAGAAAGTTCCCCCTTTTGGATAAACGAAAGTTCATCCGCGCGATGGGATGAACTTTCTGTTGCGTCGCATTTCTTGTGTATGTTTATGCTTTCTACTATGCAAAAACTTACATTCGATTTTATTTCTACATCATACACCATAATATGCAGAAAAATCAACAAAATTACACATTGCACAGTATTTAGTGCAAATTAGCATGCACTTACAAAACTTAGAAAAATGAATAAAAATTAATCAATAACTAATTGAAGTTATATGCAACAAAAGTACAAAATATAAGGCTGATGATAGTTAGAACTATACAAGGATAAATATACATTTCTAACGATGATTAGTGTTATGCTATGTAGGGGATGCAATACTAATTTGGGTTAGGAAAATGTTAACAAACACCTTGACAACTAATAACGGTTAGAGTATACTAACGTCCGTGAGAACCGATAAACTTTATCAGAAAGAAATTGTAAAAAGACAAATTTATCAGTGGAAAGAAGGTAAACATGATGCCACTTACAATGTCACCGAAAGGACAGGAAGTAAAGATTGTGCGAATCGGAGGAAAGGATGAAGTGCGTAGACACTTGGAAGAACTTGGATTTGTAACAGGTGGTCTGGTTACAGTTGTATCAGAAGCCGCCGGAAATATGATTGTTAATGTGAAGGGTGCGCGTATCGCGATCGGTCGTGAGATGGCAAACCACATATTTGTTTAACAGAGTGCCTATTTGAGCTCTTAGGAGTTCATAAAAATAGAAATAAAAAGAAAAGAGGAGTAAGATCATGACTTTAAGAGAAGCCAAAATTGGTCAGACAGTCACGGTAAAAAAACTTACCGGTGAAGGTGCTGTCAAGAGAAGAATCATGGACATGGGTATCACCAAGGGCGTAGAAGTATACATCCGCAAGGTTGCACCGCTCGGCGATCCGGTCGAAGTAACCGTAAGAGGATATGAGCTTTCACTTCGTAAAGCAGATGCTGAGATGATCGAAGTTGAGTAGGCAAAGCAAGTAGTTCAACCAGAGAATAAGAATAAAGGAGAATGACAATGGCAATTAAAATTGCACTCGCAGGTAATCCGAACTGCGGTAAAACAACGCTTTTTAATGCCTTGACCGGTGCAAACCAGTTTGTTGGTAACTGGCCAGGTGTAACAGTCGAGAAGAAGGAAGGAAAGCTGAAAGGTCACAAGGATGTTGTGATCATGGACCTCCCGGGTATCTATTCTTTATCTCCATATACATTGGAGGAAGTCGTAGCAAGAAATTATCTCATCGGTGAGAAGCCGGATGCAATCATCAACATCATCGACGGAACCAACATCGAGCGTAACTTATATCTGACAACACAGATTATCGAGCTTGGTATCCCGGTTGTTATGGCAGTCAACATGATGGATCTTGTTGTAAAGAATGGTGACACCATCAATATTAAGGCTTTGGGCGAAGCATTAGGATGCGAGGTTGTTGAGATCTCTGCACTTAAGGGAACCGGAGTTAAGAAGGCAGCTGAGAAGGCTATAGCAGCCGCACAGCAGAAGAAGGCGGTTGACCGTGTTCATGCTTTTGCTGCAGATGTTGAGAATGCAATCGCTACGGTTGAGGATAAGCTTGGAAGCTCTGTTGCAGAAGAGCAGAAGAGATTCTTCGCGATCAAGCTTCTTGAGAAAGATTCCAAGATCTCTGAGCAGCTTACAACCACACCGGATGTAAGCGCCGAAATTAAGACTTTGGAAGATAAGTTTGATGATGATACTGAGAGTATTATCACAAACGAGCGTTATACATACATTACATCCATTATCGGAAAATGCGTGAAGAAAGCACAGGGCAAAGAGAAACTTACAATCTCTGATAAGATTGACCGTGTTGTAACGAACCGAATCTTAGCGCTGCCGATCTTCGCAGCTGTTATGTTTGTTGTATATTATGTATCCATCACAACGGTCGGTGGATTCTTAACAGACTGGACCAATGATACGCTTTTTGCCGAGTGGATCATTCCTGGTGCACAGTCATTCTTTGAGAGCATCGGATGTGCAGAATGGCTGACAGGCCTGATCGTAGATGGTGTGATCTCCGGTGTCGGTGCCGTACTTGGTTTCGTACCGCAGATGCTTGTATTATTCATCTTCCTTGCATTCCTTGAGGGATGTGGATACATGGCACGTGTCGCTTTCATCATGGACCGTATCTTCCGTAAGTTCGGTCTCTCAGGAAAGTCCTTCATCCCTATGCTGATCGGTACGGGATGTGGTGTTCCTGGAGTTATGGCGAGCCGTACGATCGAGAACGAGCGTGACCGCCGTATGACAATTATGACAACGACATTTATCCCTTGTGGTGCAAAGCTTCCAATTATCGGTTTGATCGCAGGTGCATTCTTCGGCAATGCAGGATGGGTTTCATGGTCTGCTTATTTTGTCGGTGTTGCAGCTATCATCTGCTCCGGTATTATCTTAAAGAAGACGAAGATGTTTTCCGGAGATCCGGCACCATTCGTAATGGAGCTTCCGGCTTACCATCTTCCAACGGTAGGAAGCGTTCTCCGCAGCATGTGGGAGCGTGGATGGTCCTTCATCAAGAAGGCAGGAACCATCATTCTTTTATCAACAATCGTTGTATGGTTCACAACTTACTTCGGAGTTGTAGACGGAACCTTCCGTATGCTTTCCGATGAGGAAATTGATTACAGTATCCTTGCTGCAATCGGTAGATGTATTTCATGGATCTTCATTCCACTCGGATGGGGAGACTGGAAGTCCGCAGTGGCAGCTGTTACAGGTTTAGTTGCAAAAGAGAACGTAATTAGTACATTCGGTATCTTATTCCACTATGGTGAAGTTGGAGAAGCCGGAGAAGAGATCTGGGGCAACCTGGCAGCCAATATGTCAGCAATCGCTGCTTACTCTTACTTAGTATTCAACCTTCTTTGCGCACCTTGCTTCGCAGCAATGGGAGCGATCAAGCGTGAGATGAACAACGCGAAGTGGTTCTGGTTCGCAATCGGATACCAGTGTGGTCTTGCTTACTTAGTAGGCTTATGCATCTTCCAGATTGGCGGACTGTTCACAGGAGCAGCAACCTTCGGTTTCTGGACAATCGTTGCAATTGCAATTATCATTGGATTCATCTATATGCTTTTTCGTCCATACAAGGAGAGTGAGACTCTGAATGTTGGCGTTAAGATGGCAAAAGCAAAATAAGCAAAAGAGTTCATGTAAGGAGGCGGCTATGTCAGCAGAACAACTAGAACAGAAACAGATCATCATAAATCGGCTGAAAGAAGATGGCTGTCGTATTACCAAGCAGCGACTCATGCTTCTTGACATCATCCTTGAGGATGAGTGCAGCAGTTGTAAAGAAATTTATTACCGGGCAACGAAGAAGGATCCGACGATCGGAACCGCAACGGTGTACCGTATGATCAATACGCTGGAAGAAATCGGCGCAATCAGTCGTAAAAATATGTACAAGGTCAGCGTATAATGATTCGAAGTATAAATCCGGCTCATGCAGTAGAAACTACTGTGTGGGCCGGATTTTTTTTCGTGAATTCCTAAGTTGCGCGTAACTGAGAATATATAATCAATAAAAGTATTGACTTTTGACTATAAATTAGTTATATTTAATTTACGTTAGAGATAACTAACCAACACATAAGGAGAACAATATGTGCCAGGAAATTTATCACATGATGAGAACGATGAATCAGGATGGCCTCGAGTTTCAGCTTGCCTTACAGTGTGCCCCACTTATTACCGGAATTAAGATTTCAAACTTACTCATGGTTTGCGGCAAGCGGGAGGATGCGGTGCAGGAACTTCTTGAAGGTTCCGACATTTCCTGTTTCTGTGTGATGAGCTCGCCGAAGAAGACCGCCTTCCTTCTGTATCGTGAAGAGGAACTGAGGCAGTACTTAGGTCGTACCGATGTGCGGCACCTGCTTAAGAAACTTGGATACAAGGATTCTTCTTTGGACAATGTATTACCTAAGTTTCGCAAACGCTATGAGGCGCATATGAACGGGGAGCAGCAGTTCCCACATGAGATGGGGCTGCTCCTTGGATATCCGATTGAGGATGTGGTTGGATTCATGGAACATTCCGGCAAAGAGTATCTGTATTCCGGATACTGGAAGGTGTATGAGAATGTTTCCGCAAAGAAGCAGATCTTCGTGCGGTACGACGAGGCACGCGAGACGCTGATACGTCTGCTTGCCAATGATATTGGAATCCGCCTGATCTGCGAGATATACCGCAAGACACCGGCTGACAAGTACAGTCCGGTTGTTGCCAGAGTTTCTTAGCATAAGAGAAAATGCTTGAATACGAAGTCGGCAGGAAGATATACAGTGAAAAGAGATCATACCGCAGACTTCATGAAGAAGGCTAGCGTAAAATATAGGAGGAATATAAGATGAGTAAAGTAAATGTTGTATATTGGTCACAGTCAGGAAATACACAGGCGATGGCAGAGGCGGTCGGTAAAGGTGCTGCAGATGCCGGCGCAGAGGTATCGGTTGTATATGTTGGAGATGCTTCTGTGAATGATTTAAAGGATTGTAAGGCTTTCGCACTCGGATGTCCGGCGATGGGCGCTGAGGTGCTTGAAGAGTCTGAGATGGATCCATTCGTAGCAGATGTGGAAAGCATCTGTGGCGGTAAGACAATCGGTCTGTTTGGTTCTTATGGATGGGGCGACGGACAGTGGATGCGCGATTGGGAAGACCGTATGAGAGGTGCCGGAGCAACGATCTCCGGTGGTGAAGGTGTCATCTGTCAGGAGACACCGGATGCAGATGCGCTTGCAGCCTGTGAGGCGCTTGGCAAGGCACTTGCAGCAGTCTAGTAAAATGGTAGAACCGACGCGAGTCGTTTTCTATATAAAATCTCCGCAAAGGAAACTTTGCTCCTAGTGTAAATCCGGGCCACCGCGAAAGCGGTGGTCCGCTCTCTTTTTAGAGGAATGTTTTTAATATCTGCAGGACGCCGGATTCCCAGTACGGAGCGCAGGTGTATTTCGCAGCCTGTATCACTTCCGGTCTGGCGTTGGATACCGCGTAGCTCGTTCCTGCATTTGTAAGCATTTCGATGTCGTTTAAGTTGTCACCGAATACGCACACCTCATCGGCAGCGATTCCAAAATGCTCCATAAGGTAGGAGATAGCCGTCCATTTGCTGACTCCGAGTGCATTGCAATCCACCCATTCTTTGCCGGCGGCTGCGACCTGGGCATGCTTTTTCCAATAAGGGATAAATTCCGGGGTGCAGAGTTCTTCACATTCGTTTGGATGATAGACGGTAAATTTGATGACATCCTCATTTTGAATTGAGAGCACATCACTTGTCTCGCGAATGTCAAATCCATAGGAGTCACGGAGCCAGTGGAACATCCGGCTTCCGGCATCTTCTGCGTATCCGTAATCCGGTGTGCCGACAAAATAGTCGCAGCTTGGCAGTGTGTCACGCACCATCCGGCACATGCCTTTCCAGAGTTCTACATCCATAGGAAAAGTTTTTAGGATTTTATCCGGTGTGCGGACGACGGTTCCGCCGTCAGAGATGTAATAAAGCTTGTCCGCGATCGGGGCAAAAAGCTTGCGCTCACTGACAAACTGCCGTCCCGAGCAGACAACGAAGATAATTCCCTTGTCCACGAGTGTATTGATTACGTTCATATATTCAGGGTTGATCATTAAGGTTCCGTCTTTGACGAGTGTTCCGTCAACATCGGATGCTATTAGTTTTATCATTTGTATACCTTTCTGTTTGTCTTGTTTCCATTTAAATGTTATTGTAAAATATGCATGGTGTAGCGTCAAGGCAGGATTTGTCATTGTTGCAGTTGTTGTCGGGGCGCTGCTTTTGCCGGGAAAAGGTTCATTTATATTAAATAGGAAGAATGAGGGGTCTATTTGATTACAATTTATTGTGCGCTGTATGCGGAGGCGCAATATCTGATACAACATTATGAATTAAAAAAAGCGACAGAGAGCAGGCATTTTCAGATTTTCTTCAATGAGAAGTGGAAGATACGGCTGGTCATTACCGGTGTCGGAAAATTAAATGCAACGGTTGCAATGGCGGAGATTTCTACAATCTATCCGCCGGCGGAAGAAGATCTTATGGCTAATTACGGAAGCTGTGCGGCGGAAGGAATGCTTATGCCCGGAGAAGGTGAAGGAGGCGGAGGAGCATGTGTGCCCCTTGGAAGCATTATTATGGTGAACAAGCTGACCGATGCAGAGAGTGGGCGTACCTTTTACCCGGATATGGTCTACCGACATCCGTTTACGGAAGGAGAAGTGAAGACTTCGGTACATGTGTATACCGCAGATGAAGGTACGCGTGATGAGGAGCAAATGAAGATGGAAGCTGCCGGCCAGACTGCGCAGAATGAAGAGGCGATGGAGGCAGAAGCTGCCGCACCGACCGTGCATGATATGGAAGCGGCAGCTTTCTATGAAGCCGCAAATTTCTACTACGGACCGCATCAGATGATTTTCCTGAAAGTGGTTACGGATCATGGGATTGAGAAGGAGAGATTACAAAAAGACTCGGGTCAGGGGAAGAATATTGGAAATGAGAAAAATATGACAAGCAATCCGGTGGCATCCGAGCGTGAGCGTTTTGCTATGATCATGCAGGAGGCAGGGGCAGAGGTTGTGAGATTTATCGATGAATTACAATCTTTGTTTGCATCAGAATGTTGTGACCTGGAAGCTGAGGGGGAGAAAATTCATAGGTCGGAAGTGCAGAATTCGCCATTGGAGACTCTTTGTGAAGATCCGATATGCGAATGGAGCATCGACGAAAATCAGCTTGCGGAGGATCTGCATTGTTCCGTCACAATGAAAGCGGAGCTTATGCAGCTTCTTAAGTACTGGCGTCTTACGGGATTTGATGCAGCGTCGTTGCTTCAGCGTTATTATGAACAGGAATTGCTCCCTTGTAAGGATAAGAAAGTGGGAAGGAGATTGCTCGATGAGTTGCAGAACAAGTGGTTATAACAATGCCTTTTCCCATATTTATGTGGAGCAGGGAGTGAGAAAGCATCCGCGAACGAAGCAGATCCTTTCGAGGTTCCCGGAGGCACAGGTGATAGAAATCGCACATTACAAGGATGTGTTTAACCGGCGCAGGCAGCAGTATGAGGCGCAGCATCGTTCGCAGAGTCTGATCCTGGCAGCGAAGACCGATCATTTCTTCTATGAAGGTGCGAAGCCGTGTCAGGATTTTGGATATGATAATTTCTATTACTGCTCGACGATGATGAACTGTATATACGATTGCAGTTACTGTTATCTGAAAGGGATGTATCCATCCGGCAATCTGGTCGTCTTTGTCAATTTGGAGGATTATTTTGCTGAGCTGGACGGGCTTCTTCAGAAGCAGTCCATGTATGTGTGCGTGTCGTATGATGCGGATCTGCTGGCGCTGGAATCATGGATGGGCTATGCGCGTGCGTGGGCGGATTATGCCGGGAAACATCCGAATTTAACGCTTGAGATCCGGACGAAAAGTGCAAGGCAGGCAATGTGGGACGAACTTCCCCTTCTTTCCAATGTGGTGTATGCGTTTACGGTATCACCGCAGAAGTTGATTGCGGCAAGCGAAAAGAATACGCCTTCTGCGCGGGCGAGGATCGAATGTGCAGCGGAAGGCATAAGACGAGGATTTCCGGTGAGACTCTGCTTTGATCCGATGCTGTATCTGCCGGGATGGGAAGTTTTGTATACGGAATTGTTTACACAGATGGATGAGGCATTCGAGAACCGGAATTGTAACTGGAAGATGCTGGATGCAGTCAGTGTCGGAGGATTCCGTATCTCGAAGGAGTATATGAAGAAAATCAGGCGGGTGGAGAAGGAGTCGCCGGTTGTGCAGTTCCCGTATGTGAATGTGGGGGGAGTGTATCAGTATCCGCCGGAATTGCTTGCGCAGATGGAAGGCTGCGTGATGCGGGAACTTGTGAAGCGGATGCCATCCGAACGCATTTTTTCAGAGCGGAATATTTTGTAGCGGGGCGAAAGAAG
>ERZ773264.2194-NODE-2194-length-19691-cov-3.471379_pt1 | contig 19691 bp, 18 predicted proteins | sample MGYA00511910_ERZ773264 | MGnify/ENA primary metagenome ERZ773264 (study PRJEB29015, sample SAMEA2737739) | human gut metagenome | biome: human gut; feature: human-associated habitat; material: faeces | place: China | collected 2012 ... | reverse complement strand
TACAGGCATCACACTGAAAAGCAAAGACGGAACTACAATCGTTGCACGTACCATCGAATGGGGCGGAAGCAACCTGAACAGCCAGTATGTTATTGTTGAAGATACAGACAACAGTGCAGTTGGAAAAACAAGTGTTGCTGAGAATGTAATCAAGGCAATGGAGGGAAAAAGCATATTTATTAACAGCAAAAAAGGTAAATATGTTGAATTTGCCCAGCCTTTGATTATAAGCGTTAATGTTTCAAATAATATAGTTAATAACAAGTCAAGCATTATAGGTGTTTTGTATATCAGATATTCTATGGAGGATGTACAAAGCTATAGAAAAACAGTTGACAGATTTGCAGCAATTGCAGATTCGTTAGTTGCTGTTTTTGCACTTATTATGGCATGGATTTGTTCGGTAGCGTTTAACAGACCGATTAAGGAAATGTACGGTTCAATTAAGAGAATTACACATGGTCATACACATGATGAAAATAAGAGTAAATATCCTGAAATAACGAAAATAACAGAAGATTTCTCTCATTATGTAGATAGAATGAAAGCACAAAATAAAACAAGACAGGAATTTGTTTCAAATGTTTCCCATGAGTTAAAGACACCGATTACATCAATGAAGGTGTTGGCAGAATCCTTAATTGGAAATCAGGGGATGCCTGAAGAATTATATCAGGAATTTTTAGGTGATATTTGTAAGGAGATTGACAGGGAAAATGACATTATAACCGATTTGTTAAGTTTGGTTAAAATGGAAAAGCCGGATGTAGAACTTAATATTTCAACTGTAAATATCAATGAAATATTAGAGACTGTATTAAAACGACTAAAACCTATTGCTGAAAATAAAAACATCGAGCTTGTATTTGAAAGTTTCAGACCAGTTATTGCCGATGTAGATGAGATAAAATTTGCAAGTGTTGCAACTAACTTAGTTGAAAATGCAATAAAATACAACAATACGGATGGGACGGTTACAGTTTCACTTAATTCAGACCATCAGTATTTTTACCTAAAGGTAATTGATACAGGTATTGGTATTGCAGAGGAAGATCAGGAAAGAGTTTTTGAAAGATTCTTTAGAGTGGATAAGGCAAGAGCCAGAGAGACCGGTGGAACAGGTTTAGGTTTGGCTATTACAAAAGATATTGTTCTCAAGCATCATGGATCAATTAAGATTCATAGTAAAGAAGGAGAGGGAACAACATTTATTGTAAGAATTCCGCTTAAATATATTGTATAAGGGTGTAAAAATGAAAACTACAAGAATTTTAATTATTACCGTAATGTTAAGTATGGTTGCATCTTTGTTTGTTGCCTGTGGCAATAATGAAGAAAAGAAAAAATCAGGTTTGTCGGTTTACTACGTTTCAAAAAGTGAAAATACAGTTGCAACTGAACAACATAACCTGAAAAATAAAAGTACAATTCAAAGTATTGGTGAAATACTTGATTGCTTAACTACTCAGGGAAAAGAGCAGAATCATAAAAGTGCAATACCAAAAAGTGTAAAGGTAAACGGCTATGACTTTTTAGACGGAGTAGTGAAAATAGATTTTAGTAAGAAATATTATGACTTAAGTTCTAAAAGAGAACTGTTGCTTAGGTCTTCAGTTGTTTTAAGTCTTATACAGTTAAAGTCAGTTGAGTACGTTGCATTTACTGTAGAAGGAAAACCATGTATAGGAAAAGACGGAAAGTATTTAAATGCAATGAATGCTTCTGATTTTGTATCAGATTTAGGAAACAATAAGCAGGATAAACAGGATTTTATTTTATATTTTTCTAATGAAAAAGGGACAGCATTAAAAGAATATAAATTAAAAAATGTTAAATATGGAAATAAAACAAAGGAAAGATACATTGTTGAACAGCTGATTAAAGGTCCTTCCAGAAAAGGATTTGTAGGAACTTTGTCTTCCCAAATTAAGATATTAAGCGTTGTTACAGCGAACAGTATCTGTTATGTAGACTTTGACAGTAATTTCTTAACAGAACGAAATCAGGTGGCACCTAAAGTTGTTATTTATTCTATTGTTAATTCACTATCGGAACTTGATAAAGTTCATAAGGTTCAGATAAGTGTTAGAGGTGAAACTTCAATTAAGTACAATGAGGAAATTTCTTTAGAGCAGCCATTTATAAGAAATTTAGATTTAATTAAATAGAAGGTGAAAAGCATTAAACGACCAATTTTTATATCATTTTTGGCTTTTGTATTTGGAGAGTTTATTGCTGAAACTAATTTATATAGTGGAATAAGGATTGGGATTATAATTACTTCCATTGTATTTATAGTAGGTTATACAATCATCACTAAACAACAGGTAAGTTTTTTAGTGGTGATTTTTTTGTTTTTGGTTATGGGTTTGGTTATTACGAAATCAGAACAGGCTACCAGAGATGAAATATATTCCATAGAAGACGGTAATGTTAAAGTAAGTGGGATAGTTGCAAAAATAACAGAAACGAAAATGGGGTACGGAATTTATTTAAGGAAATCCAAATTTGACGCTGGAAAAAATGAAAATATAATTTTATATGCAGAGGATGTTTCTAAAATAAAAATAGGCAATGTAATAGAAGTGCGGGGAGATTTTGAACAATTTGAAAATGCACGTAATCAGGGCAATTTTGACAGCAGGAAATATTACGAAAGTCTTGGTATATACGGGAAGCTTAGTGCTAATAAGATTGTTGTAGTCGATAAAAGAGTCAACATTTTTAAAGAAAATATACGCCAGTTAAAAAGCTTTATTGAAAAAAGACTTGATGATATATGCAATAAAAATAAATGGAATTTGGAAATATTAAAAAATAAAAATTCCATGTATGAGGCAATACTGTTAGGTGATAAAAATAATCTGGATACTGAAATAAAAGACTTGTACGCTTTTTCGGGAATTGCTCATGTGCTTGCTATTAGTGGGTTGCATATAAGCATCATTGGCATATTTATTTACAATAGCCTTAGAAGGAAATTTAAGTTTTTTGTATCAGCATTTTTTTCAATAATAGTGGTATTTTTATTTGGCTTTCTGTCAGGCATGGCTGTGGCAACAATTAGGGCAATGGTTATGTTTGCATTAAGATTAATAGGTGATGCTATAGGAAGAAATTATGATGGTCTTACGTCTATGTCCCTTGCAGGAATATTGTTACTTATCAACAATCCTTTTATTATTTACAATTCGGGCTTTCAGATGTCCTTTGCAGCAATTTTTTCCATAATAATAGTATGGAAAAAAATAGAGTATGTTTTTCAGTTTAAAGAAAAAATTAGAAATTTAGACAAAAACAAAGAGAACGATAACGTTATATCTAAAAAAGATAGAAGAATAAATAAATTAAAAAAAGTAAAGTACAAATGTGAAAGCTCCTTAATGTTTAGTGCAGTAGTGTCAATATTTATGAGCCCTATAGTAGCATATAATTATTATTCATTGCCAACCTACGGGTTCTTACTTAATCTTATAATTATTCCGCTAATGAATATTGTTGTTATATCAGGAATTGTTGGAATTATGTTGTCTTTAATAACAACAACGTTAGGAGTAGTAGGCATAATGCCGGGAGCGTTGGTTTTAGAATTTTATGAGAAATTATGTGATTTAATGGCTGATGTACCCTTTTCAAATATAACAGTGGGAAAGCCTGAAGTATGGCTGATAGTGTGTATTTATATATTATTTCTAATAGGAGTGTGTTGGTTAGAAAAAAGAAGAAAACAATTTGAAAGGAAAGAAAAAGTATTACGGAAAACTGTTCCTTTAGGCGGGATAACAATGATTGAAAAATTAAATATAGAAAGAAATAGAAGAGTAAAAGAGTTACAATTATACAGCGTTTTCCTTTTGCAAATTGTTTTATTCCAAGTTGTGATTTATGGTTATTATCCTGTAAAAAATAACATTGTGAATAGTAGAAAACTAAATATATCAATGCTTGATGTGGGACAGGGTGATGGGATATTTTTAAGAATGCCTAACAACACAACAATGCTAATAGACGGTGGAAGCACCACAGTAAAAAATGTGGCAAAGAACAGAATTGTACCAACTATTCAGTCAAGGGGACATGGAACAATAGATTATGTGGTAGTTACACATTGTGATGAAGACCATGTTAACGGTATAAATGAGCTTTTAAACAGTAGTATCAAAAAACTAAAGATTAAAAATATCATATTACCTGACATATATTTAAAGGATGAAAAATACATGTCAGTTGTAAACAGTGCAGAAAACAATAAAATAAATGTACTTTACATTACAAAAGGGAATAGCCTGAAAATAGGTAATGTGAAATTTACCTGTTTAAGTCCCGGAACGGAATACATAAATGATGACCGAAATGATTATTCAACGGTTTTGAGATTGGAGTACCATCAGTTTTCAATGGTTTTCACAGGGGACATATCCGGTGAAATCGAAGAAAAAATACTGGAGGACAAGTTAGTGGTTAATAATATAAGGGCATGTGTTGCCTTAAAGGTAGCTCATCATGGTTCAAAATATTCTACAACAGACAGGTGGCTTGAGAAAATAAAGCCAACTTATTCATTTATTTCCGTAGGAAAAAACAATATGTACGGGCATCCCACCCAGGAAACTTTAGATAGATTGGAGCAGGTGACTTCCAAAATATTTAGAACAGACTATTCAGGAGAAGTGGATATAATAAGTGATGGCAAGGAGATTAATATAATAGAAAACATAAAAAATACAGATAAGTAATAGTGGTTACTTGTTCATAAATTTAATGTATGTTAAAATTATGAACAATGTAAGAAAAAAGATACAATTATGGAAAGGCAGAAAAGTGAAAACATTATCAGAAGATATAAAATCAGGAAATTTTAAAAATGCATATTTAATTTGTGGTGAAGAGGAATACCTAAAGCTTAATTATAAGAATCAGATGATTAAGGCAATTGCAGGTGACGATACCATGAATCTGGCTTTATATGAAGGAAAAAACTTCGATGTTAATGAAGTAATAGATAATGCTGAAACATTTCCTTTTTTTGCAGAACACAGATTAATAGTTATGGAGTCAACAGGGCTTTTTAAAAGCGGTGGTGAACAATTAGCGGAGTATATGTCAAAAATACCTGAAAGTACGGTTTTTTTGTTTGTAGAACAGGATGTGGACAAAAGAAGCAAGATGTACAAGGCTGTTAAGGCTAATGGTTATATTTGCGAGATTAACAGACAGACGGAAAAAGACTTAAGTATGTGGGCTGCAAGAATATTTGCACATGACGGTAAGAAAATAACTAATGCTAACATGTCGTATTTAATAGGTAATGTTGGAACGGACATGGAAGTTCTTTCCAGAGAAATCGAGAAGCTTATTAGTTATGATTTAGACAAGGACGTTATATCCAAAGAAGATATAGATGCGGTGTGTATTAAACAGTTGAACGTTAGAATATTTGACATGGTGGATGCAATTTCCGTAAAGAATCAAAAGAAAACTTTGGACTGTTATTATGAGTTAGTAGCAGAAAAAGAACCACCAATGAGAATATTGTTTATGGTTTCAAGACAGTTTAACTTAATCCTTCAGGCAAAAGATTTATCAGCAAGAGGTATGGATAGAAATGCAATAGCATCTGTAATGGGTGTGCAGGAATTTATTGCAAACAAAAGCATTAATCAAAGCAGAAACTTTTCTGTAAATGAATTAAAGCTGGCATTAGCAGATTGCGTTGCAACAGAAGAGAATATAAAAAAAGGCATAATGGATGAAAACATAGGAGTAGAAATGCTCTTAGTTAAATACAGTAGAAAGAATTAAAATAAGAGAAAATAAATAAAAAAATAGAAAGAATAAAACAAAAAGAATAAAATAGAAGAACTAAAAACAAAAGAGATAAACAAAAGATAAAAATAAGCAAAATAAAACGCCGGTTAAAAACCGACGTTTTATTTTGTTTGCTTAAAATTAAGCAATTGTGTTTACTAATTTTGTTAATCTAGAAACTTTTCTAGCTACGTTGTTCTTGTGGTAGATACCCTTTGAACCAGCCATTGTAATAGCCTTTGTAGCTGCCTTTAAAGCTGCTTCAGCTGCTGCCTTATCGTTAGCTGCTACTGCTGCTTCAACCTTCTTGATTGAAGTCTTAACTGCTGACTTAACGCCTTTGTTTCTTTCGTACTTTGTCTGATTAACTAAAATTCTTTTCTTTGCTGACTTAATGTTAGCCATTTTTCTTACCTCCGCGATAAATAAAAATTATAAAATTTGATTTCCGTTGAGAGAGATTGGAAATCAGTTTCATAGTCTGTATCCTTTGGAATATGCGGACTAGATACAGACATCAAGATTTATTCTAGTAAAAAAGCACAATGTTGTCAATACTATTTGTAGATAAAAACAGAATAAAAATAAAATAACAAATGACAGAACAAAAAAGGTAAAGCAAAAAGGAGATTAACCATGAAAAATATTTATACAGATTTAGCGCTGGAAGAAAGAGAAAAATTTAACAGGGATATTCAAATAGAAGGAGTTGAAAGTTATCAGAAAAAAGAAAATAGCGTAAACATGCTGACCACAGTTGTAAAAATTGTTAATGAAAAAGGAAAAGAAACCATGGGCAAACCAATTGGAAGTTATATTACAATGGAATCTCCCAAAATCAGATATTCTAAAGAAGCCCATAGAAGAGAGCTGGGAAAGTTTTTATGCAATTATTTAAAAGAGATTACATCAAAAGAAAATATCAAATCAATCCTTATAGTAGGTCTTGGAAATTCAATGGCGACCCCTGATGCATTAGGTCCCAAAACTGCAAGGGATATAATATGCACTAAGAACATATATTGTATGGCACCAGGGGTTTTATCACAAACAGGCATGGAAACTTACGACATTATAAAAGGTGTGGTGTCCCAAATTGATCCAGATTTAATTATTGCAATAGATTCTTTAGCAGCAAGAAACGTTAGAAGAATTACAACAACAATTCAAATAACAAACACAGGCATTACCCCAGGCTCAGGAATCGGAAATCACAGAAAAGGTCTAAACGAAGAAAGTCTTGGAAAAAAAGTAATAGCCATAGGCGTGCCAATGGTTGTAAGTGGTGCAACAATTGTAAATGACACAATGGAAAATTTAATAAGAATACTTTCAAAAATAGAAAACAATCCAATTGGAAATGCTTTTAAAGACTACACACCACAGGAAAAATATCAATTGTTTGAGGAACTATTGTCAGAAGAAACAGAGGACTTGTTTGTGACACCAAAAGATGTAGATGAAATTGTTGACAACTTAAGTAAAATAATTGCACATGGCATTAATGATTTTTGCAGGGAAGTGTTGTCATAACCTAAAGTTTTTCCACATATATTATATAAGTGGGACAAAGGTGGGGGAAATATGTGTAAAGGTACTTTTTTTCAAAATCTCATGAAAATAATAATCGTAATATTATGTGTATATATTGGAGTAAGGTGCGTAAGCATAATCACTAAAGAGGATATAAAAGACCAGACAGGCAATGTTATAAACGATGCATCGGACATAATTGTCAAGGAACTTGTGGAAAATGGTGATGTAATGAAACAATATATGTTATATATTGAAAATCACAAATCTTTATCGATAGCAGCAAAGAAAAAAGTCCTTAACGAAATAGTTTCTGAGTATATTGCAAAAAGTGAGTACACTTATAATATTGATGATCCGGGTTACAAACAAGTAATTAATCTGGTGTATGAAAATGCGAAAAGCACGGAAACAAAAGAAAATCCCACAACAAAGAAAAATATAGATAAGACAAACAAAACAACAAAGAAAATCAAAAAAGATAAAGCTGTTAAAACAGCCACAAAAACAATTGTACCAAAGCCAAAAATTAATGGAAAAGTTTATACGGAAAGCAATATTGGAAGTTTCAACAACATTCTTAGCAAGTATTATATTGTAACGTCTGCCACAACATTTAAAGAAGCGGATATGCCTTTAAAATCAGCCATTAATGAAAAATTCAAAATAAAGGGAAATAATAAAAAGCCCCAGATTCTAATATATCATACTCATTCAAGGGAGGAGTTTGTAAATAGCAACGGAAATGATGACACCACAATAATCGGAGTAGGTGACAGACTTTGCAAAATCCTAAAGGAGCAGTTTGGTTATAATGTAATCCACGACAAAACTTATTATGACATTGTAAATGGAAGACTGGACAGAAATGAAGCTTATGACCAGTCAAGAGTAGGCGTAAGAAAAATTATAAAAAAATATCCGTCTATAAGTTTGATTTTAGATGTTCATAGAGATGGTGTAAATACAGGGACAAAACTTGTAACTGAAATAAATGGTAAGTCTACAGCACAGGTTATGTTTTTTAATGGGATGTCAAGATTTAAGACAACTGGAGATATAGGATATTTATACAATCCTTATTTATATGAAAATCTAGCTTTGGCATTTCAAATGAAACTTAACGCGGAATGTTATTATCCGGGTTTTGCAAGGCATAATTATGTAAATGCATATAAATACAATTTAGATTTGTGTAAACAATCTATGCTTATAGAAGTGGGTGCACAAACTAATACATATCAGGAGGCAAAGAACGCAGCAGAACCGTTAGCCTGGTTAATAAATATCGTAATGGGAAAAAATAAGGATAATAACTAAAAAAGTTACTATCCTTAAAAACATTATAAAATCCATATTATATATTGATTTATAAGTTATTTATTATTATTAATTAATAAATAGTTGATTTGATTATAAATAGTTAATAATCAAATAATCATTAATCAACTGTTATTTGTTTCCTGTAGAACCAAATCCGCCAACTCCACGAACTGTTTTTGAGAGTTTCCCAACTTCTGTAAAGTCAACTTTTAAAAATGGAGCAATTACCATCTGGGCAATTCTGTCACCAGGTTCAACAGTTTTAGCCTCGTTAGAGTGATTGTATAGTGCAACAGTGATTTCACCTCTGTAGTCAGCATCAACAACTCCGACTTTATTTGCAGGGGCAAGTCCTTCTTTACATGAAAGACCGCTTCTGGCATATACGAAACCTGCATAGCCCATAGGAATTTCCATTGCGAGTCCTGTGCCGATGAATTCAGTTGCTCCGGGAGCAATTGTAACAGGATTATCAATTGCAGCATATAAATCTGCACCTGCTGCGTATTCAGAACCGTATGTTGGTATTACAGCGTTTTCCTTTAATTTTTTTATGTTCATAAAATACCTCGTCTATTAAATGTAAAATAATTTTTTTAACAATATTGCAAAACTACAGTTGCTTTTCCCACAAGACAATTTTCTTCTCTTTTAGAGTTTCAGGAATTTTAATTAATCTCTGATTCTCTGAGCCTCTAAATGTAAGAGCAATGTTTCGTAAGGCTTCAATGTAAGGCCCGTCAACTAAAACATCTATATAAGATAACAACTCTCTTGTTTCAGGATATTTAACATACATGTTTTCCATAATATCCTTTTCAAAAACATAACCTGTAAAACACCAGATGGTTTTGTTGGGATAGACTTCTTTTATTTTGCGTGCCAATGGTAAAAGACCACGCTGGTTTTCAATTTCCAATGGTTCGCCACCAAGAAAAGTAACGCCGGCATAAGCACCAAAACTTAAAGTGTCAATAATGTAATCAATAGTTTCCTGTGTAAACTCTTTCCCGTAATTAAAATCCCAAGCCTGTTCATTAAAGCAACCGGGACATCTATGATTGCATCCGCTGACAAAAAGGGAAAGTCTGATTCCCGGTCCATTTGCAATATCATATGTTTTTAATTCAGCGTAATTCAAAAAATCACTCCTTAAATATTGTCTCTTACAGCTTTACTTACAACATCTGCAACATCAGGATTAAATGCTTCAGGTAAAATATTTTCATCATTTAATTCATCATCAGGAACAAGTGATGCAATTGCAAGAGCAGCAGCTAATTTCATTTCTTCTGTAATCTGCTTTGCACGACCTTCTAAAGCACCCTTGAAAATTCCAGGGAATGCTACAACATTGTTTACCTGGTTAGGGAAGTCAGAACGACCAGTTCCAACAACTCTTGCACCTGCAGCCTTTGCTACATCAGGCATAATTTCAGGAACAGGGTTAGCCATTGCAAAAATAATGGCGTCCTTATTCATTGTTTTAACCATTTCTGCTGAGACTATGTTTGGAGCAGAAACACCAATGAAAATATCTGCACCAACTAAAGCGTCTGCAAGTTTTCCGTTTTGGCCTGAAAGGTTAGTAACTTCTGCCATTTCTTTCTGAGCCCAGTTTAAATCTTCAATATCTTTTGAAAGAATGCCGTATAATCCACAGATAGTAACATCCTTAAAACCGTAAGTTAAAAGGAGTTTGCAAATTGCAATTCCTGCAGAACCGTCGCCATTAATTACAACCTTGCAGTTTTCCTTTTCTTTTCCAACAACCTTAAGAGCATTAATAATTCCTGCTAAAACAACGATAGCAGTACCATGCTGATCATCGTGGAAAACAGGTATATCAAGTTTTTCCTTAAGTTTGCTTTCTATTTCAAAACATCTTGGAGCTGAAATGTCTTCTAAGTTAATGCCACCAAAGCCGGGAGCAATTCTTGCGACTGTGTCGACAATTTCATCAGGATCATGTGTGTCAAGGCAAATAGGAACGGCATTTACACCACCAAATTCCTTAAATAAAACAGCTTTTCCTTCCATAACAGGCATTGCTGCTTCAGGACCAATATTTCCAAGACCAAGAACTGCGCTGCCGTCAGATACAACAGCTACAGTGTTTGCTTTCCATGTATATTTGTAAACATCATCAGGGTTTGCAGCGATTTTTCTGCAAGGTTCTGCAACACCCGGTGTATAAGCTAAAGATAAATCTTCGCGGGTTTTTACGTGACATTTAGCTTCTGTGCTTAATTTTCCATTTAATTCTTCATGCAATTTTAATGCTTTTTCATTAGTTGTCATGATAAACCTCCATATATATTTAATTTTACGTGTTATGAAACTACACAACTCAGATAAGTATACCATAATTTAAAAATTAACACTATGATTTTTTGGAGGTGTGTGTTAGAATATGTATCTAATGAATTTAAAAAGTCTTTAGGGAAGTCCCCTAGTGAATCCCATGTGAATTATAAATCAATATTACTTTTTATATTTACAATATGAAAATCAATTTATTTACTACGGACAGAAAATTTGGCTCTGTTTGTGAAAGGAGATTATTAGTAAAATGAGAGAAAAATTGCAATCATTACCAGTGGGAGAGTTAAGAAAAATTGCAAAAGAAAATGGCATAAAATCTGTTACAACATTAAGAAAACAACAGTTAGTTGACATGATTTTAGAAGTTACACAGAGAAAAGAAAAAGAAGCTTCAAGCAGTGAACCGAAAACAGTTGAAAAAAGTGAAGCAGAAACAGCCACAAACAGTGAAGCAATACAGAGTGACGATAATAATGAAAAGAATATAGAAAAAGAAAGTGGAAAATCTCATCCTACAGCAGAATATGGTACGGGAGAACATAGAGTTAGAAGAAGAGTTGTTCATAAGTCAAAGGAGGAACAGATAGAACATAAAGATGAAATTCCAAATGAACAAGGCAAAATGAGAACAGGTATTTTGGAAGTTATGCCTGATGGATTCGGCTTTATAAGATGTGATAACTTTCTACCGGGAGATGATGACGTTTACGTTGCACCATCTCAGATTAAAAGATTCAGACTTAAAACAGGAGATTATGTAACAGGTAGAGTTAGAGAAAAAAGAGAAAATGAAAAATTCGGTGCTTTATATTATTTAGAAAAGGTTAATGACGAACCACTAGATAAAGTAATTAACCGCCCTAATTTTGAAGATCTTACACCGATTTTTCCAAATGAAAGATTACACTTAGAAACAGATGGTCACAGTACAGCAATGAGAGTTGTGGATTTGGTAAGCCCTATTGGAAAAGGACAAAGAGGAATGATAGTTGCCCCACCAAAGGCAGGTAAAACAACATTACTTAAAGAAACAGCAAAAGCTGTATTAAAAAATAATCCCGAAATGGAAATCATAATTCTTTTAATAGATGAACGTCCGGAAGAAGTGACAGATATTAAGGAAGCAATCAGAGGTGACAATGTTGATGTTATTTATTCAACATTCGATGAATTACCGGAACACCACAAGAGAGTTTCAGAAATGGTAATAGAGAGAGCTAAAAGATTAGTAGAACATGGGAAAGATGTAATTATCCTTTTAGACAGTATTACAAGACTTGCAAGAGCCTATAACATGACTGTTCCACCAAGTGGAAGAACTTTATCAGGTGGTTTGGATCCGGCAGCACTTCACATGCCAAAAAGATTTTTCGGTGCAGCCAGAAATATGAGAGAAGGTGGCAGTCTTACAATTCTTGCAACTGCGTTAGTTAATACAGGAAGTAAAATGGATGACGTAGTATATGAAGAATTTAAGGGAACAGGTAACATGGAACTTGTACTTGACAGAAAATTATCAGAGAAGAGAATATTCCCTGCAATTGATATTGCACAGTCAGGAACAAGACGTGAAGATTTATTGTTAAGCAATGACGAATTAGGTGCTTCATATATAATAAGAAAAGAAATGAACGGCATGAGAAAAGAAGATGCAGTAGAGCAGATTCTAAATTTATTTGCCAGAACCAAAAATAATGATGACTTTATTAAGCAAATCGCCAAAATTCGAGTAAGCCATAGCAGAAGATAAGGTTTTTTATAAAAAAATGAAATCTTTTTGCTAAAAGGGTTGTAAACTATGAAATGCTATGTTATAATGGCTAGGCTATTGAGTAAAAACGGATTGGCGTTGCCAATATGCATAAAAAATAATTCAAAGAGGTGAATGTAATGAGAGAAGGAATCCATCCAGATTACCAGGAAGCAACCGTTACATGTAACTGTGGTAACACATTCGTAACAGGTTCAACAAAACCAGAGCTTCATGTTGAAATTTGTTCAGCATGTCATCCATTCTACACAGGACAGCAGAAAGCTATTTCAGCTCGTGGTAGAATTGATAAGTTCAACAAGAAATATGGTATCAAATAATTTTTAAGGATAACAGGTTGAGAAGCAATTCTCAACCTATTTTCGTAATTAGATAAATTTTTGTTACAAAAGGTGAATTATATATGAGAAATAACAAACTAGGCTCTTCCGGCATTGGCGGTCAGGCTGTCATGGAAGGGATTATGATGAGAAATAAGGAACACTATGCTGTGGCAGTAAGACAGTCAGACGGTTCCATAATTGTAGATACACAGGAATATAAAGGCGTAACAGGAAAGAGTAAGAAATTTCAATTACCATTCATCAGAGGAATTTTTAGTTTTGTGGATTCTTTAGTATTGGGAATCAAGACACTAACATATTCCGCACAGTTTTTTGATGATGATGAAAACTTTGACGAGGAACCGGGACAAATTGAAAAATGGCTTTTAGGAAAAGTTGGTGATAAAGCTGAAAAAGTTATAATGGGACTTACAGTGGCGTTTTCCGTTATAATTGCAGTAGCTTTATTTATGGTTTTGCCATTATTTATTGCTGACTTAATGGAGAAATGTATTCCATGGGTTAAAACTTCTTACGTGCCGGCTATTGAAGGCGTGGTAAAGATTCTTATTTTCATAGGATATTTATTATTAATTTCTTTAATGAAGGATATTAAGAGAACGTTTATGTATCATGGAGCAGAGCATAAATGTATTAACTGTATTGAGAACGGTCATATACTAACAGTCAATAATGTAAGAAAAAGTTCACGTTTTCACAAAAGATGTGGTACAAGTTTTCTTTTAATTGTTTTGGTTATTAGTATTATGTTTTTTATGATTATAAGAACAGATGTTGTTTGGTTAAGATATTTTCTTAGAATTCTGATGGTGCCTGTAATAGCAGGCGTGTCTTATGAGTTCATTAGAAAAGCAGGTACATCTGATAACAAAATCATCAATGCTTTAAGCATGCCGGGCCTTTGGATGCAGAAAATAACAACAAAAGAGCCTACTGACGACATGATAGAAGTTGCCATTGAGGCTGTTGAAGCTGTATTTGATTGGGAACAGTATTTAATTGATAATGGAATTGCTGCAAGAAGACCAAGAAAAGTTAGAAAGCAGGTTTCAAAAGAAAATATAGCGGATATTAATCCGGATGTTGATAGAGTGTTAAATATGTCAATAGATAATGCATTAAAGAGAACATATGTTGATAATTCTGTGAATCCTGAAAGGGATAACATTGGAGATAATGACTTTGAAACATACAATCAGGGAGTTAATAATCAGCAGGAAGAAAAGAAAGTTAAAACAGGTTCAGGATATAATTGGAAGTTTTAGTTATTGAACTGATAAAAGATGCCATACAACAGTTAGAGAAAGCAAACATAGCAGATGCAACGGTTGACAGTTGGCTTTTATCAGAGGACATATTAAATGTAAAAAAACAAAATTATTATATGAATATGGGTATTACTGTTAATGAAGAATTAGCAGCAAAATACAAAGAAGCTGTTAATAAAAGAGCAGAGCATATACCTTTACAGCATATTATTGGGTATCAGCAGTTTTTGGATTATAAGATTTTGGTTAATGAGAATGTTTTAATCCCAAGACCTGAAACAGAACTTTTGGTTGAAAAAGTTACTGATTTTATAGGTAATAATGAAATGAAAGTTCTTGATATGTGTACAGGCTCAGGTTGTATAGCAATAGCTGTTGATAAATTGTGTGACAAGGCATCAGTTGTTGGAGCAGATATTTCAAAAGATGCCTTGGAGGTTGCTGTAAAAAACAACGCCTTAAATCATGCAAATGTTGAATTCACAAAGAGTGATATGTTTTCAAACATAGAAGGAAAATATGACGTAATTGTTTCCAATCCACCGTACATTCCAACTAAAGATGTTGTGGAATTAGAACAGGAAGTAAAGGAGCATGATCCACTTCTTGCGTTAGATGGAAGTGATGACGGATTAAAATTTTATAGAATTATTAGCGAAAATGCTGTAGAATACTTAAGGGAAAAAGGAATGCTTTTTCTGGAGATTGGATATGACCAGGGAAAAACAGTTCCTGATTTGCTAAAAAACAATGGATTTACAAATATAAAAGTTTTTAAAGATTTATCGGGGCTTGACCGTATGGTTGTTGCCGGAAAGGAATAAAAATGTTTGATAAATTAGATGGTATACTTGAAAGATATGACGAAATATTAGAACAGTTAAATGATCCTAACGTTGTTAGTGATCAGTCAAATTTTAGAAAACTTATGAAAGAACAAAGCGACTTGGCTCCTATTGTTGAATTGTACAAGAAATATAAAGAAGCTAAGCAAACTATTGAAGACAGCCTTGCAATTCTTGATGAAGAATCAGATGAAGATATGAGAGAACTTGCAAAGGAAGAATTAAACGAAGCAAAGGCATCTATTCCGGAAATGGAAGACCAGTTGAAAATTCTTCTTTTACCTAAAGATGAAAATGATGACAAAAACGTTATTGTTGAAATCAGAGGTGGTGCAGGTGGTGATGAAGCTGCTTTATTTGCCGCTGAATTATACAGAATGTATTGCATGTACGCTGAAAGCCAGAAGTGGAAAACAGAAATGATTTCTGTAAATGAAAATGGTCTTGGAGGTTTCAAGGAAGTTGTATTTATGATTAACGGTCAGGGAGCTTACTCAAGATTAAAATATGAAAGTGGTGTACATCGTGTACAGCGTATACCTGTTACTGAGTCAGGTGGTCGTATTCATACATCAACTGCAACAGTTGCAATTATGCCTGAAGCAGAAGAAGTTGACGTAGAAATAGATATGAACGATTGCCGTTTTGATGTATTTAGAGCATCAGGTAACGGTGGACAGTGTGTAAATACAACAGACTCTGCTGTAAGACTTACACATATACCAACAGGAATTGTAATTTCATGTCAGGATGAAAAATCACAGTTAAAGAACAAGGATAAAGCTTTAAAGGTACTTCGTGCCAGACTTTACGAATTAGAATGTCAGAAGAAACAGGACGCAGAGTCTGAAGCAAGAAGAAGCCAAATTGGTACAGGAGACCGTTCTGAAAAAATCAGAACATACAATTTCCCACAGGGACGTGTAACAGATCACAGAATTAAATTTACTACACATAGACTTGAAAACATTATGAATGGTGACTTAGATGAAATCATCGATAATTGCGTAGCAGCAGATCAGGCTGCAAAATTAGCACAAGTAGAAGATGAATAAAGTGGATCGAATAATTTATCTTTCCCAGTAAAAATAGCTACAGTTAGAAATACACCTTGTTCTAACTGTAGCTATTTTTTATTGTGAAAAGCAAATAACATAATTTTCTATACTGAATAGCATGGTGTGCCTAATATTGTTTCGTAGGATGAACAAATCTTGTCTGCCAGACTTACAATGTAGCTTTCTCTGTATTTTGGTGGCTTAATGTTTAATGGAAACATATGCTTGGCAATAATGTCCATTTCAATGTTTGTTAATTCAAAATCTTTACTTGCATTATTTAAGGCTGTTTGCGCGTGACTAAAACCATGCCATTTGTGGGAATCGTCTGCCACGTGCCAATCATAAAGAAAATAATCGTGTAGCAGTGCACCACGAATTAAACTGTTATAGTCGCATCTTAAATGCATTTTCTTTGCAATGTAAAAACTAACGTAGGCAACAGCTACACAATGTTCTAAAGTTGAAGTGTCGCCATGTTGAATGTATTTATCCATTCTTTTTACTTTTTCATTTTCAATTATAGGTTTTGCAATTCCTGCAAACTCAATTCTAATAATTTCCTTATTCATAGTAACCTCATTGTAAAAAACTCTAACTATTTAATTATATGGTAAAAAAACTGGATTTGCAATTGTTTACTTATTATTCTTAGGTTATAATTTAAATATGTAAAATTTGTGAAAATACTAAAGTGAATTATTTTTAAACGAAAGAGATTAGAAGGTTATTTGCCTGCTTATATGCAGACAAAGGTAAAATAAAAATTTTTGACTCTGTAGTTTAAAAAGCTTTTTTAGTATTTCAGAAAAGGAAGAATATGCCAAATATTATTGAAATACAGGATTTAAACAGTGAAGAATTAGATATATACGGAAGATTTTCAGAGAGCAGATTATTAAATTTATATGCACCTAATGGCGGGATTTTTATTGCTGAAAGCCCAAAAGTTATTGAGAGAGCATTGGATAGTGGTTACAAGCCTGTGTCTGCTTTAATTGAAAAGAAACATATTGAAACACAAAGTCAGGAAATCATAAAGAGATTAGGGGATGTACCAATTTATACAGGAGAGTTTGATTTGCTTACTAACCTAACAGGCTTCAAGCTGACCAGAGGAATGCTTTGTGCAATGAAGAGAAAAGAACTTCCTACGGTAAGTGAGGTTTGCTATAATGCAAAAAGAATAGCTGTGCTTGAAGACGTGGTAAATCCAACAAATGTGGGGGCAATTTTTCGGTCGGCGGCAGCTTTAAATATTGATGGAGTAATACTTACATCAACTTGTAGCAATCCTCTGTACAGAAGAGCAATAAGAGTAAGCATGGGGACGGTTTTTCAGATAAAATGGACAATTGCCCACACTAAGAAGAAAAACATTAACGAAATTTTACACGAATTAGGCTTTAAGACGGCAGCAATGGCTTTAAAGGAAGAAAGTGTAAATATTGATAATGATGCTTTAATGAATGAAGATAGGCTTGCAATAATTCTTGGCACTGAAGGGGAAGGTCTTACAGAAGAAACAATAAATGGAAGTGACTATACAGTGTGCATACCAATGTCTAACGGCGTGGATTCGTTAAATGTTGCGGCGGCAAGTGCAGTTGCGTTTTGGCAGTTGGGAAATAAATAAAAGGTATTGATTTTATAATGAAAGAACAAAACAACAGAATAGTTCGAAAAGAAAAATATAATATAGCCGGGTTGAAAGTTTTAATGACAACTTATTACGAAGAAACATACAAAAGAGCAGAAAAATATATTGCTAAAGATGAAAACTGGGATGAAAAGGAGGCTGACATTGTCATAGACTTGGGTAATGAGACCTATGAAAAAATCTATGACGAATATATGCCTTATTTAAACTGTGAAGCCATAGAGTATATATATACAGGAAGTTATTTTCATCATCTATTGTTAAAATACAATGGGTGTATGCTTCATTCATCAGGTGTGGTTGTGGATGGATATGCATATTTGTTTTCGGCAAATAGCGGCACCGGGAAATCAACTCATACAGGGCTGTGGTTGGAACATTTTAAAGATAAAGCTTATATAATTAATGATGACAAACCGGTGTTGAAAAAAGAAAATGACAGTTGGTACGTTTATGGAACACCATGGAGTGGTAAATATGACATTAATGCAAATAAAAAAGAACTTCTTGGTGGGATAGTTTTTTTGGAGAGGTCCAAGACAAATTATATAGAACCATTGCAGGTAAAAGATGCAATTCCGTTATTCTATAATCAGACAGTAAAAAGTTTCAAAAAAGTTGAAAACATCGAGTTAGTGTTAAAAACTTTAGAACAGGTATTAACGGAAAATCCCATATACAAAATGGGCTGTGACATATCAGATAGTGCAGTGGAAATGGCTTATAATACAATCAAAATTACGGAGGCTAGGATGAAAATAAAACAGGGATTTATTTTAAGAAATGTTGCCGGGAACAATGTTGTTGTGCCTGTAGGTGAGGCAACAATAGATTTTAATGGCATGATGAGTTTAAATGAAACAGGCGCGTTTTTGTTTGAGAAAATGATAGAGGGAACAACAAAGGAGCAGTTAATTGAGCAATTAATGAGCCAGTACGAAATTGATGCAGATACTGCAAAAAATGACGTTGAAGAATTTATTGAGAAGGTAAAGAAGGAGAATTTGTTTGAATAAAATAGTTCAAATAGAAGATATAGTTCCCATTATTGAAGAACAGCTTAAATCAGGCGGCAAGGTTAGTTTTACGCCAAGAGGAACAAGTATGTTACCTTTGTTTCGGGACAATGTTGATACGGTTATTTTGGCAACACCGGAATTTACATTGAAAAAGTACAATATTGTATTTTATAGAAGAAATAACGGTCAGTATATTTTACATAGAATTGTTAAAGTACAAAAAGACAGCTATAAAATACGGGGAGATAATCAGGTAGTTAATGAGTATGGCATATCAAAAGATAACATAATTGCTGTGGTTGTGGGATTTAAAAGAAATGGAAAAGAATATACAACAGCTAATATTTTATACAAAATTTACAGCATTATATGGGTTAAAACGGTTCTGCTTAGAAAATGTTATAGGAAGGGTAGAAGAATTCTGTCCGGAATAAAAAGAAAAACATTAAGAAAAGACGATTAAAACGATAAATGAAATGAGTAACAGAGACAATATGAATAAAAATTCAGGGTTAAAATGGACAATAAAAAATAGTAAAAAGCAAATGCCATGGATTATTGCACTAAGTGTTTCTAATATAGTGTTGGCTTTGATTGGCACTATATTAGCATTGGCAAGTAAGTTTGCAATAGATGCCGCTCAAAAAGCAGCTACGTCAAAGACGAATGTAGAATTTGTGCATTACAGAAATTTAATTATTATTTATGGCATTATAATTTTCGGTATAATAGCCGGA
>ERZ773264.2181-NODE-2181-length-19820-cov-3.595750_pt1 | contig 19820 bp, 18 predicted proteins | sample MGYA00511910_ERZ773264 | MGnify/ENA primary metagenome ERZ773264 (study PRJEB29015, sample SAMEA2737739) | human gut metagenome | biome: human gut; feature: human-associated habitat; material: faeces | place: China | collected 2012 ... | reverse complement strand
TACTTTATGATTTAACAATTTAATTATTGCCAAATATAAAATTTTTATACTAAAAAGAGAGCAATGGAGCTGAAAAACGCAGTTCTGTTGCTCTTTTTTCTGCTTTTTTTGTGGTGGATGTATCAAAAAGGAGAAATTGCCCAAAAATAAAAATGTAGATAACTTTTTGTGAATGCTGCTAAACCCTATTGACACGGTAGGGGAGTTGGTGTATAATGAGTGGCAGGAAACCGAAAGGTAAGGTGTAGGTAGCAATATGATTATCTCCACAAAAGGACGGTATGCTTTGAAGCTGATGATGTATCTGGCACAGCATGCAGGCGGCTCATTCATTCCGTTAAAAATTATTTCTACGGAAGTAAATGTTTCCCTGAAATACTTGGAACGCATTACAACGGCACTTTCCAAACAACACTTGGTGGAATCTGCCAGCGGAAAAGGCGGCGGCTATCGGCTCTCCAGAAAGCCGGAGGCGTATTGTGTCGGGGAAATTTTAAGAGCAGTAGAAGAATCCATTGAACCGGTCACCTGTATTGTACAGGGAGCACCCATCTGCGAAACAGCAGATTCTTGTCAGGTGTTGCCCATCTGGAAAGGATTGTCCGGTGTCATCAATGCATATTTAGATGGTATTACACTTGCAGAAGTTGCAAATTGGAAAGGAGAACCAGAAACATGAGTCAGGAAACATTGTTACAGATTCAGAATTTAAAGGTCAATGTAGGAGAAACGGAAATCCTGCATGGAATTGATTTGGATATTCAGGAGAACGAAGTACACGTTTTAATGGGGCCAAACGGCACTGGTAAATCAACATTGGGTTCTACCCTGATGGGAAACCCAGAATATACAATTACTGGCGGCGATATTTTCTATAAGGGTGAAAAAATCAACGATTTGCCGGACAACGAACGTGCAAAAAAAGGCATTTTTCTGTCGTTCCAGAACCCGATTGAAATTCCGGGCATTACAGTAAGTGCTTTTATCCGCAGTGCAGTAGAAGCAAAGACCGGCAAGCGGGTTCGGTTCTTCAGCTTTAAGAAAGAACTGGAAGAAAAAATGGAACTGCTCCAGATGGATCCGTCCTATGCAGAACGGGATTTGAACGTTGGTTTCTCCGGTGGGGAAAAGAAAAAGACAGAAATTCTGCAAATGCTGATGCTGCATCCGGAACTGGTTATTTTGGATGAAACAGACTCTGGTTTGGACGTAGATGCTGTAAAGACTGTTTCTCAGGGAATCGCTGATTATCGGAAGAGCAGCAAGGGCAGCCTGCTGATTATTACCCACAGCACCAAGATTCTGGAATCTCTGCATGTGGACAAAACCCACATCATGGTAAACGGAAAGATTGTCAAGACCGGCGACAGCTCGCTGATTGATGAAATCAATGAAAATGGTTTTTCCGCTTATGAAACGCTCTAAATCCAAAGCCGAGAGGAGGAAGAACCATCATGAAAGAAGAAAAACAGCAGATTGCCGATATTGATAGAAGCGTTTATGATATCAAGGATCGGGAAGATGATTTTTATAAAATTGATGCAGGTTTAACACCGGCATTGGTAGAACAAATTTCCAAGGAAAAGAATGATCCGGAATGGATGAAAGAATTTCGGCTGCATTCTCTGGAAATTTACAACAAGTTGCAAGTGCCGGACTGGGGGCCATCCATTGAAGGTTTGCACATGGATCAGATTGTCACCTATGTGCGTCCGAACACCAAGATGAAGGGCGACTGGTCGGAAGTACCGGAGGACATCAAGAACACCTTTGAACGGCTGGGGATTCCGCAGGCAGAACGGAAATCACTGGCTGGTGTTGGTGCACAGTATGACTCGGAGTTAGTATATCATAATGTGCGGGAAGAAGTCGCAGCGATGGGCGTTGTCTATACCGATTTGGAAAGTGCCATGCATGGCGAATATGCGGAAATGATTCAAAAGCATTTTATGAAGTTAGTTCCGCCAACTGACCATAAATTTGCAGCCCTGCACGGTGCAGTTTGGTCAGGCGGTTCGTTCGTATATGTTCCGAAGAATGTAACCGTAACGATTCCGCTGCAGTCCTATTTCCGACTGAATGCAAAGGGTGCTGGACAGTTTGAACATACCTTGATTATTGTAGAAGAGGGTGCAAACTTGCACTTTATTGAAGGCTGTTCTGCTCCGAAATATAATGTTGCAAATTTGCACGCTGGCTGTGTGGAATTGTATGTTGGCAAAAATGCAACGCTGCGGTATTCTACGATTGAAAACTGGTCGAAGAATATGTACAACCTGAATACTAAGCGTGCATTGGTAGAAGAGGGCGGCAAGATTGAATGGGTTTCTGGCTCATTTGGTTCGCACGTTTCTTATCTGTATCCAATGAGTATTCTCAAGGGCAAGGGTGCAAAGATGGAATTTACAGGCATCACCTTTGCCGGAAACGGTCAGGATTTGGATACCGGTGCAAAGGTGGTACACGCTGCTCCGGATACCAGTTCCTATATCAATACAAAGTCGATTTCTAAGGATGGCGGTGTCAGCACATTCCGAAGTGCAGTAACAGTACAGAAAGAAGCCGTCGGCAGTAAATCTTCTGTTTCTTGTGAATCACTGATGCTGGATTCCATTTCTCGTTCCGATACCATTCCGGCAATTGATGTTAGAACCGGAAAGGCAGATGTTGGACACGAAGCACAGATTGGAAAAATCAGCAATGAAGCCATTTTCTATTTGATGTCCAGAGGCTTGAGCGAAGAAGATGCAAGAGCTTGCATTGTCAGCGGATTTGCGGACAATGTTTCCAAGGAACTGCCGTTGGAATATGCAATTGAAATGAATAATTTGATTCGTCTGGAAATGAAGGGCAGTATCGGGTGAGGTGGATAAAATGGAACAACAAAAGATAATTGTAAATGCACTGCCGGTTAAGACTTGGCATCGGTTGGATGTCAACGAAACAAAGACCATTGCCTATACACCGACCGTAGCTTGCAACGTACAGGCAGAATCAGAGCAGGGAACTACACAGATTTCTGCTGTTTCAAAGGTAGAGCCGGAACAGAATGTGGAAACTGGCGTTGGTGCAGCATTGACCCCTGTTTTTCAGTGGGGCATGCAGATTGCAGCCGCTTCTAATACAACGGATACCGTTCGAATGACCATTCAGAATGCACCACAGGCAGAAGCTGCTTTGCAGGTGCTCGTAAATGCAGCAGAAGGCAGCCATTTAACCATTGTACAGAATTGGGAGGGACAGGCAAATCATGCAGCGGTTCGGACAATTTTGCATGTAGCAGCTAATGCAACTGTTCATCTCATTCAGGTTTTAGCAGATAACAGTGCAGATAGTTGGAACGATGTTGGCTGTGTTGCAGCGGAAAAGGGATCGATTGAACTGACAAGACTGTATTTGACAAAGGGCAATTTGACTTCTGGCGTTCGGGCTGATTTGATTGGCGATGGCAGTAGCTTCACCAGCCACTCTGGTTATCTGGTACAGCAGAATCGCACCTTGGATATGAATGTGATTGTCAACCACATTGGAAAGAAAACCATGAGTGACATTACCGCAGAGGGGACGGTACAGAACCATGCTGCAAAGATTTTCCGTGGTACGATTGACTTGCGGACAGGCTGTTCCGGTTCTGAGGGCAAGGAAAACGAAACGGTTTTGCTGCTGGGGGATGATGTCGTGAATAAGACTATTCCGCTGATTCTCTGTTCAGAAGAAGATGTAAAGGGTAGTCATGGGGCTTCCATCGGCGAATTGCCGCAGGATATTCTGTTCTACTTTGCATCTCGTGGCATTGAAAAAGAAACCGCTGAAAAAATTATCTCCCGTGCAAAGCTGGAAACACTTTGTCAGGGATTGGATGAAAAGACCGCAGATTTGCTGCAAAAAACGATTGATGAGGTGATTCCAACATGACCGATTCTCAGATTGCAGCCATTCGGGCAGAATTTCCGTTGATTGCCAAGCATGACCGTGTTTATTTTGACAATGCGGCGACTTCACAAAAGCCGGCTTGTGTCTTGCAGGCAGCACAGGAATTTTACGAAAGCTATAATGCCAATGTTCTGCGTGGCTTATATCCGCTGAGTGTTGAGGCAACCGAACGATATGAGGCAGCCAGAACAACGGTTCAGCAGTTTATTCACGCAGCTGCACCGGAAGAAATCATCTTTACACGAAACACCACAGAAAGCATCAATCTGGTTGCTTATAGCTATGGATTGTCACACTTGAAAGCGGGCGATGAAATCGTAGTTTCCATTCTGGAACATCACAGCAATTTGTTACCGTGGCAGATGGTTGCACGGATGACCGGTGCAAAGCTGGTTTATCTGGAATGCGACCCAGACGGAACGATTTCCAAAGAACGAATGGATGCTGCTTTTTCTGACCATACAAAACTAGTTGCAATTGGCATGGTTTCCAACGTGTTGGGCTGTGTGAATCCAGTTGCAGAATTGGTGAAACGTGCCAGACAGTGCGGAGCAGTCATTTTGATGGATGCTGCACAGGGTGCACCGCATATGGCAGTGGATGTGCAAGCGTTAGATGTTGACTTTATGGCATTTTCCGGGCATAAAATGCTTGCTCCGATGGGAATTGGTGTTCTCTATGGAAAGAAAGAACTGCTGGAATCCATGCCGCCATTCCTGACAGGTGGAGAAATGATTGAAACCGTTTCTCGTTATGATGCAACTTATGCGGAATTGCCACACAAGTTTGAAGCAGGTACGGTAAATGCTGGCGGAGCAGTCGCATTGGCAGAGGCAATTCGGTATCTGCAAAAGCTGGGCATGTCCAACGTACAGCAGGCAGAGCAGGAGTTGACAGAATATTTGCTGCGTGGTATGCAGTCTATTCCGCACATTCATGTATTGGGTTCGGAACAGGCAGAAAATCACACGGGAATTGTTGCATTTACGGTAGATCAAGTGCATCCGCATGACATCAGCGAAATTTTGAGCAGTGATGGCATGGATATTCGTGCTGGGCATCACTGTGCAGAACCGCTGCATCAGTATCTAGGCATTCATTCTTCTGCAAGAGCCAGTGTGATGTTCTATAATACCAAGGAAGAGGCAGATCGCTTCTTGGAAAGTGTTTCAAATATTCGGAGGCGTATGGGCTATGGCGAATAATTTTTATAATGAGATTTTAACGGAGCACAACGTACGTCCGGAGTTCAAATATGATTTGCCGGATGCAACCATCAAGCTGGAAGGGGTCAATCCAAACTGTGGAGATGACATTTTCCTGAACTTGAAAGTGGAAGACGGTGTCATTCAAGATGCGTCTTTCTGTGGTGATGGATGTGCGATTTCGCAGGCATCTGCGGATATTATGATTGGGATGATTGTGGGAAAGACCAAAGAAGAAGCCCTGCACTTATCCGATTTGTTTTTGAAGATGATCAAGGGAACTGCAACAGAGGAAGAAGTGGACGAACTGGAAGAGGCATCTGCGTTGCAGGATATTTCCCATATGCCAGCACGGGTAAAGTGTGCGGTATTGGGATGGAGAACCTTGCGGGAAGCATTGGAAAAGACAACTGAATGAAGCATAACGAGCGTTCGCTGCTCCAAAAAGCAAAACAAATTCCCCGGATTGCGTTGGTGCGAAAAGCACCGCCAGCAACCGGGGAATTTGCAGTTTTTTTACAGGCATTAGCATTTTCCAAAGAAGCACAAGATGCAGAATGGCAAGCATTAATGCTGGAGATTCAGAAGGAGCGGCAAACATTACAGGAAAACGGACTTATTTCCACAGAACAGGAGAATTCTGAAAAATGAATCCGACAGAGGAATTTGAAATTTATCAATTTCTTTGCAAAGAAGCAGAGGCATATGTTCCCCTTTCTCAATTATTGAAAGATGCACATCTGACCATGGAAGCAGCCAGTTCTGCGGTTGCAGATTTTCGAAAGCAGTTTCAGGATGGATTACAGCACTGGCAGATTTCCAATCAGAATCCAGCAGCCATTAGTTTGGGTTTGTTGCAGGCATTGCAGGAACATCCCGGAGATTCGCAGTTGTCATTTCTCTATGCGGCTTGGATTACCGACCGAGGATTGCTGTTTGACTGGTATCCAGAAAACCGCAGCGAAGAGCAGGATATTCGAGTCTGGCTGAAACAGTCGAAAACAGTCTCTGAATTTCAGTCATTTTTACAGGAACAGGCAATACAAAAAGCACAGTTACCGCTTTTTAAGCAAGCAGCAAAGAAATTTCAGCGAAATGCAGAAAAGGGAACAGATGAACGAGATGCGATTTTCTACTTGTCCATCCAGAATCCATTCTTTTATGCTGGCAGGAAAAGCACTGCTTATGCAGAGAACATTGGGGAATTGCTGCGATTGCTGAACGGAAATCCGCAGTTACAGGCAGCAAAGCCCTATATTATTTTTGCAATCCTAAGCCGCAAACATGGCATGATGATGAATCGGGAGCACTTTATTCCGAACTTGCAGGCAGCATTTCAATATCAGATTTATCATATTGATTTCGATAACGGGAAAAATTTTGACAATTATCAATGTTACATCGAATTATATGAAACACTGCGGCAGTTTTATCGGGATGATTCCAACGTAAATTTGCCTTTTTGTGATTACTGTTTCGCAAACCTCTGCCCATTGAGCAGATGGTATTATGAAAACTGTGAACCGAATGAACAGATTCCAATGAACATCCAACAGAAAGCGGAAATGATTACAGCTATGATTTTTCCCGATTTATACGCTGATTCTATGGATGCTGATATGGAGGCAATTCCGGAGGAATGGGAAGAACAACTCGCAGAACATTCAGAATGGCTGACAGAATTTTTGCAGGCGTGTGCAGCAGAAACAGACAGAATGGCAGTGGTATCCCATCTATGGACAGAACCGCCGGAGCAGCAGCTGCAACAGGCAGCAGAGCAGGTGTTTTATTTCTATGCAAAGGATTTTCTGCGAAAACAAATATGGGAAGCAGCAGAATGGCTGTTACCCGATTTTGAAACAATCAGCAGTTCGTGAAATGCGGGCTGCTGATTGTTTTGTATCTTTGAGAATCTTTGTGGAAAGATAGAAAAAACGTGACAGAATCTGAAAATGTTTCAGTCTGTTTCATGTTTTTCGGCAGGCTTATGGTTTTGTGGGTCTACTTGCTTATTTTGTATCCAATTTCCCGTAAAAATGTTTGATATTTAAAATTGACATCCCACAAAGGCAGTGCTATAATATTGAAACGGAAATACCAGAATAATCATGAGAGAGGATGGTTTCATACAAATGACCAAACAAAAAATGCCTTTAAAAGCATGGCTGCCATTAATCGGGATGACAGTATCTGCTTTTATTTTTAACACATCTGAATTTATGCCCATCGGGCTGCTTTCTGACATTGCAGCAAATTTCGGGATTACAGAATCGCATGCAGGTTTGTTGATTTCTGTATATTCCTGGGTGGTAACCTTGTTGTCCCTGCCACTCATGCTGTTGGTTTCTAAGATGTCTTATCGCAAGTTATTGCTAGGAACAATTGCCCTGTTCGGCATTTTCCAAGTTTTATCTGGAGTTTCTGCCAGTTATGGAATGCTGATGGTTTCCAGAATTGGCGTTGCCTGTACGCACGCAATTTTCTGGTCAGTGGCTTCTCCAATTGCAGTTCGACTCGTTCCAGAGGAGCACCAAACGCTTGCCATGAGTATGATTGTTACAGGAACATCGGTTGCTATGATTTTCGGGCTGCCGCTGGGCAGAGTCATCGGGTTAACCGTTGGCTGGCGAATGACCTTTTTATGTGTGGCAGCAGTTGCATTTTTGGTGCTGTTTTATCTGCTGTTTGTATTTCCGAAGATGTCCAACGGAACACCGTTTCAGATTCGGCAGCTTCCGCAGATTTTGAAGCGTCGGCAACTGCTGGGTATTTATTTGATTACGTTTCTCGTAGCAAGTGCCTATTATACCGGTTACAGCTATATTGAACCATTCCTGAAGCAGGTTGCACATCTGGCAGATAGCTGGATTACCATTGTGTTGACGCTGTTTGGTGCGGCTGGTCTGTTGGGCAGTTTCTTGTTCTCTCGGCTGTATGATAGGCATCGGTATGCATTCATTCGATTCATCATTGCCAGTGTTGCAGTAGCCTTGCTTTGCTTGCGAGTAGCATCTATTAGCTTGTATCTGGTAATTCTGGTTTGTGTGCTCTGGGGAATGGCAGTTACAGCGTTCAATGTTGCCTTCCAAGCAGAAACCATCAAGGCAGTTCCGGAAGAAGCCTCAGCAGTTGCAATGTCCCTGTTCTCTGGTATTTTTAATTTAGGGATTGGCTGCGGAACATGGCTGGGCGGAACGGTTTGCAATCAGTTTTCGATTGCAAATATTGGCTATGCTGGCGGTATCATTGGTGTTTTGGCAGTGTTGTACTGTATCTTCCAGATGATTCCATTGTGGAAAGCAAAACAGAAAAATTAAAAGATTTGCATAATCCTACAAAAAGCGGCTGCCTACACGGTATATTGGTGTAGACAGCCGTTATTTTATTGCCCAACGCCTCTGTAGGAGTCTTGAATTTGTTTTTGTGTCAATTCTGCCATTGCTTGCACTTGCATCCGAATCAATTCCAAGTCCTGTGTGGTATCTTCCTGTTCCGTATTGGTGAGAGCATGCATATAATCCAAGAAATTGGTGTTCAAATCGTTCATATCTTTGCGAATGGCGATTAGATGAGATTGTACACTTTGAAAATAGGCAGCATTTCCGAGGTTTTCAAACTTACAGAACAACAGTTCATGATAAAGACTTCGTACTTTCACCTGAAATACATGGTCAATATCGAAAAACAGGGAATCTTCTCGCAACGTTTTATTCAGGTTTTCTAATTTTTGGAGATTCTCTAAAAATCGTTGGATTTCGTTGGAAATCTGTGTTCGATAATCGAAAATCCAACAGGCAACTTCATTAGGGTCAATCCCACTGGTAATGGTTTTGATTTTACTGAAGATAAATTCCATTTGCGATTGAGAAGACGCTGCTGGAACTTTCATTTTTTTCAAGGAAATGGATGTTCCCTGTTCGGTTCGGTAAATTTGATACCGAATCGCTGGGTTTGGCGATCCGTTTGTCCAAGCATAAGTACGTGGTACTGGAAAATGTGCGGTTTCCCATTGTTGCAATTTTTGAATGGCTGGTTTGCTCTCTGCTCCGACTTTTGGGGTCGACTGCGAAAAGCAGCAGGAGAATAATCCCATATCATCTCTTCCTATCCTAAAAAATTGGTTTTGTTTCTTGTTTCTACAAAAAACGAACATATCATTTTTATTATAAATGATATTTTTTCCATTGTCAAGTGGATTTTCTTTTTGTATCAAAATTGCTTGTCCGCTGCATACATTATAGCAACGAAAATTTGTGAGAGGCGGCGACTTTTTATGACCACATTGTTCGGCATTGCGTTTCTGCTTGCAATTCTGGCATTGATTGAGGGAATCTGCATCTGCACGAAACGAAAACTACACAACCAGAAGCGTCCAGCGTCCTGTTATGTGTTGCTTTCTGCACTGGAGTTGCGTCCAGACTGGAAAGCAGAGTTGAATCATTTGTTTTCGGATTTGCAGTGGCAAGTTTCCCTGCAAACCGCAGAAATTTTTTTGCTGCTGCCGGAAGAACCGACACTGCAATCAGAAGAAATTCGACAGTATTGCCAAGACCACACCCGTTTCCAATGTGGAACATTTTCGGAATTTCAGAAAATTTTGATGGAATGTCGTTTTCCATCGAAAAATGATTGCAATTTGTCCGAAAAAATAGTATAATAAAAGATAGTGTAAATCGGTTGAGAGAGGAGGGGTTCCGTTGGAACAGGAAACCGTTTTGCATATCGAAGGAACGGTGGAACAGGTGCTGTATCGCAATGAACAGAACGGCTATACCGTCTTGGATTTGGATGCGAATGGAACATTGATTACAGTTGTCGGAGAGCTGGGCGATGTGGAAGAGGGCGAACAGCTTTCCGTAGATGGTACGTATGTCAATCATATTCGGTTTGGGTTACAGTTTCAGGCACAGTATGTAGAACGAAAGCTGCCGGAAGATGCCATCAACATTCAGCGGTATCTCTCTTCTGGTGTGATTAAGGGCATTGGTTCGGCTCTGGCAAAGAAAATTGTAACCGCATTTGGCAGTCAGACATTGGAAATCATGGAGAAACAGCCCACTCGCCTGATGGAAATTCGTGGCATTTCTCCGAAAAAATGTGAAACGATTGCACAGGAAGTACAGAAAATTTTTGCATTGCGCAGCTTGATGCTGTTTCTGCAACAATACAACATTCGCTCTCGTTATGCAATGCGAGCCTATCAGTGCTATGGCAGCGGTGCAAAAGAAATGATTCTGGCAAATCCCTATTTGCTGTGTGGAATGGGAATCGAATTGCCGTTTGAAAAAGCAGAACTTCTTGCGGATGATTTAAAAGTTCCGAAAAATGCAGAACAGCGAATTTTAGCAGGAACGTGCTACATTCTGGAGCATAACACACACAACGGCTATACTTGTTTGCCGTTGGATCGGCTACAGCCGAAAGTGTGTGAATATTTACAGGTTTCAGAATCAGAATTTCTGTCAGCTTATCAGGCAGCACAGAAAGAGGGAAATTTGGTTTCCTATCAAAAAGAAACACGGGAATTTGTCTATTTGCCAGCATATTATGAGGCAGAACAGTACATTGCAGACCGAATCGGCGTCTTGCGGGATTTCTCTGCACCAGAAGATCAAGAAATTTATCTGGACTTAATCAAACGAGAAGAAACAGAACAGGGCATTCAATATGCAGAATTACAGCGAAAAGCAATTTTATCTGCATTATCCCGTGGTCTGTTGATTTTGACGGGTGGACCCGGGACAGGGAAAACCACCACGCTGAATGGCATGATTTCTCTGTTTGAAAAGCAAGGCTATCAAGTCATGTTGGCTGCTCCGACCGGACGAGCTGCACAGCGAATTTCGGATTTAACAGGCTACGAGGCAAAGACCATTCACCGCTTGTTAGAGGTGGAATTTGACATGGCAGGGGCAACCAAATTCCGACACAATGAATCCAATCCGCTGACTTGTGATGTAATGATTGTGGATGAAATGTCGATGGTAGACGTGTTGCTATTTGAAAGCTTGCTGCGTGCATTGCGGTTTAGTTGCAAGTTGATTATGGTGGGCGATAGTGACCAGCTGCCATCGGTAGGGGCTGGCAATGTCCTGAAAGATTTGATTGACAGCGGACAAGTTCCTGTGGTTGCTCTGAATCAGATTTTCCGGCAGGCACAGCAAAGCTGCATTGTCACGAATGCCCATAAAATTATCACGGGGAATTATCCGGATTTGCAGCAGAAGCAGAGTGATTTTTTCTTTTTCCAGCGATTGAAAACAGAAGATGCAACGCAATTGATTTTGGATTTGGTGAAAACACGGTTGCCAAATGCTTATCATTATCATCCAATGGAAGATATTCAAGTGATCACGCCATCTCGAAAGGGCTTATTAGGGGTGATTGAATTGAATCGCCGTTTGCAGGAGGTTTTAAATCCGCCCAGCCGAGGAAAACAGGAATATAAATCGGTTCTCTATACATTCCGAGAAGGAGACAAGGTGATGCAGATTCGCAACAACTATGACTTGGAATGGCATAAAGACGGCGAACCAGGAGCAGGTATTTTCAATGGTGATATTGGAAAGATTCTGACGTTGCAGAAAAAGACAGGGGAAGCGGTTGTTTGTTTTGATGGACGAACAGCTGTCTACAGTTTTGATCAGCTGGAACAGTTGGAACTTGCCTATGCCATTACCGTGCATAAAAGTCAGGGTTGCGAATTTGAAGTGGTGATTTTGCCCTTATTGGGTGGCTTCGAGAAGTTATATTATCGAAATTTGCTGTATACTGCCGTCACTCGTTCCAAAAAGCTGCTGATTCTGATTGGTTCACAGCAGAAAATCTATCAGATGGTAGATAATAATCGGCGGTGTCATCGTTACACCTGCCTCAAGCATATGATGACAGAGGGGACATTGCATGAAACAGACACATCTGCTCCGGAACAGTTACCGCTTTCTGATTGACCTTGTGTATCCGAATCGCTGCCCCTGCTGTAATCAAGTGATTGCATGGGATGCATGGATTTGTGAGGCATGTCAGATTGAAACAGCATTGAATCCGGATACTGTATGTAGTGGATGCGGAAAACCGTTCGATGATTGTATGTGTTCGGAATCACTTGCCTTTGATGGTGCAATGACAGTCAGTCGTTATGAAGGACGAGCCAGACAGGGCATTTTGCAGCTAAAACAAGCAGAAAATTTAAACTTTGCGAACTACACGGGAACAGTATTAGGGGAACGAATCCTGCAGAAACCGGATTGGATGATGGCGGATGCCATTGTTCCAGTACCAATGCAGCGGCATCAGTGGATTTTACGGGGAAAGAATCCGGCGGAACGCATTGCAAATGCAATTTCTTTTGTCACAAAGATTCCGGTTCGTACGGATTTGCTTTGGAAAAAGCCGGGCGGAATTCCGCAGCATACGTTGAATGCAGAACAACGGCGTACCAATGTTTTGCAATTTGCATCGGCTGGAAAATCACTAAAGGGCTATATTTTCATTTTATGTGATGATGTTTTGACAACGGGAAGCACAGCAAATTACTGTGCTTCGTTGCTGAAACAATGTGGAGCAGAACGGGTTTATGTTGCAACAGCAACGACAACCACAAAAATAAAAGTATGAGAAAAAACAGAAAAACAGCGTGTACCAAAAAGGAAGGGAAACAAATTTATGGCAACAACAGACATCGGGATTGATTTGGGAACGGCAAACACCGTGATTACCTTGGGAAGAAAAGGGGTTGTTTTAAGAGAACCGTCCGCCATTGCTTATCACCTACGGACAAAGGAAGTTTTGGCGGTTGGGATGGCAGCTTATGAAATGATTGGAAAAACACCGGACTATATCACAGTTGTGCGTCCGCTGTCCAATGGGGTGATTTCAGATGACCGAATGGCACAGTATATGATTCGGGAATTTATCCTGCGAGTTACGGGAAAACGCCTGCTGAAGCCTCGAATTATCATCTGCGTTCCATCGTTCATTACCGATGTAGAAAAACGGGCAGTTGTAGAAGCAGCAATGAGTGCCGGTTCTCGAAAGGCATATCTGATTGATGAACCGATTGCGGCATTGATCGGAGCAGGTGTCAATATCGGAAAAGCGAGAGGCAATATGATTGTGGATATTGGTGGTGGTACAACAGACGTTGCAATTGTTTCAATGAACGGAATCGTAACGTCACATTCCATTAAAGTTGCTGGAAATACATTGGATCAGGCAATTATCCGCTATGTGCAGACGAAGTATAAGCTACTTATCGGGGAACATATGGCAGAACGAGCAAAAATTCAGCTGACGAATTTATTTGACCCTCGGGAAGATGTAACGATGTATATCAAGGGCAGAAATCTAGTCAGCGGTATGCCGGAACAAATTGAAATCAGTGAAACTGAAATTTTTGAAGCGGTTGAGGATGAAATTTCAGCCATCATCGAAGCGATTAAAACGGTTCTGGAAGAAACGCCGCCGGAATTGGTTGGTGATATTTACGAGAACGGCGTCTTGATGGCTGGTGGTGGTGCAATGCTGGGCGGCTTGCGGAAGCTGGTCGAGCACACCTTGAAGGTGCGGTGTGTCGTTGCAAAAGATGCAATGAACTGTGTCGCAAAGGGAACTGCCATTGCATTCAGAAATATTGATAATTTGCTGGATGGATTTGAAAATATTGCCATTTACCAGTATCAGGCTTAAAGGAGTGTTTCATGGCAAAATCAAAAACTGTTTTCCGCTGTCAGCAATGTGGATTTGAGAGTCCGAAGTGGAATGGGAAATGCCCATCTTGCGGAGCATGGAACAGTCTGGTAGAAGAAACCATACAGCCAGCAGCTGCAAAAGCACCAGCTTCTCGAAAGAAAGCAGATCTTTCCAACTTCATTCAGGAGTTGCAGGCAGTTGATACGCAAGAAGATATTCGTTACCAAACCGGAATCGGGGAACTCGATCGAGTTTTGGGCGGCGGATTGGTAAAGGGTTCGATTGTTCTGCTGGGCGGAGAACCGGGCATTGGAAAAAGCACATTGTTGCTGCAAATCTGTGAGTTTTTCGGGGCTTCTCATTCGATTCTATATGTTTCCGGAGAAGAATCCACAAAACAAATCAAATTACGAGCAGAACGCTTGCACGTCACAACAGAAAGTTTGTATTTGCTTGCAAACAATGATGCACAGAGTATTTGCGATACGATTGCAGCGTGTGAGCCAGATATTGTAATCATCGACTCCATTCAGACGATGCAAATTACAGAACTTTCCTCCAGTCCGGGCAGTTTAACGCAAGTACGAGAATGCACCAATCTCTTTATGCATACTGCAAAGCAGCATGATATTCCGATTTTTATTGTTGGGCATGTCAACAAAGATGGAGCGATTGCAGGGCCAAAGGTCATGGAGCATATTGTGGATACCGTGTTATATTTTGAGGGCGAACGAAATTTCTCCTATCGCATTCTGCGTGCAGTCAAGAACCGATTTGGTTCAACCAATGAAATTGGCGTATTTGAAATGATGGAATCCGGATTGCAAGAAGTGCCAAATCCATCCGCCATGTTGCTGGAGGGCAGACCGCTAAATGTTTCCGGAACGTGTGTAACTTGTGTTATGGAAGGTTCTCGCCCGATTCTGGCAGAAGTACAAGTATTGGTGACAAAAAGCAGCTTGCCAAGCCCCCGTAGAACTGCCAACGGATTTGACTATAATCGACTGTTTATTATATTGGCAATTTTAGAGAAACGCTGCGGTTTGTTTTATGGAACGCTGGATGTTTACCTGAATGTGGTCGGTGGATTTCGATTGGATGAACCATCTGGAGATTTGGCAGTAGCACTTTGCCTGTATTCTTCTTTGACCGATAAATCCATTTCGGAACATATCACTGCATTTGGAGAACTGGGCTTAGGTGGGGAAGTGCGAAGCATTTCCAACCTGACGCAGCGAATCTTAGAGGCGGAGCGAATGGGCTTTCAAACTTGTATTATTCCGAAACAGTCTATGCGTGGATTACAATCCTCTAACTTTCAGATTCAATTGGTGGGTGTTCGGACATTAAAGGAAGCATTTGATTTTTTAGAACAGCCACAAGTATAAAAATCAAAAAATCCCCCATTCCTACTGGTGTGCAGGAATGGGGGATTCTGTTTTTAGAAAATGTTTTCGTCGAAAATCCAGATGGTATAACCTTCATAGGTTTGTTCTTCATGCGGGAGTGTGAGAATGGAACTGGTTGACTGTTCCATCTTTTCCTTTTCATCCTGTTGCATCAACAGGAAATACCGATCTTGTTCCGGTTGATCTTCAAACCAATTTTTGTTACTCTGATATAAACCAGCTTCCAAGCCTCGTTCATCGTCTGTAAAGTTGACAGTCCGAATTTTTACATCGGAGTCTTCCAGAACTGTGATTGCCTGAGAATGCCAAAAACTTGCATAACCGTAGGTCAAATTCTGGTCTTTCAGATATTCGCCAAGCTTGTAGTTAATTCTTTCCTTGTAGTCTTTTGGAATTTCGATGACTTTATGTGTATCGTGCAAGCACAGATAAGCCAACGGAAGGCAGAGCAGCACACACCAGCGTCTAGTTTCTACCTTATGATAGAGCCAACGCAAAAATGCAAGAGAAACAAGAACAGAGGTGCAGACAATTGGAGAGAGTCGCCAAATTCCGGCAGACAGCAGACCGCACAGATAACCAACCAAAATAAAAGCAGTTACAACCCAGTGTGCCCAGATTAAAACTCGTACACCAGCATCTTCAATCTTTGCGTAACAGCAAAGTGCAATAATCGGAACGATTGCAAGGAACAACGCATAGAAGATGGTTAAAATTGCTCGTACGCCTTCAATGGAAGCGAGGAGGTCACTCTCCTGAACATCCAATCCCAGCAACTGTAAAAATGCAAGCGGTAAAGCCTCTACATGATCCAACCAAGTATCCGGATTGGAAAATCTAGAATAAGTGTTTGCATATCCTTCCTGTACATCGCCGTCAATATGTGCTCCCAGTTTCATGCCAAGATACAGACCAATGGCACAAATCAACAGAGTTAGCAGGGCAGTGACACTTTTCCGGCTCTTCCAGGGTGTACGGATATCCAAGAACCGTTCGCAGAACACGCCACCGAGAATTGGCAGGGCAAACAGAGCGATTGAAGTTGTGGAGTTGGTACAACAAACAATAAAGTCTGCTGCCAGCAGCACATAGAAAATTACCGTTTGAATTTTCACAGATTTTGTTTGCCGCCGTTCGCTGAGGTTTCGGATATGCAGGACAAAGAATAGTCCAATGACAAGGAATAAAATTCCGATGCTGTAATAGATGATGTGATTCCAGAAGATTTCACGCAGTTTTACACTGGAACAAAGCGTCAGCAATAATACACTGACTGTAACCGCAGTTGCACGCAAGCTAAAATGCATCTCTCGCAGCATCAGACAGAGGAATACATAAAACGTAACGAAGAAAGTCGCCATACCGAACGCTTGTGTTTTCATGGAAATACCAAATAGCGGAATCCAAATTTGCATAAAGAGGTTTCCACCTAAAGGCATCAATGCTGCATATGTGAAATCGGGATTGATAAGTCCGTTTCCTTGCATCGCTGCTTCTGCCCAATAGAGTGTATCGGTGCAGTCGGAATGAAATTCATTGATTGCCACAGCAAAGATGTAGTAAAGCACAGTAGAAGCACTGCCAACCAATAAAATCAGGGAAAATAGCGTCCATAGAAATGGTTGCAGGGTTTGTTTTTTCTGTGCAAGCTTTTTGCATGCATTAGATAAATAAAGTGTTTTTGTCATGATTATTTTACTCTGGATATGTCATCTGCTCAGGTGTCCAGTCTTTCAGAATCGGCTGAATTTCCTGTGCAATTTTTTTTGCACCTGCCAAGTCGTGAGCAAGATAATTGCCGCATTCCCGCCGTTTGCTGCCCGGAATTTCTCCCTCGAACTGCAATACATAGGCAATGGTTTCCTGCACCAGACGAATGGCGGTTTCCTTTGGAAGGGTATCTCTGGTCAGGAAATAAAATCCTGTCCGGCAACCCATTGGTCCAACATAGACAACTTCATCTGAATAAGGGGTATTCCGAACATAAGTTGCAAACAGATGTTCGAATGTATGCAGAGCGTTGTCTTCCAAATAATCGTTTTCCGGATTGTTTGGCGTTTTCATGCGAATGTCATACGTTACAACATCGCCGTCCACACGGGAAACATACATACCCCTTGTCAGGGAGTCATGATTGATGGTGAAACTTGCAATTTTTTTCATAGTTTCCTCTCCTTTTTTAATTTTAAATGGTAGGCTTTTGAACCCATCTCTCTTATTATAACAAAAAAAGTGTATGATTGCAACCAATTTTCATGATTTTTTCAAAAAAAGAAGGATCTACCCAACGAGCAGACCCTTCTATAAATTTATGAGGTATTACCAAATGGTAACAAGTTATATCTTATACATTGAAAATCATTTCGCTGTATGCCGGTACTGGCCACATGGTAGACGGCAGGAGTACTTCCAGAGCATCCACAGCCTTCCGCAGATCATCCATGACTGGCAGAACGGTATCCCGATAAGCATTTGCCATTTCTTGCATGCAGGTCTTTGCTGCTGCCACAGCAGTAACCTCTTCCAGCTTCTGAACGGCATCATAAGCCTTTTCGGTTTCTTCTGTTACCTTCTTAACCAGATCCTTTTCCACACAGCTGCAAACATCAATGCTCTTCTTTACAGCAATTGCATCAGCCAGTTCCTTGGAGTAAGTCAGGCAAGCCGGAATGTATTTTTTCTTTGCCATATCAATCATGGTCAAAGCTTCAATGTTGATGGTCTTAGAGTAAGATTCCAACAGGATTTCAACTCTTGCTTCGATTTCAGCTTTAGAGAAGATACCAAACTTTTCAAACAGCTTGACATTCTTTTCATCTGCATAATGCGGTACACAATCAGCAGTAGTCTTGTAGTTCGGCAGACCTCTCTTTGCAGCTTCTTCTACCCATGCATCGGAATAGCCGTCGCCATTGAAGATAACCCGCTTGTGTTCCTTTACGATTTCAGCCAGCAACTTCTTCAGTTCGTCCTTAAACTGGTCAGCCGGAACTTTTTCCATCTTGTCTGCAATGTCAGAAAGTTCACTTGCAACGATGGTATTCAGCATGTGGTTCGGGCAAGCAATGTTTTCAGAAGAACCAACCATTCTAAATTCAAATCGGTTGCCGGTGAAAGCGAACGGAGAAGTTCTGTTCCGGTCGGTGGAATCCTTCGGGAAGTCCGGAAGAGCGTCAACGCCAATCTTAAAGGTCATGGATTCGCTGGTGTAAGTATCACCGGATACCAGAGCATCCAGAACACCCTGCAATTCTTCGCCCATAAAGATGGAGATGATTGCCGGCGGTGCTTCATTTGCACCCAGTCTGTGGTCATTTGCGGCAGATGCTGCACTGATTCTCAGCAGATCTGCATATTCATCCACGCCCTTGATCACTGCACAGAGGAATGTCAGGAACTGCAAGTTTTCCATCGGGGTGCTGCCCGGATTCAACAGGTTCTGACCATCGTTGGTAGCGATTGACCAGTTGTTGTGTTTACCAGAACCGTTAACACCTTCAAACGGCTTTTCATGCAGCAGGCAAACCAAACCATGCTTGACTGCCAGCTTCTTCATGACTTCCATTGCTAGTTCGTTCTGGTCGGTGGAAATATTTGTAGTAGAAAATACCGGAGCCATTTCGTGCTGTGCCGGAGCAACTTCGTTGTGCTTGGTTGTTGCGAAAACGCCCAATTTCCAAAGCTTTTCGTCCAAATCAGCCATGTAATCCCGAATTCTCGGCTTCAGGTTTGCAAAATACTGGTCATCCAGTTCCTGTCCCTTTGGCGGCATTGCACCGAATAAAGTTCTGCCGGTCATAATCAAGTCTTCCCGCTTGTCATACATTGCCTTATCAATCAGGAAGTATTCCTGTTCTGGGCCAACGGTGGAAGTAACCTTGGTAGCGGTGGTATTGCCGAACAACCGCAGAATCCGAATGGACTGTTCGCTCAGAACGTCCATAGAACGCAGCAGCGGTGTTTTCTTATCCAATGTTTCGCCTGTATAAGAAACGAATGCAGTCGGGATGTACAGAGAACCTTCCTTTACAAAGCAGAAGGAAGTCGGGTCCCAAGCCGTATAACCTCTTGCCGAACTGGTAGCACGCAGACCGCCGGACGGGAAAGAAGAAGCATCCGGTTCGCCCTTTACGAGTTCCTTACCGGAGAAGTTCATAATTACCATGCCGTTGTCTGTTGGTGTAATAAAGGAGTCGTGCTTTTCAGCAGTAGAACCGGTCATTGGCTGGAACCAATGGGTATAGTGTGTTGCACCGTGTTCAATTGCCCAATCCTTCAATGCATTTGCAACGACATCAGCATAAGTCGGATCCAGCGGCACACCCAGCTTTCTGGTCTTGGTCAGTGCCTTATAAACTGCCTTTGGCAGTCTTGCTTTCATTACTTCATCATTAAAGACATCACACGCAAAGTATTCCGCAACATTTTTCGACATGATAGATAACCTCCTAAAATAAAAAAGACGATCGCAGGGAACGCTCCCTTTCTTTGTCGTCACGTAATGTATTTTATGACGATAACGAAAAGAATGTACCAACGAAACGCCTTTGTTTCAGAAACGATTGATTTCATGTATTTATCA
>ERZ773264.2147-NODE-2147-length-20055-cov-10.077500_pt1 | contig 20055 bp, 20 predicted proteins | sample MGYA00511910_ERZ773264 | MGnify/ENA primary metagenome ERZ773264 (study PRJEB29015, sample SAMEA2737739) | human gut metagenome | biome: human gut; feature: human-associated habitat; material: faeces | place: China | collected 2012 ... | reverse complement strand
CCATGGCAAAGACCAAGGTGCTGGCAGGCCGCAAGCTGGCTCTGGTGCCCATCCTCCGCGCTGGTATGGGTATGCTGGACGGTATGCTCACCCTGCTGCCCGCCGCCAAGGTCGGTTTTATTGGCCTGTACCGCGACGAGCAGACCCTGCAGCCTGTGGAGTATTTCTGCAAACTGCCTCAGGATATCGCGGAGCGTGACGTGCTGGTGCTGGACCCCATGCTGGCTACCGGCGGCAGCGCCATTGACGCCATCACCCAGATCAAGAAGCACGGCGCAAAGCGGATCAAGTTCATCGGCCTGATCGCCGCTCCGGAAGGCATCGAGGCCCTGCACAAGGCTCACCCCGATGTGGACATCTACCTGGGCGCCAAGGACGACCACCTGAACGAGAACGGCTACATCGTCCCCGGCCTGGGCGACGCTGGTGACCGTATCTACGGCACGAAGTAATTTCGCTTGCATGAAAAAACTCCTGCACCTCTGTGCAGGAGTTTTTTTCATGCTTATTTAACGCCCGCGTCCACCGCCGCCGCCATGGAAGCTGCCGCCACCGGAACGGAAGCTGCCGCCCGAGCGTCCACCGCCCATGCCGCCAAAACTTCCGCCGCCCATTCCAGGGCCGCCGAATCCACCGCCCCGCGGGGGCCGGGGGCCTCTGGGGCCACGCGGGCCACGGGGGCCATAGAAACCACCCGGGCCGGGGCCAAAATCATCAAAGGGAGGCCGGGGACCACGGCGGTGCCGCCAGCCAAACCAGCCGAACGGGCCCCAGTACCAGCCTGCAGAGTGGCCGAAAGGAACCACGAACATGAAGAACAGGGCAATGATGACGATGCCGTAGGCCAGGATGGTGAACAGGCCGTCCACGGCTGTCTCCCAGAAAGCGGGCTTTGCCACCGGGGCTTCGTGGTAATTGTCGGTATAATTGTAATTTCCGCCAGCCACATTACTGGTTGTAGAACCGCTGAGGCTCACACCATAGATGTCCGCAATGGTGTTGGCCACGTTCCGGGCACAGGTGGTCACGGCGCCATCGTAGTTCTGGGAGGCAAAATCATCCTCCATGGTTTGGGCGATGGCACTGGCCTGGCTGGCCAGCGTTGTGTTGCGGAAGCCGTCGCCGTAGGTCAGGTAGTAGTCGCCGTCGGCGTACTCGGGGCTCTGCATCACCAGCAGGATGAGAACACCGTTGTTCTCAGAACTGCTGCCCAGGCCCCAGGTGTTGGCGGCCTCCACGGCGTAATCCTCCGTGGAGACGCTGCCCGTGTAATCCACGGTCAGCACGCCGATTTGGGCACCCTTGCAGCTGGCATCCAGCTGGGTGTTCAGATCCTGAATGGTCTGCACGGTGCTGCTGCTCAGGACATTGGCATCGTCCACAACGCATTGGTTTTTGGGCAGGTCCGGCAGGCTGGCCGGTGCCGCAAAGGCGGCCGGCACAAGGGCTGTCAGCCCTACAGTGGCCACCAGCACCAGAGCGCTGACGCGCCGGGCGAGGAATTTCATCATTTTCATACGAAGGGCTCTACCTCCTTGATCCCGAACAGGCCTTTCAGCAGAGCTGCCGGAAAGCCGCTGGTATCATTCTGATAGGCCGTAACGGCCTGATTGTAATTGAGATTGCTGAGGATGGTCTGGGCACTGTTGAACTGGCCGTACTGGCCCTGCACCGCGCCCATCTTCATGGGGTCCGCGGCCCGCTCCTGGAGTTTTGCATAGAGCTGGTCGATGGCAGCGCCAAGTGCCTCGTTGGCCTGATAGAGGGCGTGCATCGTGCTGCCCTGATAGTAGGGCAGGGAGGTCAGATCCTGCTTGCTGCCATCGGCTTGCACCGCGTCCAGGCAGGCGGAGAAATCGTCCAGTGCCGTCTGCGCGGCCTGCACCTCGGTGCTGTCGGCCCCGAGAGTGCTGGTGCCCGTCGTGATGACATTGGCGGCGGTGTTCAGCCGGGTGAGCAGCTCCTCGTTGAGGGTATAGCCGTTGTCGGCGGCGACACCGTAGGGAAACCACTGGCTGGCGCTGTTGTATTTTGCCTTGAGTTTGGCCCCGCCCAATCCGAAGAACGCGGCCAGCATCACGACGATGCTCAGCGCCAGTGCCGCGCCGCGATTGCGCAGGGCCGCGGGGAGCCTGTTCTCCAGCACTGCCAGCTTCTGCTGGGCAGGGGTCAGGTGCAGGGCATCCTCGTCCGCGCGCTTTGCCTCACGGTAGCTGCCGCTGTCAAAGCCGCGCGGGCCCTGGGTGCTGCTCTGCTTGGAAAAATCTGCGTTTGCCATTTCTGTTTAGCTCCGAATTTCCATCATCTTGGCGCGGAGCTCATCCTCAATGCGGGTCAGCTCCTGCTCGGCGGCGGCACGCTTTGCGCGGCCCTCGGTCTGGATCTTGTTCAGCTCGTCCAGCGTCTCGATAAGGCTCTTGTTGGTCTGCTGCAGGGTCTCGATGTCCACCACACCGCGCTGAGACTCTTTTGCCGTCTCAATGGTGCCCATCTTGAGGGCGTCAGCGTTCTTCTTGAGCAGCTCGTTGGTCATGTCGGTGACGGCGCGCTCGGCCTGCATGGCCTGCTGGCTGTGGGCCAGGCCCAGGGCCAGCACCATCTGGTTCTTCCACAGGGGGATGGTGTTGACGATGGTGGACTGGATCTTTTCCGCCATCATGGAGTTGTTGTTCTGCAGCAGGCGGATCTGGGGGCCCATCTGCAGGCTGATGTTCCGGGTCAGTTCCAGGTCGTAGAGCTTTTTCTCAAACCGCTCGCACTGGTCGGACAGGTCGCAGGCGGCCTGGGCATCCTCCGGCAGGCCGGAAGCTTTGGCCTTGTCCATGGCCTGCTGCAGTTCCTTGGCACGCACGTCCGCCAGCTTCTTTTTGCCGGCCAGGATATACATGCTCAGCTCCTTGAAGTAGGCCATATTCAGCTCATACATCTTATCCAGCATGGCGATGTCCTTGAGCAGCTGCACCTGATGGCCCTCCAGCATGGACTGGATGTTCTCCACATTCGTCTCGGCCTTGTTGTACTTGGTCTTCAGGTTGTCGATCTGGTCGCCTTTTTTCTTGAAGAAACCCAGGATGCCTTTCTGCTGCTCCTCGTTGGCGTCAAAGCTCTTCAGCTCGCCAATGAGGTCGGTGATCATATTGCCCACTTCGCCCAGGTCCTTGGTGGACACCTTGGCGAGAGCGGCCTCCGAGAAATCGCCGATCTTCTTCTGGCAGGCAGAGCCGTACTGCAGCACCTGCTGGCTGTTGGTAATGTCGATCTTCTGCGCAAAGGCGTCCACCATGGCCTTTTCCTCAGCGGTCAGCTTGACCTCCTCCGGGGCCGGGGCGGGCTCGGGCTTCTTTTCCTCAGCAGGAGCGGCTTCTTCCACCGGGTCCAGCGTCAAGGTGGGGGTAGCGGGTGCGTCCAGATCAAAATTGAAAGTGTTGTTCTCAGCCATGGGGATTCCTTCCTTTCCAAATCTACGCGTTAAAGGCCTTGTCCCTTTAACATGTTTTGCAAAACCGTCAGGTCTGCCGAGAGGTCCATGCTCTCAGCGGCATACAGGGCGTCCAGCTGGTTTTCAAAGGCCGTGGCAATGGATGCCGCGTTGTGTTCCACTTCGGTACGGATGGCGGCGGCGTTCTCGCCCTTGACGCCCTGCCGCGCCAGCGTGGCGTACTGCTGCAGAATGTTCACCGCATCGGGCAGATAGTAGTTGGCAAAGCGCCGCACCTGTTTGGCTTTGGCGGGGTTGGCTTCGACCGCTTCCACAATGGAGCGGCCTGCCTTTTCCATCCGGTCCATGGCGGCGGAGAGCGCCGGGTCCGGCAGGGAAGCATTGAGACCGTGCAGGGTATCGAGCTTTTGCTGGATATCGGTCAGCATGGCGTCCACGTCGTCCTGCCCGGTGTGAAACGGAACCTCGTGTTCCACCACATGGGGCGGGCAGAATTTCTGCCCCAGGCCAAACGCCGCGGCAGCGGCGCCCAGCGCCACCAGCAGTGCCCAGAGTTTGTACACCGGGAGCACCGCGCAGAGCACCACGAACACCAGAGCGCCCGCGTAAAACGGCAGGACACTGGGTTTCCGGGTGCGGATGATCTTGCTCATGAAGCGTCTCCTTTTCCGGGGCATTCAAGAAATTTAGCCCCTTTCCTCTCCATCATAAAGCTTTTTGGCAAAAACGCAAGCGTTTCATGAATAATTTACAGGTTTGCCATCATACGTTAATCAACCAATCGGCTAAGGCGGCACCCCATACTTCCCGAAGCTTCTCCGGGCGGCAGGCCGCGTTGGCGGGGCTGGTGCTGGGCAGCTTGACGGCGGCAATGCCACTGATGGGTTGTAAATATTTGCAGTAAATTTTGTATGCCGTGGCCCCGTTGCAGAACACCGCCTCAATGGGAGCCTTAGCCAGCAGGGCGGCAATATCGTTGGGCACCACATCTTTGATGGAAGCATCCGAGGCACCCGTGATGGTGCAGCTCTCCAATGTATCCCAGAGGGCCAGCCCATGGCGCAGGATGAGCTGCTTTTTGGCGTCAATATCTTCCCGGGCGGGGACAGGCTCCCCGGTCAGGGCTGCCAGCATGGGCCAGAAGCGGTTCTGTGGGTGGCCATAGTAAAAAGCCATCTCCCGGCTCTTGGGGCTGGGCCAGGTGCCTAAAATCAAGGCCCGGCTGCGGGGCCCGTATACAGGCGCGAAGCTCATTTCTGCTCCTCCATGGCCTCCCACGGGGAACCGAGCGTCTTGCCCGAGGGCTCGGCTTTGGGGCCGTCGAACCACAGCTCCTCGATGAGGGCGGCTAGGCCGTCCTCCCGCACATCCCCGATGACCCGCTTGGCGGCAGCTTTGGCCTCCGGGGTGCCGTTGGCCATGCAGCAGGAGAGGCCCGCTGCTTTCAGCATCCCGATGTCGTTGGCAGAGTCGCCTGCCGCCACGGCGTCATCCAGCGTGAGGCCCATCCGGGCGCACAGGTCGGCCAGGCCTACGCCCTTGTCGATGCCGCCCCGCACGATGTCAAACGAGCACCAGCCGCCGGGCATATCGCCGCCCACCTGCATCCAGTGGAGGCCCAGGTGGCCGTACTTTTTGTTGAATTCCTCCAGCGCGGCCGGGGGCAGCACGGCAAAGGCGGCGTGGGGCATATCAATGAGGTGGCGGTCCTGATCTTCGCCGTCGATGCACTCCAGCCCTGGGGAGTTCATGTGGTCGTAGCAGGCCTTGAGGTAATCGTACTCGCAGTAGGCGTAGTAGCCGTCCTTGAAATCGAACTGCAAAGGATAGTTGTAATCCTCGCAGAAATCCACCAGCGCGTACATCTCCTCGTTGGTCAGGGGGTGCTCCGCAATGATGCGGCCCTCCCGGTCCAGCACGCAGGCACCGTTGCAGGTGATGGCGTAATCAAACCGGATGCCGCCCAGCTGGCCCTTGCGGTTCACGGCCGACCAGGCCCGCCCCGTGCTGAGGACGAACTTGCCGCCCGCCGCCTGCATCTTCTTGACGGCCTTGACCACCGCCGGGCGGGGAAAGTGTTCCCCAAAGGGGACAAGGGTATTATCGTAATCGCTGGCTAAAAGCTTGTATTGCATGGCTGTCTTCTCCTGGAAATTCATTCTTTCTCCCAGTATAACACAAAACGCCGCTCCGGGACATCCCGAAACGGCGGTAAGACTAAATTTTACGCGGCATCAGCCCACCAGCGCGACCACCATCTGCATGGCAACGCCAAGGAACGCACCGCAGGCCCAGGTGAGGCCGGTGATGAAAAGGTTCTGCTTCCAGGAGGGGTTGGCCCGCCAGAGCACGGCCAGGCCCACACCGGCACCGGTGCACAGGCCGGCCACCAGGCTGGAGAACCGCAGGGCACCCTCGACATAGAGCTGGGTGAGCAGGACACTGGCGGCGCAGTTGGGGATGAGGCCCACCAGCGCGGCTACCACGGGCTGGAAAAAGCCCATCCGGCCCAGCACGTCGGCAAAGACATCCTCGCCCACGCCCTCCACGATGAGGCCGAACACGAGGCTGAACGCAAAAATGAAGACGAAGATCTCCAGCGTGTGGCGGAGGGCTGCTTTCCAGATGGGCTGGTGATGGCCCTCCGCATCGTCGTGTTCCTCGTGGCAATCCACCTCATCGGCACGGCCGGTGTAGCCGCCCCGCAGCCCCTTGGGCAGGGCCTTACGGAGGACAAAATCCAGCCCAAAGCCCACGGCGATGGCGTACAGCACTTTGAGCACCATCAGCAAAACCAGCTTGTCCCAGTAAGCGGGCATGGACACCAGCAGGGGGATGGCTTCGTCGCTGGTGGCAAGGAAAACCGCCATCAACGTGCCCAGCGTCACTACCCGGGAGGCGTAAAAGTTGGAGGCAATGGCGGAGAAGCCGCACTGGGGCACACAGCCCAGCAGGGCTCCCGGTACAAAACCCCAGCGCCCGCCGCCGGCCAGCAGCGCTTCGATCCGCTCGCCGTGGCGGGTCTCCACATATTCAATAAACAGGTAAGCCAAGAACAAAAACGGCAGCATCTTGGCGGTATCAACCAGGCTCTCGGCCAGAACATCCAGAAACAGATCCATAGGTACTCCTCAGAAAAATCGCTTTCATCTTGTAAATTGCAAATTGGTTGCATTTTGGGTGCGGAGTACAGTATACACGCATTCGGCGCGGATTGCAATACCAAATTGCAATCTTTTTGCATTTTTGCCCTGGAAAATTTTCCGGGCAGAAAAACAGCCCCCTTTTTACAGGGAGCTGCGGGATCTTCAGGCAATGCTGCGGGTGATGAACGGGATCACGTCTGTCTCGGCGGAGAGCTGGGCGGCGGCATCCTGGGTGAGCTTGTGGCAGTCCACCATCCGCTGCAGTACCACCCGGGCCCGCTTGTGGGCCAGCGCCGGGCTGGAGGCATATACCGAGGGGGCCTGCGGCAGGCCCGCCAGCACCACGGCCTGAGCATCGGTCAGAGAGGCGGCGTCTGTCTTAAAATACCCCTCGGCGGCCTCGGCCACGCCATAGCAGCCGTTGCCGAAGTAGATGGTGTTGACGTACATCTCAAAAATTTCCTGTTTGGAGTAATGCTTCTCGATGTCCAGCGCGGCAAACATCTCCGCCGCCTTGCGGGCCATCCGCTTTTCCTGGGTGAAATAGACGTTTTTGGCCAGCTGCTGGGTGATGGTGCTGCCGCCCTCGGCCAGGGTGCCGGAACGCAGGTCGGCCCAGAGTGCCCGGGCGATGGCGAGCGGGTCCACGCCGTGGTGGTGGACAAAACGGCTGTCCTCCACTGAGAGGACGGCGTCAATGTAGGTCTGGGGCAGCTGGTCATAGGGCACAAAGCTGGGCCGGGCCGTGATGCTTTGGTAGAGCGTTTCCAGCGGGGTGGCCTGCACAGCGCTCTGGTAGAGCTTGTACCCCTGCCAGCCAAAGGTGGCCGCGGCGGCGATCAGTGCCACCAGCAGCACCCCCAGCAGATAGCCGACCAGCCGCCGGAGGATACGGAAGAGAAATTTCATAGCACAAATCCTTTCGGGTCTGAGGTTTAGGCGTGTTACGGGATCAGTATACCGCAGCCGGATGACATTTCCGTGAACAAGCCCAGGATAAGCGCCGCGTTTTAATTGGTACGGCGCTTCCAGCTTGATCCTGCCTTGAATTTTTTCCCTGCTCATAACGCCCCCGGAAAACTGACCCCCAATTTTTTGAAAAAATTGAACTTAACCTATTGACAATGTAGGTAAATGGGAATATACTACAGACACACCAGACCACTAACCAAGTGGGAATAAGAAAAATGGTGAAACGACTGAAAGGAGGGCAAGCAAAATGACGCTGATCTGGAACGAACTGCTCCATGCAAACTTCCGTTGTGGGCGAATGTACAGCGCCCGGGCTGAACGAATCTGTCTGACCCAAAGCTGTGCACTGCCCTCCTCCGCCCGAATGTGACGGCCAACGGAAGCGGCAGCCCTGCCCAAAGGGAACGACAACTTGATTTCAGGCCCGGGTACTGAGCAAACATCAGTTCCCGGGCTTTTTTGTAAGTAAAAGCAATACTAAAAGTATAAATAGAGGAGAAAAATACTATGTCTAACTATAAATTTGAGACCCTTCAGCTGCATGTTGGCCAGGAGCAGGCCGATCCCGCTACCGATTCCCGCGCGGTGCCCATTTACCAGACCACTTCCTATGTCTTCCGCAACAGCCAGCATGCTGCTGACCGCTTCGGCCTGGCAGACGCCGGCAATATCTATGGCCGCCTGACCAACTCCACCCAGGACGTTTTTGAGAAGCGCATCGCAGCCCTGGAAGGCGGCGTGGCAGCTCTGGCCACCGCTTCCGGTGCCGCTGCCATCACCTACACCATCGAGGCTCTGGCACAGGCCGGTGATCACATCGTGGCCCAGAAGACCATCTACGGCGGCAGCTACAACCTGCTGGAGCACACCCTGACCCAGTTTGGCGTCACAACCACCTTTGTCAACGCCCATGACCTGGCCGAGGTGGAGAACGCCATCCAGCCCAACACCAAGGCGGTCTATCTGGAGACTCTGGGCAACCCCAACAGTGATATCCCCGATATCGATGCCATCGCCGCCATCGCTCACAAGCACGGCCTGCCGCTGGTCATTGACAACACCTTTGGCACTCCGTACCTGATCCGTCCCATCGAACACGGCGCAGACATCGTGGTCCACTCTGCCACCAAGTTCATCGGCGGCCACGGCACCACCCTGGGCGGCATCATCGTGGACAGTGGCAAGTTTGACTGGAAAGCCAGCGGCAAGTATGCGAACATTGCGGCACCCAACCCCAGCTACCACGGCGTTTCCTTTGCTGAGGCAGCCGGCCCCGCTGCATTTGTGACTTATATCCGCGCCATCCTTCTGCGCGATACCGGTGCTACCATCTCTCCGTTCAACGCGTTCCTGCTGCTGCAGGGCACCGAGACTCTGAGCCTGCGCATTGAGCGCCATGTGGAGAACACCAAGAAAGTCGTGGAGTTCCTGGCAAATCATCCGCAGGTCGAGAAAGTCAACCACCCCTCTCTGCCCGATCACCCGGATCACGCCCTGTATGAGAAGTATTTCCCCAACGGCGGCGCTTCCATTTTCACCTTTAATATCAAGGGCGGCCGCGAGGAAGCATTCAAGTTCATCGACAACCTGAAAGTCTTCTCCCTGCTGGCCAATGTTGCCGACGTCAAGAGCCTGGTCATCCACCCGGCTTCCACCACCCACAGCCAGCTGAACGATGAGGAGCTGGCCGAGCAGCAGATCTACCAGAACACCATCCGTCTGTCCATCGGCACCGAGCACATCGACGACATCATTGCCGATCTGGAAGCCGGTTTCGCAGCAGTCCGCGGCGAGTAATTACCCGTCTGCACGAGCTGCATCAGAACCTTTGTCTCTTTGTCCATTCTTCCTTTTTTTCAAAACAAACGCAAAAGCCCTCCGGTCCTGAAGCCGGAGGGCTTTTGCTGTTTCCGGGGTGTGATGCACACAGAAAAAGACCCCGCCGTGGAGCACACAGCGGGGCCGGAAGAATGCGGTTTATTCGTTGCCGGGGAAGTGGGGGATGCCGTCAAAGCTCTTCTGCAGGTCGGCGTCGGAGGGGATGCAGTCGGTCATCTTGCCGTCGTGGAACAGTGGGTTCGAGCAAACGAAAAGCACCCGGAAACTTACGTTTCTAAGTGCTGTTTCTTGGTGGGCGCGGGTGGATGTCGCGAGCCGCGCATCTAAAAAAGCCCCGCAGGGGCTTTTTTCCCCGCCGGACTGCTCGGCGGGTCGATGCTGTTCTCATCCACCCTTGTAGTGCGTTATAAAGTCCAGATAAAACAGAAACTCCAGCGTCATAACAACGCTGGAGTTCTTGGTGGGCGCGGGTGGATTCGAACCACCGAAGCTGAAAGCAGCAGATTTACAGTCTGTCCCCATTGGCCACTCGGGAACACGCCCATATTCTTTTGTGCGTCCTGCCGGACGACTTGTTTATTTTAGCATGGAAGGATGGATTTGTCAACACTTTTCTGCAAATTTCTGCAGGCATTTTTCCAAGCCGGGATCCGGACAAAAAAGCCCCGTCGGGGCTCGGAAAAAGGGCACCCGACGGGGCTTGGAAGCACATGCTTTTTTCTTACAGATCTCTGAAAAATCAGTAAGCGATGCCGGCTGCGTCATAGCAGGCCTTGGCAGCCTCCATGATGGCGTTGGAGGTCACGGTGGAGCCGCTCACAGCGTCCACGTTGGGGGTGTTGCCAGCCACGATGGCATCAGCCACGGTGGGAGCAGCAGCCTGACCCAGGCTCTCGGTCTCGGTGGAAGCGTCCACGTCGCAGGCGGTAGCAACGCCGTTCTCGAAGGTGATGGTCACGGTCACGTCGCCGTTCATGCCCTTGGCAGAAGCGGTCTGGGTGCCGGTGTAGCCCTCGCCCTCAGCAACGGAAGCAGCCTCGGAAGAAGCGGCCTCGCTGGCAGCCTCAGAAGAAGCAGCAACGCTGGAAGCAGCCTCGGAAGAGGCAGCAGAAGAAGCGGCGGTAGAAGAAGCGGAGCTGCCGCAGGCGGCCAGGCTGACAGCCAGGGCGCAGACAACAGCGATCTTGGTGAACTGTTTCATAGTGGTATATTCCTTTCTGAAAATGCAAAATCGGTACCGGGCCCCAAACGGGCGCACCGGGCACAGAATGCTATTATACACGTTTTGAACGATTTTTCAAGTGCATAATGCTGAAAAAGTCTGGAAAAGTTTGTGAAAAGTGCGAGCTTCCTTCTGAAACAGGCACAGCGGATTGAAAATCCGGCAGCATCATGGTATTATTTTTATGGAGAACAGAAAAAGGCAATCCGCCGGACAGAAAGGTATGAGCATGTCATGACGATCCAAGAATGTTATGCACAGATGGGCGCAGATTACAACGAAGTATTCCGTCGCCTGTACAACGAAGCAATGATCCGCAAGTTTGTGCTGCTGTTTCCCAAGGATGACAGCTTCCATAATCTGGAAGCTGCCCTGAAGGAACAGAACGTGAAGGAAGCCTTCCGCGCAGCACACACCCTGAAGGGCGTATGCCAGAATCTGGGCTTTTCCAACCTGTATGCCCCGGCGGTGACGCTCACCGAGACGCTGCGTGCCGGCCAGCTGGAAGGCACGGCAGAGCAGTTTGCCGAGGTAGAAAAGCAGTACCGCATTACGATGGCCGCCATTCGGGCACTGGACTGAACGGAACGAAATCCCCCGCCGCACCCGCTTCCATTCTGGAAGGGTGCGGCGGGGTATTTGCATTATTGCAGCTTTTTTCGTTTTTCGTAGTCGTTGAGGGCGTCCATTACTTCACCGGAGAGCGGGTAGAGGGCGATCATGTTGAAGATGGTCATCAGGCCGATGCCCACATCGCCCAGGTCCCACACCACGGTGTAGGCCTGCAGGCCGCCGATGAGCAGCATGACCAGAGCAATCAGCTTGTACACGGTTTGGCTCCACCAGTTGTCGCCGCACAGATAGGCCACGTTGCTGCGGGCGTAATACAGCACTCCCAGAAAGGTGGAAAAACTGAACAATGCCAGTGTAGCGGCAATGAACACGGTGCCAAACCCGCCCAGATGGTACTGCATGGCGGTCTGCAGCAGGTCCATGCCGGAAAGCCCGGCGGTGAGGTCCTGCGGCACCAGCAGCATCAGAAAGGCGGTGCAGCTGCAGATGACCACCGTGTCAATCAGTACGCCCAGCGCCTGCACGAAGCCCATCTTGACCGGATCGTCGCACGCGGCGGCTGCGGCAGCGCAGGGGGCTGAGCCGCTGCCGGCTTCATTGGAGAAAAGCCCGCGCTTGACGCCGTTCATCAGCACGGCACCAAAGCCGCCGGCCGCCATCTGCCGCAGACCAAAGGCCTCGGCAAAAATGCGGCCCAGCACGGCGGGCAGCTGGCGGAAGTTGACCACCAGAATGCCCACGGTGAGCACAAAGTAGCACACCGCCATGATGGGCACCATCACATCCAGGCTTTTCACGGTGGCGTTCTTGCGCAGCACGATGAGAGCGGCCAGCGCCGTGAGCACCAGCGTAGTGGTCAGCGGGGGAATGTGGAACGCGTTCTGGAACGCCGAACTCACCGAGTTGGAAATCACCTGACTGATGCCGCACCAGCAGATCAGGCCCGACACCGCAAACAGCGCCGCCGTGACCGAGTGCCGGAGTTTTTTGCTGCGCCGACGCTCAGCCAGTGCGTGCAGGTAGTAGGCCGGGCCGCCGCGCCAGCCGCCGTAGAGCGGGTCGGGCTGGCGGTATTTCTGGGCCAGCGTGGACTCGATAAAAGAGGTGGAAGCGCCCAGCAGGGCAGTGACCCACATCCAGAACACCGCGCCTGCACCGCCGGCCGAAACCGCCGCCACTACGCCCACCAGATTGCCCATGCCCACCCGGGTGGCGGTGGACACCACCAGGGTCTGGAAGGAGGAAAGCCCCTCCTTGTTCTGGTTCTTTTCGCACACGGCGGCGATCATATCCCGGAACAGCCGCACCGGCAGCAGGCGGGTGCGCAAGGTGAACCAGATACCGGCGGTGAATAGCAGCACGACCATCGGCGAGATGCCGATGCCGCCGCCCACTGGCAGCGTGAACAGATCGCCCCACAGCAGGCGGTAAACAAATTCAATAAGATGGGTCAGCAAGAGCAAGGCCTCCTTGTCGGTTGATGACTTCATTATAGTACAGTACAAAAGAATTGTAAAATCCAAAATATTGATCGAAAGAATCAATGGAACAGAAGAGCAGGCCCGGCACAAAACAAAAACCGCCCGGCTGTTGCACCGAGCGGCGGAGGAAGCAATAAGAATTGTCAGAAAATCACAGGATGTCGATGTATTCACCGGCCAGCGCTTTGTTCATGCTGCGCACGGCGCAGAACTTGCCGCACATGCTGCAGGTGTCGCTGTGGTCATCTTCCGGCAGGCGGGCGTCGCGGATGGCTTTGGCGGTCTCGGGGTCCAGCGCACAGGCAAACTGTGCGTCCCAGTCCAGCACCCGGCGGGCGTCGCCCATCTTGTCGTCGATGTCGCGGGCATGGGGGATGCCCTTGGCGATGTCGGCGGCGTGGGCGGCAATTTTGGACGCCACGATGCCCTGCTTGACGTCATCCACATTGGGCAGGGCCAGATGCTCTGCAGGAGTGACATAGCACAGGAACGCTGCACCGCTGGCGGCAGCCACGGCACCGCCGATGGCCGCCGTGATGTGGTCATAGCCGGGGGCAATGTCGGTCACCAACGGTCCAAGAACGTAGAACGGAGCGCCCATGCAGATGCTCTTCTGCACCTCCATATTGGCGGCGACCTGGTTCAGAGGCACATGGCCCGGGCCCTCCACCATGACCTGGACATTGTGGGCCCAGGCACGTTTGGTCAGCTCGCCCAGACGCACCAGCTCTTCGATCTGGCAGACATCGGTGGCGTCGGCCAGGCAGCCGGGGCGGCAGGCGTCGCCCAGAGAGATGGTCACATCGTGCTCTTCGCAGATGTCCAGGATCTCGTCAAAGTGCTCGTAGAACGGGTTCTCGTTGCCGGTCATGCACATCCAGGCAAACACGAGGGAGCCGCCGCGGCTGACAATGTTCATCTTCCGCTTATGCTTGCGGATCTGGTCAATGGTCTTGCGGGTGATGCCGCAGTGCAGGGTGACAAAGTCCACGCCGTCCTCTGCGTGCAGGCGGACCACATCAATGAAATCCTGTGCCGTCAGGGTGGCCAGGTCGCGCTGGTAGTGGATGACAGAGTCATACACGGGCACCGTGCCGATCATGACAGGGCACTCGTGGGTCAACTTCTGGCGGAACGGCTGGGTGTTGCCATGGCTGGAAAGATCCATGATGGCCTCGGCACCCATGTTGACGGCGCTCATCACTTTCTGCATCTCGATGTTATAATCCTTGCAGTCGCGGGAGACGCCCAGGTTGACGTTGATCTTGGTGCGCAGCATGCTGCCCACGCCCTCGGGGTTGAGGCAGGTGTGGTGCTTGTTGGCGGGGATGGCCACCTTGCCCTCCGAGACCCACTGCCGGATCTCTTCGGGAGTGCGGTACTCTTTCTTGGCCACGACCTCCATTTCAGGGGTCACGATGCCCTTGCGGGCGGCGTCCATCTGTGTGGTGTAAGTCTGCATACGATAAATCCTCCAAGTTGAACTCTCTCGATTTATTCCTGAATGGCGTCCGGTGCGCCGTTCATCCATGTAAAAATGTCCTTGCCGCCCAGCGTGTGATCCAGCGGGCCGGAGCCAACGCCCAGGTCCAGCCCGGCGGAAAGGGCTGCGGTGATGTAGCCTTTGGCCCGCGCGATGGCCTGCGGCAGGGAATACCCCTTAGCCAGGTTCGCCGCAATGGCGCTGGAAAGGGTGCAGCCGGTACCGTGGGTGTTGGGGTTTGCGATCCGCCTCCCCGCGAACCAGGTCTCGGTGCCGTCGGCCTCCACCAGTAGATCATCCGCGTCGGCGTCGCTGTGGCCGCCCTTGAGCAGTACGGAGCAATCGCAGTCAAACGCGATGGCGCGGGCGGCGGCCAGCATCTCTTCCCGGCTGTGGATGGGACGGCCGGAGAGCACTTCGGCCTCCTGCCGGTTGGGGGTGATGACCTCGGCCAGCGGGAACAGCTGCTCCCGCAGGGAGCGGACGGCGTCCGTTTCCATCAGGCGGGAGCCAGAGGTGGCCACCATGACGGGGTCCACCACGATGTGCCGGGCCTGATAGAAACGCAGCCGCTCGGCGATCGTCGCAATGAGCGGGGCGGAAGATACCATCCCGATCTTGACAGCGTCGGGGCGGATGTCGGTAAACACCGCGTCGATCTGCTGTGCGAGGAAGGCAGGGGAAACTTCAAGGATGCCGGAAACGCCGGTGGTGTTCTGGGCCGTCAGCGCGGTGATGGCGCTCATGGCAAACACACCGTTCAGGGTCATGGTTTTGAGATCAGCCTGGATTCCGGCGCCTCCGCTGCAATCGCTTCCTGCGATGGATAATGCGGTCTTCATGAAAAATCTCCTTTGCATGAATTTTATAGCGCGGCAAAAGGTGGTGCCCCCAATCTGCCGCGGACTCCTCCAGCCGCCTTTGGCGGCAGCCCCCTCATAGAGGGGGCCTTTCTGCCTCCCTCCCTGAGGGAGGTGTCATCGCGCGGGCGATGACGAAAGGAGTTACAGTTTCCGGACCATCTCGCGCAGCTCTCTGCACGCGGCTTCGATATCCGGCTGTGCAAAGATGGCGCTGATGACGGCGATGCCGGCCTCTCCGCAGCCGGCAAGCTGGAGCAGGTTCTCCCTGTGGATGCCGCCGATGGCCACCACCGGGATGGGAACACTGGCGCACACATCCGCCAGCACCTGACGGGAGATCACGTTGGTGTCCGTCTTGGTGTGGGTGGGAAACATGGCCCCGCAGCCCAGATAGTCGGCCCCGTCCGCAAAAGCCTTTTTGGCCTCCGCCACATTGTGGGCCGACACGCCGATGATCTTGTCCGGGCCCAGCAGGCGGCGGGCCTCGGCGGCGCTCAGGTCGTCCTGCCCCACATGAACGCCGTCCGCACCGCACAGCTTTGCCAGCGGGACATTGTCATTGAGGATGAACGGGACATGGTACGCTCTGCAGAGGGCGGAAATTGTTTTTGCCTCGGCCAGCATATCGGCGTCGTCCAGGTGCTTTTCCCGCAGCTGAACGCAGGTGGCTCCGCCTTTCAGGGCGGCTTCCACCTGCTGGGGCAGGGTCTGTCTGCCGACCCAGGCGCGGTCCGTCACGGCATAAAGCCGCAGCATCTCAGCGGTACAGTTCATAACACAGCTCCTTTGGCAAAATTCAGGTCAGGCTGGCCTGCATGGAGTGCAGCGCGCCCGAACGCTGCAGGCTGAACAGCAGCACGCCCGCAATGACGGCACCGCCGGCCGTGGAGACCAGGAACGGGATGATGTAGGCGTAGAATGCGATGTCACCGGCGCTCTTGCCCATGAGCAGGATGGCCACCGGGTAGGCGCACAGCCCGCCCAGGATGGAGGTGCCAAACACCTCCGCCACCAGCGTGGGGAGCAGCTGTTTTGCCTTATGGTAGGTCAGCCCGCAGAGCAAAGCCCCAAACATGCTGCCGGGGAATGCCATCAGGCTGCCCAGCCCCAGCAGATTGCGCAGCAGCGAGGCCACAAAGGCCACGCCCACCCCGTAGTAAGGGCCCAGCAGCACGGCGCACAGGATGTTGACCATGTGCTGTACCGGGGCGCACTTGCTGCCAAAGATGGGAAAGCTGAACACGCTGCCCACCACGGCAAGCGCGCAGAACATTCCCGCCAGAGCGAGTTTTTTCACTGAGAGATTTTTCATGAAGATGCCTCCTTTGCAAAATACGGCAAAACAAAAACAGGAGACGCCTGTTACGGTGTCTCCTGTAAAAATCCATATCTTCAAAGTATGCACTTCGACGTTATGACTTCCTACGGCGGCATTATCCGCATCAGGTTAAAGGGTCGAAGTTCGGGTACTTCCTCTCAGCCTGCTTTACAAGCTCCCCTGTATTTGTGTTGACGCCCATATTCTACACCCGTCGGCTCCAAATTGCAAGAGTCGATTTGCTATACAATTTCCGTCCGGTATGCTATACTGAAAAAAACGCCTGCAAAAATCAGAAGCAGGCGCAAAAAGGAGATTTGACTTATGGGTCTTGTCAAAGCAGCATTGGGCGCCGCTTCCGGCGTGATGGGCGACCAGTGGAAAGAATACTTTACCTGCAGTGCTCTCCCGGCGGATGTTCTGGCCGTCAAAGGCGAGAAAAAGCAGAGCGGCCGCTCTGCCAACCGCCATGGCAGCGAGAACATCATCACCGATGGCTCCATCGTGGCCGTGGCTGAGGGCCAGTGCGCCCTCATCGTGGAGCAGGGCAAGGTGGTGGATCTCTGCGCCGAGCCCGGTGAGTACACCTACAATACCGGTACCCAGCCCTCCCTGCTCAGCGGCGGGCTGGCCAAGAATATTGATGACATCTTTGCCGAGATGGGCAAGCGCTTTGCCTTTGGCGGCCAGGAAGCCACCGACCAGCGGATCTACTACATCAACACCAAGGAGCTGCCCGGCAACAAATACGGCACCCCCAGCCCGGTGCCGTTCCGGGTGGTGGACCAGCGGGCCGGCATCGACATGGACATCAGCATCCGGTGCTTTGGCGAGTACAGCTACCGCATCACCAACCCCATCCTGTTTTACACCAATGTCTGCGGCAATGTGGAAAACGCCTATCTCCGTGAGACGCTGGACAGCCAGCTCAAGACCGAGCTGCTGACGGCCCTGCAGCCGGCTTTTGCCAAGATCAGCGAGCAGGGCATCCGCTACTCGGCTCTGCCCGGCCATACCATGGAAATGGCTGACGCCCTCAACGAGGTGCTCTCCGCCAAGTGGAAGAACCTCCGCGGCATTGAGATCGTCTCCCTCGGCGTGTCCGGCGTCAAGGCCAGCGAGGAAGACGAGGCCATGCTCAAGGCCATGCAGCGGGATGCCGCCTACATGGACCCCACCCGGGGCGCTGCCCATCTTGTGGGTGCCCAGGGCGACGCCATGCGGGCCGCTGCCGCCAACACCAGCGCGGGCCCGGCCATGGCCTTTATGGGCGTGAACGCGGCTGCCGCTGCGGGCGGAGCTGACGCTCAGACGCTCTACCAGATGGGGGCCCGGCAGGCGGCGGCACAGCCCGCTCCGGCTCCCGCCGCGGGCTGGAAGTGTGCCTGCGGCCAGAGTGGCAACACGGGCAAATTCTGCACGGCCTGTGGTGCTCCCAAGCCGGAGGCACCCACGGTCTGGGTGTGCAGCTGCGGCACCAAGAACAGCGGCAAGTTCTGCTCCGAGTGCGGCAAACCCCGCCCGGCGGCCCAGTGCGCCAACTGCGGCTGGAAGCCTGCCGACCCCACCCGGCTGCCCAAGTTCTGCCCGGAATGCGGCAAGCCCTTTGGGGCGTAAGGGGGCATGAACTATGCCGAATGAAACCACCAATTACCAGTGCCCGGCCTGTACCGGCCCGCTGCGGTTCGACAGCGCCACGGGCAAACTGGTCTGTGATTACTGCGGCTCCACCTATGAGGTCAAGGAGGTGGAGGCCCTTTATGCAGACAAGCAGAAAGCCTCTGACACCGCCGCCCGGCAGCGGCCCCAGGGCCCCGTCTGGGGCGAGGAGGAAGCCGCCGGCCTCACCAGCCGCACCTGCTCTTCCTGCGGGGCCGAGCTGGTCTGCGACGGTACCACCGCTGCCACCACCTGCCCTTACTGCGGTAACCCCACGGTGCTGGGCGGGCAGCTCTCCGGCAAGCTGAAGCCGGAGTACATCATCCCATTCAAGTTGGATCGCAAGGCAGCCGTGCAGAACCTGAACAAATACTACAAGGGCAAAAAGTTCCTGCCAAAGGCGTTCAAAGAGCAGAACCACGTCGAAGAGATCCAGGGCGTGTATGTGCCGTTCTGGCTCTACGACGCCACTGCCGATGCTCGGGGCGCTTATGAGGGTGAAGTGACCGAGAGCCACCGCGAGGGGGATTACGTCGTCACCAATACCCAGCACTACAATGTGGCCCGCGCGGGCGAGGCAGACTTTATCAAGGTGCCCGTGGATGGCTCCAGCAAGATGCCGGATGCCCACATGGATGCCATTGAGCCCTTTGATTACAGCGCCATTCAGCCGTTCTCCACGGCGTACCTGCCCGGCTTCCTGGCCGACCGTTACGACGAGGACGAGGAAAAGTGTCTGCCCCGGGCCACCCGCCGGATGGAAAACACCACCCGTGCGGCCCTGCGGGAGACCATTGACGGCTACTCTGAGGTACACACCAAGGCGGAGAACATCAACATCGACATCCGCAAGGCGCACTACGCCCTGCTTCCGGTCTGGATGCTCCACACCCGCTGGAACGACAAGGACTTCCTCTTTGCAATGAACGGCCAGACCGGCAAGCTCATTGGCGACCTGCCCGTGGACCCCAAGCGGGTCGCTGCCTGGTTTGCGGGCATCAGTCTGCCGCTCATGGTCATTCTGGCACTGTTTCTGTACGGCTGAGGGGGTGTGAGCGCAAAATGAAAAATCGGATGTGTAAAACAAACTGTTATAAAAAGTGCTGTGCTTTTCTGGCCGCTCTGCTGATGCTTGCGGTGCTGGCTCTGCCCGGTATGGCGGCGGCTCCCCTCGTCCGGGACGAGATGGGCCTGTTTGATGCCGATACCTACAACGAGCTGGAACAGAGCGCGGAAGCGGCTTCCAGCGGCCACGATTGCGACGTCTATTTCCTTGTGGTCAACGACATCGGCGATGCCAACCAGCGGGATTTTGCCAAGAATTATTATGTGAACAACGGTCTTGGCAGCGGTGAGGGCAAAAGCGGCATCCTCTTCCTGCTGGCGGTGGGTTCCCGCAAGTATGTCACCATCACCTATGGCGGCGGTGTCACGGCCTTTACCGATTACCGCATTGAGCAGATGGAGGACGACATCGTCCCCAAGCTCTCGGACGGCGACTGGGCCGGGGCGGCCCGCACCTACATCGAGATGGCAGATTACACGCTGGACTACTATGCCGAGCATGGCGAGCCCATTGATGTGGACAACGACCTGGGCGCCGAGGGCCTCCTCTTTGTCATTGGAATCCCGGCGGCCATTGCGGCAGGTGTCTGCCTGGTGTTCTACCACCAGATGAAGACGGCCAAGGAGAAGACCGAGGCGGACGATTACATGCCCGGCCTCAAGCTCCGGGTCAAGCGGGATGTCTACACCCACACCACGCAGACCCGCGTCTATGACCCGCCCAAGGAAGAAAAATCTTCCGGCGGTGGCTCCTCCACCGACAGCGACGGCTTCGGCGGCTCGTCGGGTGGTTCGTTCTGAGTAAAAAACGGTCAAAAAAATACTCCGTGCATTTGCACGGAGTATTTTTTTGACTTGTTACAACATTCTGGACAAAAATGTTTTCAGTCTCGGGTGCTTGGGGTTGGAGAAGAGCTCCTGCGGGGGCTCATCCTCCTGGATGCGGCCCTCGTCGATGAAGATGACGCGGTTGGAGACTTCGCGGGCAAAGCCCA
>ERZ773264.2121-NODE-2121-length-20310-cov-4.849124_pt1 | contig 20310 bp, 16 predicted proteins | sample MGYA00511910_ERZ773264 | MGnify/ENA primary metagenome ERZ773264 (study PRJEB29015, sample SAMEA2737739) | human gut metagenome | biome: human gut; feature: human-associated habitat; material: faeces | place: China | collected 2012 ... | reverse complement strand
ACAGTTTGTATGTCTAAGTAGAAGTAAATTCCGATTTTTTGATTTCTTATAAGGTATCATACTTCACTCTCTATTACAATAATTACACTGTTTCTCCCTTTTCTATACCATAGCAATATGCTTCATTGTAATCCCCCTTTTATGGCACAAAAAAGCAACCGGAACATCTCTGCTTCGATTGCCATAATAATATCATATCTTTTTTGTTTTACGATCATATCATCGTTAGTCCGCCTACTTCTCATCAACGACCTGGAAAACATAAAATTTTAAATAGTAAGACTCATCCGCCGCCCACAGAATCGGATGATCCGCTGCCTGTGTGCGGAATTCCACCTGACGTAGTCTCTTATGGGTTGCCTTGGCTGCTTCCTTGACCGTCTTGGCAAGCAGTTCCTGCGTCATGAAATGGGAGCAGGAACAAGTAGCCAGATAACCGCCATCCTTGACGAGCTTGAGGCCCTTCATGTTAATCTCACGATAACCCTTGATTGCATTCTTCGTCGCCTGACGGGACTTCGTGAAAGCCGGTGGATCAAGGATGACCACATCATACTTTTCGCCAGCCGCTGCAAGCTTCGGAAGTTCATCAAGCACATTTGCACAGCGAAAATGCACCGTATCCTCCAGATGATTTAACGTGGCATTCGCCTTGGCCTGCTGCACTGCATACTCCGAGATGTCGAGTCCTGTCACCTCTGTCGCTCCTGCGATTCCCGCATTTAACGCAAACGTTCCCATATGCGTAAAGCAATCTAACACTTTCTTGTCTTTGCAAATGCGCTGCATCGCAAGACGATTGTACTTCTGATCCAGGAAAAAGCCTGTCTTCTGACCATTGACCACATCGACCATATAGCGGACGCCGTTCTCCACGATTTCGACATCCGTATCAAATTCCCCGCCAATAAAATCTTTGATCTTCGGCAATCCCTCTTTCTTGCGCTCATTTGCATCGCTTCGCTCATATACTCCACGAATCTTAATTCCATCCGAAAGAAGCGTTTCTTTTAATAAGGAGACAATCGTCTCCTTGAACTGCTCCATGCCAAGCGCAAGACACTCTACAACCAGCACATCCGCATACTTGTCCACAACCAGTCCCGGAAGGAAATCCGCTTCTCCGAAGATGACTCTGCAGCAATTTAAGTCCGGCCTGCCCGTCGTTCCGATTCCCGGAATCGTCTTCTTTGCTTCATCCACTCCAATCACACAGTCATTGCCGCCCGCCATCACCTGCTTGCGGTAATCCCAGGCATTCTGCACCCGCATCCGCAGAAACTCCCTATCAATCTCCTGATCTGATTGACGCGTCATCATGCGGATGCGGATCTTTGAATTCTGATTGATAAATCCCCTGCCCATCGGATATCCGTCAAAATCGTGCACCGTCACAATATCTCCGTTCGTGAACGTACCAACGATTGTATCGATCTCATTATCGAAGATCCACGCACCACCGGCCTTGATTGTGCGACCCTCGCCTTTTTTCAAAGTAACTATTGTATGATTCTGCATCTGTTTTCTCCCTTAGCTTTTCTATTTCTTTTTGCGATATTTTGGATCAATTCCTATCGTGTAGACTATCATAGCCTTTCTTCGTTATGCAATGTCAATTCTGTATCCCATCGAAATCCACATTTTTCTGTGTTACCATTCCTCGCTCCATAAAAATGTAGCGAAGAATTGACTTCCCCATCTTATACTTTGTGAATTTCTTACAGTCTAGAGACTGTTAGAATTTTGTTTGCGCTCAACAATTCCCGTACACGGAAGTACGGGAAAGGTGGCATTTCGCCTGGATGGGGAAGCCAATTCGTCTACCACATTTCTAATGATGAGTGTAACACAGAAAAATAAGGATTTCCAGCACTCCCCATTGTTTTTGAGAATCAAAAATGGTATAATGTTGTTAAATTATTAACGAAGTAAAGTTACTTCACTTTAAGACAAATAAGGAGGTCTTACGAATGGATTTTTCAGAGGAATACAGACAGAAACTGGTTTCTGCTGATGAAGCTGTCAAAGTGATCAAATCCGGTGACTGGGTTGATTACGGCTGGTGTACCAATACCGTAGACGCTTTGGATAAGGCGCTTGCGAAGCGTACTGATGAATTGAAGAACGTGAATTTACGTGGTGGTATTTTACTTAAACCACTTGCAGTGTTTGATCGTGAAGATGCCGGTGAGCATTTTACATGGAACTCTTGGCATATGGGTGGATACGAGCGTAAGCTGATCAATCGTGGATGCTCATACTACGCACCGATCCGCTACTCTGAGCTTCCTCGCTACTACCGTGAGCTGGATTGCCCGGACGATGTTGCTATGTTTCAGGTTGCTCCGATGGATAAGCACGGATACTTTAACTTTGGACCGAGTGCTTCTCACCTCGGTGCAATGTGCGAGACAGCAAAATACATTATCGTTGAAGTAAATGAGAATATGCCTCGCTGCCTCGGTGGAACCGAGAACGGTGTACATATCTCTCAGGTTAACGCGATCGTAGAGGGCGAGAACCCGCCAATCGGTGAGCTCGGTGGTGGCGGAGCTGCAACAGAGGTCGATAAGACCGTTGCACGTCTGATCGTAGACCAGATTCCGAACGGTGCCTGCTTACAGCTTGGTATCGGTGGTATGCCAAATGCCGTTGGTTCTCTGATCGCAGAATCCGACTTAAAAGACCTCGGTGTACATACAGAGATGTACGTCGACGCATTCGTTGATATTGCTAAGGCTGGCAAGATCACTGGTGCGCACAAGAACATCGACCGTTACCGCCAGGTATATGGTTTCGGTGCCGGAACCAAGAAGATGTATGACTATCTGGATGAGAATCCTGAGCTTATGAGTGCTCCGGTAAGTTATACCAACGATATCCGTTCCATCGCTGCTTTGGATAACTTCATCTCAATCAACAACTGTGTGGATATCGACCTCTTCGGTCAGGTAAGTTCCGAGTCTTCCGGAACCAAGCACATCAGTGGTGCCGGCGGACAGCTTGATTTCGTACTTGGTGCATACCTCTCCAATGGTGGTAAGAGCTTTATCTGCTGCTCTTCAACCTTTACCGACAAGCAGGGTGTGATGCATTCCAGAATCCGTCCGACACTTGCAGAGGGATCCATCGTTACGGATACCCGTGCCAATACGCACTATGTTGTTACCGAGTACGGTATGGTCAATGTGAAGGGATTATCCACCTGGCAGAAGGCTGAAGCACTCATCTCCATCGCACATCCGGACTTCCGTGATGACCTCATCAAGGAAGCTGAGAAAATGCATATTTGGAGACGCTCGAACAAGTAGTCACAGTTTGTTCACAATTTATTCATATTGCATTAAAACCCCAACTTTGTTGGGGTTTTTTTATAAATTTTACCTCTTGCTTTTGTGCACTTTTTTGGGTAATGTATATGTCGAGTTAGGAGGAGGTAAAAATGAAGAAAATTTTACGTAACATCAAAGCAAAACTCTTTACTAAAGTAGAAAAACAACATTCAGAAGAATATCTTCGCAGAATCGCTTTTTTTAATAAATATTCCTTATTATTCCATGCACTGCTGTCTTGTGGCATCGTATTTGTGGTAGAGATTCTTTCGCGAAGGAACTTCTTATCCGCCTGTTCGTTTGTAGGCGGTCACACGGGTGCGTTCCTTTTTAACGCATTTATCGTGTTTGCATCACTTTCCCTGGTATATCTGTTCCGCAGGAGAGCATTCTTTCGAATTATCATCAGCGGATTCTGGATCATCCTTGGAATTATCAATGGATGCATTCTCTCGAATCGTGTAACACCGTTCGGCTTTACCGATCTGAAATGTATCAATGATCTGTTCGCGATGAACAATACGAACTATTTTACTGCAGAAGAAGCAACGATCGTGGTCATCGGATTAGGCCTTTTTGCTTTATTCTGCGCGGTTCTTTTTATCAAGGGACCTCGTTATCAGGGAAGAATTCACAAGATTGTAGTTCTTGCATCAATCGTATCCGTGATGTTTATCGGACTTCCGGTTACAACATCCGCTGCACAGAATGCCAATGTTGTAGCAAGCTACTTCTCAAACATTGCGCAGGGTTATGAAAATTATGGATTTATCTATGGTTTCTCATCCAGCGTTGTGGATCGAGGCATGAGCAAACCGGATGATTACACCGAGGAACATGTTGCAGAGATTACGGACAAAGCAGAAAGCACGAAGCAGGAAACTACTGTAACAAAGGATGACGCACCAAACATCATCTGCGTCCTTCTCGAGTCCTTCTGTGATCCGGATGAGATCAAGTTCTTACATTATAATGATGATCCGATTCCAACCTTCCACAAGCTGGAGGAGAATTATTCTACCGGATACCTTACTGTACCGGTTGTCGGCGCAGGTACTGCCAATTCTGAGTTTGAAGTATTGACCGGAATGAGCATGCAGTACTTCGGAACCGGAGAGTATCCTTATAAAACAATCTTAAAGAAGACGGATTGTGAAAGTACTGCTGCAGATCTTGCATCCATCGGATACGGTACACATGCAGTACATAACAACGGTGGTAACTTCTACAGCCGTGTGAACGCTTTTTCTATGATGGGATTTGATACCTTCACAAGTAAGGAATTAATGAACATCCAGACGTATACACCAAACGGAAGCTGGGCAACCGATGACATTCTTGTCGATGAAACAATCAAGACATTGGATTCCACTCCAAATCAGCCGGATTTCACTTATACTATTACGGTTGGTACACACGGTGATTACCCGAAGGAGCAGGTGATTGAAAATCCTAAGTACACTGCAAACGGTGCTTTCGACGAAGAGACAAGAAATCAGTGGACTTACTACATTAACCAGTTAAACGAGGTCGATACTTTTATGGCTGACCTCATCGACAAGGTAAGCAAGCGTGATGAGAATACGGTGATCGTATTCTTCGGTGATCACCTCCCAACCATGGGACTTCAGGATTCCGATATGCGTTCCGGTGATATCTATAAGACAAAATATGTTACCTGGAACAACATGGGACTTGAGAAACAGGATGCTGACCTCTATGCATACCAGCTGATGGCAAGCATCACGAATTCCGTTGGAATTCACGAGGGAACCATTCTTAACTACCATCAGACACAGATGAATTCTTCTGATTATCTTGATGGTCTTGAGAACCTCCAGTACGACATCCTCTACGGAGATCGTTACTGCTACAATGGTGAGGATAAATATCCTGCAACCGATATTGTCATGGGAATTGATCCGGTTACAGTTGATAGCGCAACCAATTCCATCGGTGATTCCGAGGTTATCATCCGTGGATCGAACTTCACCAAGTGGAGTAAAGTATTTGTCAACGGAAGCAAGGTCAATACGATCTTCAGTGGTCCGAGCTGTCTGATCATCAGCAAAGATGCCATCTCTGACGGAGATACACTTCAGGTAAATCAGATGGGATCCAACAATACGGTATTCCGTTCATCCAACACACTGACCTATTCTGATTCGGACGTGGTCGATACACAGGCTCCGGTTGACGGAACGGAAGTTGACACAACTGCCGACACTCAGAACTCTGAGTCTGCCGAATAAAATGCAATTTACTTGTTTTGATAGTTAATTAGATCATTGTGTCTGTGAATAGAGGAATTTGCAGACAACAAAAAAGATGTCCGATTGGACATCTTTTTTGTTTGTCTTATGCTAGATATTTTTCAATACATTGACTGCTTCATCCAGATAGCTGTTCTCCATCTGATAGAATTCTCCGGCATCTGCCTTCTGGGCAAACGCAGGATCCAGCGGAAGCTTGCCAAGCACCTTCGTTCCAAGTGACGCTGCTGCCTCATCAATGTGGCTTTCGCCAAAAAGCGAAATATGTTTGCCGCAGTCCGGGCATTTCAGATAACTGAAGTTCTCCACAACACCAAGTACCGGTATATGCATCATATTTGCCATATTAAAGGCTTTCTTTACGATCATCTGAACTAATTCCTGTGGAGACGTTACAATAACGATTCCGTCCACTGGAAGCGACTGGAATACGGTGAGCGGAACATCACCGGTTCCTGGCGGCATATCGACAAACAGATAATCAACATCGCCCCATACGGTCTCATTCCAGAACTGCTTGACCGCACCTGCGATCACCGGTCCTCTCCATACAACGGGAGCTTCCTCGTCCTCCATCAGAAGGTTGATGGAAACGATCTTAATTCCATCCGGAGTCTCATAAGGGTACATTCCCTTCTCGTCTCCGACTAACTGACCATGTGCTCCGAACATCTTCGGAATAGATGGTCCTGTGATATCGGCATCTAAGATACCGACCTTATATCCAGCTTTGGCCATCTGTGCGGCAAGCGAAGCGGTAACAAAGGACTTACCGACGCCTCCTTTACCACTGACAACTCCAATGACATGTTTTACATCGGAATATGCATTCATTGGCTCCTGCATACTCTGTGGATTCTGCTTACTCGGGCATCCGTCACAGCTTTCTCTGCTGCAGGAAGATGCACCACTACAATTTGCATTCTCCGGCATTTTTACTTCTCTCCTTTTCAATTTCTATTCTATATGATAAGTTCCCTCCACGCATTCGCAAAACGGAACCTAATAGTCACCTTGTTAATACAGGCTTCCGAAACGAGAAAATGGGTAGTAGATCATATAAGCTTTACCGATAATCTCATCCTTCGTCACGTATGTATTGTCCCAATATCTTGCGTCATAAGAATCGTTACGATTGTCTCCCATGACAAAGTAGCAATCCTCCGGCACCTCAAATTCAAACGGTCCGGTTGCGGTCACCCAATCCTCCTTGAGGTAGTCTTCCTCAAGCGGTACCTCCGAATCGTTGATATAAACCTTGGCTTCCTTGATCGTCACCTTTTCGCCCGGAAGACCGATGATACGCTTTACATATTTCTCGGATTCATCGTCCGGGAATTTGAAGATTATGATATCACCGCGGCGCGGCTCTGTAAAGTTGTATGCGATACGAAGTCCGAACAGATCATCGCCCGGTTCGATCGTGTGCTCCATAGAGCCGGTCGGAACCGTCGCATTGATAATAATGTAATTCTTCAGCACCAGCGCAAGTGCAATCGCAATCACAAACGTCATGCACCAGCTTAGCACTTCACGCAATGCCGAATTCTTCTTTTCCGGCTTATGTTCATCCGTTTGCGTCTGAAGTTTTTTCTCCGTCTCAGATTCCACCGCCTGAGGCTCCTGGATCAATTCCTCTAAACGCTCATCTCTTTTTTCACTCATATATTCCTACTCTCTTGGCATAAACCACCAACTAATAAAATCATCTCTGTGAAACTCGAAACCGACCAGTCCCAGATCGACACGATCCTTGTTTGTCAGCCGGCTTTCAATAAATTCGTTTACAGAAATCACAAAATCATTTTCCAGACACCACATTGCCTGTAAAGTTGCTACCTTCGACGGATCCCAGTCATCGACGATCATACCTCCGAAATCAATGATTTTGCTCCACCCATGGTTGGAATTGATCATACGCTGCTTGATATTCTCCAGAATAACCGCCAGTATCGTATGAACCTTCGGATGATACATAACCGGCTCCAGCATCTTATACAAACGATGCTCCTTATTCAATAGAATGTCCAGTGATCTCCCCTGATTATTCGTCACAAGGCAAAAGATTTCATCGTATCCGATCGTCTGCGGATATAAATGATAAGAATTACGATACGGCACAACACTTCGGATCATGTGGAAATCCGCAACCATATCATCATAGAGAATTCCCGGATAATCACTGATCACATAGCGCTGCGACTTCCGGTATGGTGCCATCATCTGACAGAATATATCTCGGTTCTTCTCAAACACGATCAATTTATTTTCCTTCAAAAAGCGCTGAAAGTCAATCGGATAGTTCGTTCTATAATAATCAAACAACTCCCTTGCAATAAAAGCGATGCGAATCACCTTGCCGGAAAAACCCTGCACAATCGTTTCAATCGGCAACGCAATCTGTTTTCCCTTCAGATAAACATCCACACATACCGCCTTGCCAAGAAGTGCCATCTCATCCTCATATTCTGTGAGAATCGATTTTCTTCCATCGTTCAGATACTGATTCAGGTTCATCGGATTTGCCTCAAACGCCTTCAGCACTTTTTCCCCGATCAGTCTTCGAAGTTCCTTCACATTCTCATCATTTGCCACTCCATCACGCGTCATGCGCGGCGTCAGGAACGGCTTCTTAATGTTCAAATGAAACGTCATATGGCGCAGCCATTCCGGCTTAATGCCAAGCGCATCCGGATCATCCATCAGCTTAAAGCCCTGCTGATACAGACAGGAGTCACCGATCAAAGCCTTATGCTTCGAGTTATAGATCCACAGATAGCCTTCCATAAGATCATCCAGAATACGGATGGATATGACGCCAAGTACATCCGCAAACGGATTGTCCAAAATCCAATTGGAATCATAAATCGTCTCCCGCTTCCGGTCAAAGACAACTTCGATCGGATACGGCTGATAGAGCATCCACTTACGGATTCCCCCAATCAGTCCCTGCATCGTCAGACGCATCGCATATTTCGGTTTTAAAACCAAGGTAATCTTGGAACCGGATTCCTCCCTGTTGCAATTCACATATTCGATTGATTCGGATCCTTCCAGCCACTTTGCCATCACCGGCTCTAATGATTCCTTATTCGTAATATTCCATGCTGTATTTACACACTTGTCTTTCTTCGATTCAATCAGAATCGCACGCGCCGCCATAAAGCAGGAGAGCATACCGACTCCGTAACGTGCCACCGGCTCATACTGGAGCTTTTGTATTGCGAAATCTTCACTCTGGTAGTAGCTGCAGCCAATCTTTGCGACATATTTTTCAATATCGCCACTATTCATACCGATTCCATTGTCTTCGATTGTAAGCCTCTGTGTCAGCGAATTATACGAAATCCGGATCCTTGCGTGATATGGTTCACGCATCGAATTAATCGCACGAGCCTCCTCGATTTCAAGGAACTCTGTGCCCCAGCTCCATTCGAGCGCTGCCCGCGTGTTGCAGGCATCAAACGCATTTTGCAACAGTTCACGAATGTATACTTCCGTATCTCCATAGAACTGCGGGCTGGAAAAAGCTGCTATCATATTGTCCTGATTCAAGTCAATGTGACATTGATTCATGTTTCTTCCTCAATTATAATTCTTCTTCATTGAGCAGTACCGCCTGCACGAGAAATCGATTCTGCGATTTGCCCTTGATGCAGGTCGAAAGCGTCAGAATGTGACTTTGGTCTGTCGCCTGAATATCGTTTCGCATATTGGCACTGTCTGCTTTGTTGTATATCTTATCCAGATAGATCTGCCGACCGCTCTGTGTCGTGAAATCGTTGGAATAAAGAATGTGGAGATTGTCGCTCTCATAGGCTGACCAGATCTCATACACCAATACTTTATCCCCTGTATAGACATAAATATATGGGCAGTTTGCAAAGAACGCTGAATCTTCAAAATAATGAAGTGTCGCAAACATCGAATCGTCACGCATATTGTGTCCGTACACGACCGTATCAAAATCGGTAAAATCTTTACTGTTTATTTTCTCTGTATAAATACATCCCGGATATCCCTTGCTGCCATTCATATTATAGTTCAGATAATAACTGTCATCGACAGCATTCTGAAGTATTGGATAATCAATATCGGTTCCGGGAATATAGATCCACGCATAGATGTCCGGATTGACCGCATGAAGTGCATCCCAATCAAGAGTCTTCTGCGGAATGCTGATTCCAAGCTGACTTAATTCCGAATCTTCCGTAGACTCGGTTTCCGTTTCTGTAATCTGCGTTTCATCTTCATTCTGAGACGGCACCGAGATTACGTTGTCCCCCATGGATTCCTGCAGCCGGTTTACCTGTGCTGCCAGATCCTCATACTGTTTCTCAGCCTGATTCTGCACATACCAGTTGCGCAGCAAAATACCTGCTATAACGATTAGTATAATAAGCAGAATAATGGTAAAAAGTTTATAAATATTAAATGGTGCTTTCTGTTTTTTCTTTGTCGGATTCTGTTTTTCACTCATGATCCATACCTTTTCCTAACACTATGCAAAGGCGGCAGACTCCGTTCCGCCGCCTTTGTCATGTTTGCGGGCCTACCGCAGGTCCCGCATAGACCTTATACATGCATCCAAAAATTGTATCCAGTGTTTTTATTTATCTGTTCGCGTGTGCCTTCCTGCCGCAGACTGCAACGCCTGCGAGTGCGAACACTGCCACGATTGGCAGCGCAGGTAAAGACGCACCGGTCTTTGGTGAAAGAACTCCTGCAGAAGTTGTTCCGCCAGAGGCCGCTCCTCCGTTCGATGCGGACGATCCCTTTACGGAATTGCGTCCATCACTGTATCCGTCGTTGTAACCCTCATCATAGTTATCCTCAGAATCCTTTTCCGGATATTTTACCGTTACATTCTGATTGACGTTAACCGGATTGTTCTGATTATTACTCTGATTATTGCTATTGCTGCTGTTACTATTGCTGCTGTTGCTGTTGCTCTGTGACGGTCCAGAAGTGTTATTACTGTTTGTATTGTTCTCTGTACTGTTGGTGTTATTGTTCGTCTTATTGCCATCCGGCTGATTCTTAGACGGATCACTTGTTGGAACATTCGCACTTGTCGGATATTGCACGACTGCAACCGGTGATAATGAATATAAAGTCACGGTAACCTGTCCGTTCGACACACTGCTTGGTTTCACAACTTCCCACTTTCCGTTTCCATACTGGTGTAATACATATACAGAATAACCACTACTGATCGTAGTCGGATCAATACTCAATGTAATTGTAACGCCTTTGCTTGTATCAACATTATCGCCAACCGACAAATCCGCCATAGCAAGCACTTTTGCAGATGCATTCACACTGTTCGCAGCTTCGTTTACGCTTGTAACTTTGCTTGCATCTACTTTCTTCTTGGTAACATTGTAAATCGTGTTATTTGTACCTTTTACAGTAACATTCTTTACATTATTCATCCACTCCTGCGCTTTCTGGTTTAACGCAGCATCCGTTCCCGGTGAGTTTGCAGCAAATACCGTTGTTCCCATAGTGAGAACAAGCAGCATTGCCAGCATTCCCATAAGCATTTTCTTCATCGCTATCGCCTCCTTTCGTTCACTATTTGCATGTAGTATCTATCATATCAAGTGCGCGCGCACCGGATACCTTTTCCCTTACGCCTACTCCACCGGCGTGTAAAATACCTGGATCAAAAGCTTCTGCATCGCATCCTCATCCACATGGTACTCCTCGTATTCCTCCCCCATCACGGTCTCTCCCGGAACGGTATACATCTGATTCTCGGAAAAATCATAATTCATCAACTCCGTGATCAGGCTTGTAAAATCCACACTCGTGACAAGATAATCCGAGATGGAATCATACACATCCACAATCTTGGAAGAATCTCCTGCTGCAATTGTATGCAGCTTATCAAAATATGCAATAATATACTGTTCCTGACGACGCAGACGCTCAGTTGCGCTGTCATATTCTTTCGTATCTCGTGTGCGAAGATAGCAGTATGCTTCATCTCCGGTAAGTGTCACATCGTCACCTTTGCGAAGATCGACATCTTTATCCCCATTCTTAATATTCTGAAGTACCGTGAGATCAACACCACCCACAGCATCATTCATCATCGGAATTGCCCCCATATTCATCGCAAGATATCCGCTGATCGGAATATTGTCAAAAAGCTTCGAAACCGCGTCCACACTTCTTGTGCAGCTGATTCTTCTGCCATCTCCAAACGCGTGCTGCAGACAGATCTGCGCATCCACATTACCAAGGTCATTGCCAGCTTCGTCACATAAATAAATATCTGCGATTGTATTACGATTGATAGACACAACCTTAAGCGTCTGGTTTGAAGAGTCAACAACCAGCAAAAACATCGCATCGGACTGTCCACCACTGTTGTAATCCTTCGCCTTGGCAACTTTGTCATCCGTATCGATGCCCATCATCAGATAAGTACGAAGATTCCGATTATACTGGTACTCTTTTCCGTCAAAAGACACCGTCCCCTCCTGCCACTTCTCCGTAGCCTTCGGTTCCTGCGTATCTGTCACCGATGCATCCGGTACTTCCGCCTGCGGACCGTAATCCACCGGCTCCTGCCGAAAAGCATTCTGCGCCTTCGTCTTTACACCAACCACAATGATCAGCACAAGAATGACCACCATCGCTCCGGACATAAAATACAAAACATTATGCAGTTTTTCAGATGATTCATGCTGCTTACTCATGCTTCGGGTTTCGCTTCTTCCTTCTTACCATAATAACTGCCATAATAGCTGCCGTAATAGCCACCATAATAGCTGTTCTTCTTCATCTTAACCTTGTTTAAGACGGCTCCGAGTACGCGGACCCCGGATGCTTCTAACTGCTTCTTTACATTAAGAATCAGACGTCCTCTTGCCATCCCCTGTGCAATCACAAGGATTGCTCCATCGCAATGCTTTGCAATCACAGCCGCATCAATTGCAGCTCCGATCGGCGCGCAGTCTAACAATACATAATTAAAATGTTCTCTGCCAAACTTGAGTAATTCCTCAAAATATCGCTTTTCCAGGATCTCCGTCGGATTTGGAACCGATGGACCTGCAAAAATCATAAACATACCCGGAATCTCGGTTCCGTATAACACATCCTCCAGTTTCTTCTGACCTGAGAGAAAATGTGAAAGACCATAGATTTCACTTCCATCCGTCGAAGTCGCACGAAGTCTGCCGACATACACCGATTTACGCATGTCCGTATCGATCAAAAGTACTCTCTTACCGGATTCCGTCAGCGATCTTGCAAGATCCAATGTCACAGTACTTTTGCCTTCATTCGGCAAAGCCGAAGTAATAACGATTGTGCGAATATCATCTCCGCAAAACTGAATATTCGTCTTGAGCGCGCGAAGAGACTCTTTCATTGTATATTTCTGATCTCGTAATTTACCAAATCTAACTGTCTTCATTACAATCTACGCTTTCTTCCTGTTCTTACGACGTGACTTCTTACGTTCCTTCCGGCTCTCACCATCGTACTCCAGTTCCTCCATTGGAAGTGTTCCGAGAACATTTAAGCCGAGCTTTTTCTCAACATCTTCTGCATTCATGATCGTATCATTAAACAGATATGCCATCACCACAATACCGGACGCAAACAAAAGACCCAATGCACCACCGATTGCCGTGTTCTTCAAAACACTCGGACTGACGGCCTCACCGTCCGTATAACCCCACTGAATCACATTCGGCGGATCCTGATCCATCTTCTCTGCAATAAATGCAGCGCCGACATTCGCAATCTCATCTGCAATCGTCTTAGCCATCGTTGGGTTCTTATCGCGAACCGTAATCTTCAAAATTCGGGAATTGGACGGATTCTCAAGGGTAATCTTCCCTTCAAGCGATTCATAGGTTTCATTTAAACTCAGATTCGCGATCACCTGCTCGAGCACCGGACGCCCCTTGACAACAACCATATAATCGTTCGTCAGACTCGTTCCTGCCTGAATGTCCGCAAGACTCGTGATCGACGTACTCTTCGACAACACATACAACTCTGAAACCGACTCATATTGTGGTACCATAAGAAAGCGGCTTGCTGCATACGCAATGCCCGCTCCTAAAATCATCGCCAAAAGAATCCACTTCCAGAACGATACCAGTTCCAAAAAGAGATCCTTCAAATCAATCTCTATTTCATCATTATCGATCGGCTGTATGTTATCCATTGTTTCTCCTAAGTTTCCGTTAGTTCTATCGACTCATTTCTTAACGCAAGTCGCTTCTTATCAAATCGTATAGTTAGATATTATTATACTATATCAGCGCATTTTGTGCAATGATTGAGTCTCTCTCTAAACTTCGGAGAAAATCGGTTTTTCTGTCATACATCCGTCTGTCATCCACCTAGCGGAGCAGATGATCTGCGATCTGATTCATAAACGCATAGTCCTGTGTGTCCTGATCCACCTCCCAGATAATGATGCCTCCCACACCTGTGTCATTGATATAATCCAGTTTCTTCTGAAGTGTCAGATGGTCCTCATAAGACAGAAACCACTTGTAATATTTCGAATCCACCTCATCATTATAGGCATATGCTGCACCGGCTTCCTTATCATACACCAGATGCCATCCCTTACCGCCATCATCAAAATCCCTGTCCTTCTGCCAGCGCGGTCCATCCTTCTCCAACCTGTATCCGCTACTCGCCTGCGCCTCAAATTCTTTGAGATCCCGTTCCGTCACGATACCAGACGATGCGCGGTACATCTCACAAGGTGCACCGACAACTTGCATCGGATTCATCTCCTTCATCTTGAACGCAAGCGCATAAAAAGGCGTTCCAATACAAAGCTTTCCAACATCAATTCCGAGTCCTGCAAAATAATCAACCGCTTTCTTCGTATCTGAAAAGCTTGTGTGATGTCCGGTTACGCCATCCCAGACACCGCTCATGTCATAGCTCATAATATTAATGCGATCCATGTAAGGTGCCACCGCAGCCCAGTCCTGCAGCGGAAGAATTGTTGTCGTCGATCCCGCGCAACACGCGGTCAGCTTCTTTACGCCTTTGCCAAAGGTCGCATCCATCGCCTCACGCATCTCTGCCATCAGCGCCGTAAAATGATCCGCATCCTCCTTTGCCGTTCCCCAGATAGGACAGCCCTCATCATGATCCGGGTCACTCAGATCCGGAAGGCGCTCCCCCGCTATACTACATCCCGGGTATTCCCAGTCAATATCAATTCCCGATGCCCACGCATGCTTTTTCAGGAAATCCATACAGCTTTGTATAAAAGATCTGCGTCCCTCTCTCGTATATGCCATCTCCGAATAGTACCCGCATCTCGCCCATCCTCCGATAGAAAGCATGATCTCCACATCCGGATAACGCTTCGCAAACACGGCATACTGTGCAAAATGATTGCGCGGCAACGACGGATCTATCGCACTCGGCATCATATCCTCCATATCATATTTCTGCCACATCGACTGTATCGTAAACTCCGTTCGTGGCGTATCTCCACGGTCCCGCCGTTCAAAAGATGTCTCTGTACTTCCGTCCGCCGGGGTCACCTGCCAGAAGGCATGTTTGATATTGGTCACACAATCCCACGGAATTCCTGCAATCTCTCCTGCCTGCTCCGCCGGCAGACGATCCAGATTCCAGTTTGCAAAATAAACACTGATTTCCTTCTTTTCTTTCATCAATTTGCTACCTCCCACATTATTGATCAACTATTTTAAATATAACATCTTTTTTCGAGATCAAATATTGCAATCCCTGTGCTTTTTTGTTCGATTGTGGCTTTGGCAAATCATGGAATTGTCTTGTTTGCATCCGCAAAAAGCGTTACTATGAGAGTAACGTAATTGCAACGATTTTTGCCGGTCATACAATGCTGAAGTTTTCCGGCAATGCATATATGCAGCTAACTTTATCAGGGGGATTGCGCTATGGAATCAGAACGCAAAATAAATGAAAATATAAAATACAAACTCGCAGACGCGATGAAGCAATGCATGAAAGAAGCACCGGTCGAGAAAATCACCGTCAAAGAGATTGTCGAAGCCTGTGGCGTCACGCGCCAGACTTTTTACCGGAATTTTCAGGATAAATACGATCTGATCAACTGGTATTTCGACAAAATTCTGTTGGAATCCTTTGAACACATGGGAGAAGGCAAAACGGTCTACGAGGGACTCGTAAACAAATTCTATTATATCCAGAAAGAAAAGCTGTTCTTTAAAGCGGCCTTTAAAAATGACGATCAGAACTGTCTGCGCGACCATGATTTCGAACTGATCCTTGCATTCTATACACACCAGATTGAAGATCGCACCAAGCGCAAGATGCCGCAGCACCTGCAGTTTCAGCTCGAAATGTACTGTCAGGGTTCCATCTACATGACCGTCCAGTGGGTTCTCGGTTACCGCAAGGATACACCCGAAGAACTCGCGCGTTTCCTGACCGACGCCATGCCACAAGAACTCGCCGAAGTTTTCCACGGACTCGGGCTCTCGTAAATTGTGGTTTACCGATTTGAATTTATGACAAAGTGACGCTCCCCAAACCATTATTTATTGGAAGCATAACGGAGTCGGAATGATACCGACTTTTTCTCAATTTTTTATGCGAGTTAACTCCTGCAACGATTTTGGATCGTATTTGTCAATATTATAAATGAGCGCTATTATCCAAGACAATGGAACGCAGGAGCAGTCGCATAAAATAATTTCAAAAAAGTGTATCATCCCAAATCCTGTTGCCTGAGATATATTTATGGTTTGGGAGCTGTTTTTATAAAAATTCAAATCTCCAAAAATTTGCGTAGTAGTAGAGGTGGAAGCTGAAAGTATATTGGCACCTACTTTTTTATGCTGGTAAATTCGCTTGATAAGAGATAAATATGACGCGCAGCGTTATTTTACGATATTGACGTAGAATTTCGCTGCGCATGATTTGTTTTATATGTATTTGAATATGCCTATCAGTGAATGTATTGAGCCCACTTCTAGACTGTGCCGGGGCGAAGAAGCGAATATTTGAATATATAGTCCGGTTCACAGGTGTAATCTGCTATTTAATTCCTACAGTAAATTTACGCTACCTGAACAATGTTTTTTGTTGACACAACATTGTTCAAGCCATATAATAAGTATATAAAAGGTGCTACCGTATAGCAAGACGGTTGCTCTGAAATTATTTGTTACAAAAAGTAATCGTTATTCCAGTGCTAGTGGACGATTACTTTTTTGCTTTCTGCATATCTCTACCGAGCTTGTATCCAGCTCCGCAGCAAATTGCAATCAGAGCGAATAACGCCTCATATGATAAAGTTATCATTGGCAAAAGTTTCCTTTCTGAACTACGGTACAATTCACCATTTATGTAAACTGGGCTTGTACTCCCAGATCGGAGAGCAACCGTCCTACCGTTTTTAGTAGCACCTACATATATTGTAGCAAATCGCAAAAAGAAAAGCAAGAACATATGTTCGTACTGACGAAAAAATGATTTCAATGAAAAAAATATTTTTAAATTTAAAAAAGTTGTTGACATTTGTTCTTGTCCAAGATATAATAACGGAGTCGGTCAGCGAAAACGACCGACATCGAATGGGATCTTAGCTCAGCTGGGAGAGCATCTGCCTTACAAGCAGAGGGTCACAGGTTCGAGCCCTGTAGGTCCCATCCTTTTAAAGGTATCAATCAAATATGGCGAGGTGGCTCAACTGGCTAGAGCGTCCGGTTCATACCCGGGAGGTTGAGAGTTCGAGTCTCTCCCTCGCTACTACATGAGCTTGCGAAGTATCGCAGGCTTTTTTCAAATCATAGGAAAATTTTTCCTATGATTCAAAAACGCTCCGTGGGGATGCGCAGATGAAGTTTATGCCAATCATACCATTCGCGCATAAGGGGGAAAGCGAGACTTGTTGTTTTATAAAATGAAGCATGTTGCATGAAAGACAGGTAACGAAACGAATCAGGAAAGGAAGAAAAAAGAAAGAGATGAAAATTGCAGTAACATATGACAATGGAGAAGTGTTTCAGCATTTTGGGCATACGGAAACATTTAAGCTTTATGAGGTAGAGGATAATAAAATTGTTTCTTCGGAAATTTTGGGCTCGAATGGAAGCGGACACGGTGCGCTGGCGGGGCTTCTGGATGAGCATGCAATCGATGTATTGATTTGCGGAGGAATCGGCGGAGGAGCACAGAGTGCTTTGAAGGAGCATGGAATCGAACTTTGCGCAGGAGCAAGCGGAGATGCAGATGCGGCAGTGGAAGCCTATTTGAGAGGCGAACTGGTTAATACTGGAGCCAATTGCAATCATCATGGTGAAGGACATACCTGTGGCGGGCACGAGGACGGACATGGCTGCGGCGGACATGAAGAGGGACACAGCTGTGGCGGATGTGGTGCGCATAGCACGATCGAAGGTAAGAATGTCGGCAAGACATGTAAGACACATTATAGAGGAACTTTTAATGATGGAACACAGTTTGATTCCTCCTATGACAGAGGGGAACCGCTGGAGTTCGTCTGTGGAGCAGGAATGATGATCAAAGGCTTTGATGCTGCAGTTGCCAATATGCAGGTCGGAGAGACCGTCGATGTGCATTTGATGCCGGAGGAGGCATACGGGGAGGCAGATCCGGAAGCGATTTTTACAATTGAGCTTGCGCAGCTTCCGGGCTCCGAGGAACTTGAGGCAGGACAGCAGGTATATCTGCAGAATGCATACGGACAGCCGTTTCCGGTAAAAGTTGTCGAGAAAAATGACGAAACCATTACATTCGATGCCAATCATGAGATGGCCGGCAAGGAACTAAACTTCACTATTGAATTGGTTGAAGTTTCCGAATAAAATAAAATAGCAAATGGTAATGAAGAACAAATCCCAACAGAAAATCTGATCTGTTGGGATTTTAAGTCAAGAGGAAAAATTATGCTGAGACCAAAGATAGGACTTGACTGGGATGATGTGACCGCCCCATTCAACAGTATCGCCATCCGTATGGCAAACGAAAAATATAAGATAGAACCGCCGCTTACAATCGAGGAAATTACCTCGTGGGAGAATACGGGACGAGCTTCCGTGATCAGGGAGTTCTACGCGAGTGAGGAACTATATAAGAGACAGGAAGTGTCGGAGAAGAACAAGCGCGCGATCCGTAAATTGATGGAGATCGCGGATGTGTACTTTATTACAGCAGCGTATCCGCAGTTTATGGGAATCCGCGCAAAGCAGATTCTTGATGCCTTCCCGGAGTTTCCACCGGAGAATATCATCCTCGGCAATGCAAAGAATCTAGTGCAGTTTGACATCATATTGGATGATGCAATCCATAATGTATTAGAGACACCGGCAACCTATCCGGTATTGATGCGAAAGCCGTGGAACTGGAAGATGACGGGATTGTTGTCAGTGAATAACCTGACCGAGTTTGTTTCTCTTGTGAAGCAGATCATCCGTGCATTGCAGTCGCGCCCAGGCAGAATCGAGAATCCGTCGGTGCTCGCTTTAGTCGGACCGTCAGGATCGGGCAAAAGCCAGATCACAAAGCAATTGTGTGAGAATGAAAAGTTTGCAAGCCCAAAGACTTACTGTACGAAGCGAAGCGAGAAGCATCACTTCCTGACGGAGGAGAAATTCGAAAAACAGAATTTCTTTGAGCGCACGATGTATGCAGGAATCAAGTACGGAACCAAGAAGGAAGATATCCAGGAGGTGCTTGACGAGGAACAGTACGTAGTCATGCCGCTTGATATGTGTGGAGCGATTGCGATGAAAAGGCATTTTCCGACGGCAATCATTTATATTAACAAAGATAAGGAGTGTCTGATCCGGGATATCCTTGAAGAAGATTTTTCGGTGGAGGAGAAGACGCTTCGGATTCTGTCCATTGATGCGGAGAAGAGGAATCGTGAGATCTGCGACTATGTGGTAGACAATTCGGATGAAAACGGGATGGAACGCATCTTAAATTTGCTATAAATATAATTTATAACCAGCTATAAAAATAATAAACTAACACTTTTCCCATGGAAATGGTATGATTTGATCAGGTTAAGAGAAGACTTATAAAAAGTCCTCCAAATTGAATCAGAAAAAGAAGGATGGGAAAAGGAGATTACGATTATGGCAAAGAAACATTACGCAGACAGAAATCTGAAATTTGAGACATTACAGTTACACGTTGGACAGGAGAGCGCAGACCCGGTTACCGATGCAAGAGCGGTACCGATCTACCTTACATCCTCTTATGTATTCCATAACAGTCAGCATGCAGCAGACCGTTTCGGATTAAGAGATGCAGGTAATATCTACGGACGTCTGACAAACCCGACAGAGGACATCTTCGAGCAGAGAATCGCAGCACTTGAGGGCGGCGTTGCAGCACTTGCAGTTGGATCCGGTGCAGCAGCATTAACTTATGCGTTCCAGGCAGTTGCTCATGCAGGAGATCACATCGTAGCAGCAAAGAATATCTATGGTGGAACCTACAACCTTTTAGCTCACACACTTCCGGATTACGGAATTGAGGCTACTTTCGTAGATCCATTTGATTATGCAGGAATCGAAGCTGCAATTAAGGAGAACACAAAGGCAATCGAGATCGAGACACTTGGTAACCCGAACTCAGAAGTTGTAGATATCGAGAGGATCGCAGGAATCGCACATGCACATGGCATTCCGCTTATCGTAGATAACACATTCGCAACACCT
>ERZ773264.2120-NODE-2120-length-20314-cov-5.651365_pt1 | contig 20314 bp, 18 predicted proteins | sample MGYA00511910_ERZ773264 | MGnify/ENA primary metagenome ERZ773264 (study PRJEB29015, sample SAMEA2737739) | human gut metagenome | biome: human gut; feature: human-associated habitat; material: faeces | place: China | collected 2012 ... | reverse complement strand
TTCCGGCAGAACTTGCAGTGTTTGTTCATTTCAATCCGTTCCGGATTGTTACGCTTGTTCTTCTTGGTTACATAGTTGCGACGCTTGCATTCTGTGCAAGCCAGTGTTACCTTCACTCTCATTATCGGCACCTCCTGCTCTTATACTCCTCCCCGTCCTGCGAATGCAGCGGGAGACGGTTCGTTTGCCTCCCTCAAATACAGGTTTCTCTTGTAAAAAAGCACAAAAAGAAACCCCTGTAACAGAGGTGCTATCATTATATCATGTTTCGCAGCGTTTGTCAAGCGGTTTTCCAAAAAAACCGCAAAAAATCTGATTTTCCCGGATTTCTGGAAAAAGCGGGGCGAAAAAGGCTTGCAGAATGTTATGAAACCTGCTATAATAAAATAGACTGTTGTATGGAGAGCGTTTTTTTGCGGTTCTCCGTAAATGAATCAAAGTTAGGAGTTTTTTCTTATGGCAAAAACGAGAGTAGCCGTTTTGTTTGGCGGCGTTTCCAGCGAACATGAAGTTTCCCTGATGTCTGCAACCAATGTGATTCGTAGCATTCCGAAGGAAAAATATGAAGTCATCTGTATTGGAATCACCAAGAAGGGCAGATGGCTGTATTTTCCGGGCGATGTCAGTGAAATTGCCTCGGGTGCATGGGAAACGAACCCGGACTGCACCGCTGCAATTATTTCCCCAGACCCGATTCACAAGGGGATTATTACGATTGAAAACGGGGAAACCTATAATAAAAAGATTGATGTTGTCTTTCCGGTGCTGCACGGCAGAAACGGCGAAGACGGCAGATTACAGGGACTATTGGAATTGGCAAAGCTGCCGTACGTTGGATGCGGTACTCTGAGCAGTGCCCTTTGCATGGATAAGTGCATGACCCATACCGTTCTGGACTACAATGGCATTCGTACAGCAAAATGGGCTTGCGTCAGCCAGCGGGAAATTGGAAAGATGGAAGAAACCTGTCAGGCAATTGCAGAAACACTGGGCTTCCCGGTGTTTGTAAAGCCGGCAAATGCAGGCTCTTCTGTGGGGGTCAACAAGGCAACCGATATGGAAACCCTTCGGGAAGCCATTCAGATTGCATTTTCTCATGACTGCAAGGTCGTAATTGAAGAATTTATTGACGGCAAGGAACTGGAAGTTGCCGTATTCGGCTATGATGCACCGTTTGCATCTTATGTTGGAGAAATCCAGCCGGCAGCAGAATTTTACGACTATGAAGACAAATACATCACAGGCACTTCTCAGCTCTTTATTCCGGCACGGATTACCGATGCACAGTCGGATATGTTGCGGGAAACTGCCGTTAAGGCATACAAGGCACTGGGCTGCAAGGGCTTGTCGAGAGTAGACTTCTTCCTGCAAAAGGATGGCGGTATCATTCTGAACGAAATCAACACCCTGCCGGGCTTCACCAATATCAGCATGTATCCGAAACTGATGGAACATCTTGGCATGTCACAGGAATACTTAGTGGATAAGTTGATTGAACAGGCAATCGAAAATGCAGAACGGATGTACTAATGCAGCCAAAACGCAGCCATTTCATGGAGAAGCAGAGAGGATAGAGAGCATGAAAAATGATGCCATCGGTGTATTTGATTCCGGCATGGGCGGTTTGACAACGGTCAAAGAACTGAATCAGCTGTTACCGCATGAGAATATTATTTATTTTGGAGATACTGCCCGTGTTCCATACGGCAGCCGCAGTCCGGAAACGATTCTGCGGTATGCCAAGGAGGACGTTGCATTTCTGCGACAGTATCAGGTGAAAATGATTATTGCAGCCTGCGGAACGGTGAGTTCCATCGTTGGCGACCAGCCCTTTGTAACAGATATTCCGTTTGCCGGTGTCATTTATCCGGCAGTCGAGGCAGCTTGTGCCGTCACCAAAACCAAACGAATTGGAATCATCGGCACACCGGCAACCATTAAAAGCAAGAGCTATGAGAAAGCCATTTTGCAGCGGCATCCGGATTTCTTTGTTGCAACGCAGGCGTGCCCACTGTTCGTTCATCTGGTGGAGAACGGTTATACCGATTTCAACAATCCTGTGACCCGACTGGTTGCAGAGGAATATTTAACGCCGATAAAAGAACAGAAAGTGGACACCTTGATTTTAGGATGTACCCATTATCCGGTGATTGCGGATTTGATTGGGGATATTATGGGACGGGATGTTGCCCTGATTTCTCCGGGTGCAGAAACTGCCGGCTATGCAAAGAAATGTCTGGCAGAACAGAACCTGCTGAGCGACCGGACAGAAAAGGGTAAGAACACATACTATGTCAGCGACAGTGTTTCTCTGTTTACCGAGAATGCAGCCCATTTCTTACAGGAAGAGGTGTCCGGTGCGGTTTATCAGAGCAGCTGGCAGAAGGAGGCAGGCTGTTGAAGAAAAAAGTAGAAATTATCCTGCGGAGCGTGCAGCGAAACGAAGAGGAAGAAAACGAAACAGAACTGCGAACCGAAGGCGTTTATGAGCACGACGGAAAAAACTGGTCGGTTTCCTATGAAGAATCGGAAGCAACCGGCTTTGAGGACTCCACTACGGAAATCACTGGAACAGAGGGACGGTGCGTTTCCATTGTACGGCGTGGTTCGGCAAATTCCAACCTGATGATTGAAACGGGGAAGAAACATTATTGCCTGTACGGAACACCGTTCGGTGATATGACCCTTGGGATTTATACCAACAAGATTGAAGACAATCTAAGCCCACAGGGCGGTCGGTTGTATCTGCGGTATACGCTGGATGTCAATGCGTCTTTCTTATCCGATAATGAAATTTATCTGGAAGTCGTAACGCAGCCGCAGGAAGCATAAATACAGGAAGCAAACACAAAGAGAGTGAGGAATTTTAGAATATGGCAGATTGCATGAAACTTGCAGAAAAGGAATTATATACCTTATTATTAGAGAGCGTTGGCCGTGCAGTTGCAGCCGGCACATTGCCGGCAGAGCCGATGAACGCTTTCAAGATTGAAGTTCCGGCAGATAAAAGCCACGGCGATTTTGCCGCAAATATTGCAATGGTAAATGCAAAGGCATTCCGGATGCCGCCGAGAAAGATTGCAGAGGCAATTTTCAACGAATTGCAGTTGCAGGGCAGCAGTTTTGAAAAGGCAGAAATTGCAGGCCCGGGCTTCATGAACTTTTTCCTGAAACGGCAGTGGTTTTCTAAGACCGTACAGACCGTTTTGGCAGAAGGCGATGACTACGGCAAGACCGAAACCGGAGCAGGCAAGCGGATTTTGGTGGAATTTGTATCTGCCAACCCAACAGGCCCGATGCATGTCGGAAATGCAAGAGGCGGTGCACTGGGTGACAGCCTTGCAGAAATCTTGAACTGGGCTGGCTACCATGCAGAACGGGAATTCTACATCAACGATGCTGGTAATCAGATTGAAAAGTTTGCTACTTCACTGGAAGTGCGGTATTTGCAGCTGTTTGACCCGTCTGTTCCGATGCCGGAAGATGCGTATCAGGGCGTGGACATCATCGAACACGCAGAAGCATTTCGGGATTTGTACGGTGACAAATATGTGAACTGCGACAGTAAGCAGCGGAGAGATGCATTAGTTGGCTATGCTCTGCCGAAGAACATTGCCGGACTGGAACGGGATTTGAAGAAGTACCGCATTGTCTATGACAACTGGTTTCGGGAAAGCACCCTGCACAAAAATGGCAGCGTAAAGCATGTAGTAGAAGAGCTGACCAAGCGGGGCTATACTTATGAACAGGATGGAGCAGTCTGGTTTAAGGCAACGGAATTCGGTGCAGATAAGGATTTTGTGCTGGTTCGTGCAAACGGAATCCCGACTTACATTGTACCGGATATTGCTTACCACTATGACAAGCTGATGACCAGACACTTTGACCGTGCGATTGATATTCTGGGTGCAGACCACCACGGTTATGTGCCACGGTTGAAGGCAGCCCTGACCGCAATGGGGGCAGATGCAAACCGGCTGGATGTTGTTCTGATGCAGATGGTAATGCTGATGCGGGACGGCGAAGTCGTAAAGCTGTCCAAGCGGAGCGGAAAGGCAATCACACTGGTAACCCTGCTGGATGAAATTCCGATTGATGCAGCAAGATTTTTCTTTAATACCAGAGAAGCAAATTCCCACTTTGAATTTGATTTGGATTTGGCTGTGGAACAGTCCTCTCAGAATCCGGTTTACTATGTTCAGTATGCCCATGCAAGAATTTGCAGCTTGCTGCGGAACATGGAAGAAGAAGGCGTTTCTGTGGGCGAAGCAGACTTGTCCGTTCTGAATCTGCTGGAACAGCCGCAGGAAATCGCTCTGATTCGGCATCTGGCAGCACTGCCATCCAGAATTGATGCAGCAGCTGCTTCCTATGACCCGTCTGAAATGACGAAGTATGCAACCGAACTGGCAACACTGTTCCATAAGTTCTATGATGCTTGCACGGTTAAGCACGCAGAACCGGAACTCCAGCAGGCAAGACTGCTGCTCTGTCAGGCAGCCAAGCAGGCTCTGCGGAATACACTGCGGATTTTGAAAATTGATTGTCCGGAAAAGATGTAAATCCAATTTTCCGGAAGAATCACTGGAAAATAACTCTTTTTTTGCAAGTTCCTTTGTGATAGTTTCATGAAAAATATAAATTTTACAATTCGTCTATATCTTTTTGCGGTCGGATGTGCTACAATTTTCTATATATTCGAGCAGTCTGCTCGGATAACGGACAAGAAACCGTTTTGCGTTGTTGTATAAGATAGAAAACGAAAGGATGTTTCAATATGTCGAATCGATTGTTTCAGGGGCTTGTCCATCAGATGCGGGATACCATTGATGCGACTGTCGGCGTTGTGGATGATAGTGCGACGATTATTGCTTGCAGCGATCTGACGAAAGTCGGCACCACCAATGAATTCGTTTCTTTGGATCTGAGTGATGTCCATGATATTTTTATCCGGGACGGATATACATATAAGCCGTTCGGCTCTCCGAATAAGCCGGAATATGCGGTATTCGTAGAGGGCGTAGATGATGCAGCTGCAAAGTATGCCAACATTCTGGCGATTGCACTGTTTAACGTCAAGCAGTATTATGATGAAAAATATGACCGCAACAACTTCATCAAGAATGTGGTTTTGGACAACGTCCTGCCGGGCGATATTGTCATCAAGGCAAGAGAACTGCATTTTAATGCGGAAGTCAGCCGGGTTGTCCTGCTGATTCGGATTGTATCCACCAACGATGTTTCTGCTTATGATGTCATCCAGAACCTGTTCCCGGACAAGAACAAGGATTTTGTCTTTACCATTTCGGAAAGTGATATCGTTCTGGTAAAGGAAATCAAGGGGGCTGTGGACGCCAAAGACTTGGAAAAGCTGGCTCGTTCCATTGCGGATACACTCAGCGGCGAATTTTATACCCGTGTCAATGTCGGTATCGGTACCATTGTGGACAGCATCAAAGAACTGTCCCGTTCCTTCAAGGAGGCACAGACCGCTCTGGAAGTCGGAAAGGTCTTCGATACGGATAAAGCCATTGTCAGCTACGATAATCTGGGCATTGCACGCCTGATTTACCACCTGCCGACCACCTTGTGTGAAACATTTTTGCATGAAGTGTTCAAGCGGGGCAGCATTGAATCTTTGGATCACGAAACACTGTTTACCATTCAAAAGTTCTTTGAAAATAATCTGAATGTTTCTGAAACTTCCAGAAAGCTGTTTGTACACCGGAATACACTGGTATACCGGCTGGAAAAGATCAAGAAGCTGACAGGTTTGGACTTGCGGGAATTTGACCACGCCATCATCTTTAAGATTGCATTGATGGTTAAGCGGTATCTGTCCGCAAATCCGGCAAAATTCTAACCATTTTCGGTCTGTCATCTATCTGAACATAGAAAGGACTGTATAAGACACATGGTGGAAATGAGAGATGTCTCTGTTGTGTACTCCGGCGGTGTCGATGCTTTGCATAACGTCAACCTGAAAATCAATGATGGGGACTTTGCATTTGTTGTTGGGCCATCGGGTGCAGGAAAAAGTACCATGATCAAGCTGATTTTAAAGGAAATCAACCCAAGCAGCGGTACGGTTTTCGTCAACGGCTACCATCTCGGAAAACTGAAGCAGCGGCAAGTGCCGGCACTGCGGCGGACGATTGGGTTTGTCTTTCAGGATTTCCGTTTGATTCCGTCCATGACGGTGTATGAAAACATCGCATTTGTGCTGCGAGTGATTGACGCACCCACTTCGTACATCAAAAAGCGAGTGGCGTATGTCATCGACTTGGTTGGCTTACAGGATAAGGCAAAAAATTATCCGAACGAGCTGTCCGGCGGCGAAATGCAGCGGGTTGCCATTGCAAGAGCACTGGTGAACGACCCGCAGCTGATTATTGCGGACGAACCAACCGGCAACATTGATCCGGAACTTTCTTATGAAATCGTAGACCTTCTGCGGGAAATTAACGAATGCGGCACAACCATTCTCATGGTTACGCATGAACACAGTTTAGTTCGTTATTTTGGCGGGCGGATTATCACGATTCAACAGGGTCGGATTGTGTTTGACGAAGTAGTTGGAGGCAATTTAATTCATGAAAGTTAGTGGCTTAAAGTATTTGGCCAAACAAGGAGTGGAAAATATCTGGAAAAACCGGATGATGTCGTTTGCATCATTTTGTGTGCTTCTGGTTTCTCTGCTTCTGGTTGGTGTTGCAACGCTGTTCTATATGAACATCTCTTCGATGATGGGCGGTATTGAAAATAAAAATGAAATCATTGTTTATTTGGATGAAAATACCACACAGGAAGAGGTCAGCGTCCTGAAGGGACAGCTGAGCCAGATTGACAACATCGCAGAGGTCAATTTTTATTCCAAGGAAGAATCATTTGAAGACTTGAAAAACAGCATGGACGGGTACGAAATGCTCTTCGATTCGCTTGGAGACGACAATCCTTTGGTTGATGCTTATCGCTTGCGGGTGAAGAATATCGACCAGATTGCAGATACCATTGTCCAGATTGAATCTCTGGATCATATCTATTCCATACGAGCACCGATGGATTTCGTCAATCTGTTGATGGAACTGCGGCGAATCATTACCATTGTATGCAGCGTGATTATTGTTGCATTGATTGTGATTTCGCTGGTCATCATTGCGAATACCACAAAGGCAAGTGTATTTGCAAGACGTTCCGAGATTCAGATTATGAAATATGTTGGTGCGACCAATGCATTCATTCGGATTCCTTTTTTCGTAGAAGGCATGGTGACAGGATTTTTGGCTGGCTGTGTGGCGTTTGTCATCACGTGGGTCAGCTATGATTCCCTGATTAACCTTGTAACGAATCAGACGGATTTTGTTTCTGTCATCGGCAAAGGCAGCATCATGTCATTCGGACAAGTTGCCGGAGTCGTTGCCCTTGCCTATATTGGCAGCGGTGTGCTGTTTGGTGCACTTGGCAGCGTCTTATCTATGAGAAAACATCTGAATGTCTAAAAGGAGGAAACAGTATATGATGCGTTTAAAAGGAATGAAGCGGTTTCTGTCGGTGGTTCTGTGTGCAGCAATTTTAACCGGCGGCGTTTATAGCGGAGCAGGCGTTGTAAGATCTGTTCCAGTTTCCGCAATGACGCTGGCAGAATTGCAGACGGAAAAACAGGCAAATGCAGACAAGATTGCAAAAATGCAAAAGGAATTGGATAACCTGGGCAGCGACCAGCAGGAACAGGCAGACTTCCAAAAGGCTTTGGAAGAAAAGATTTCTTTGCAGCAGTCGAATTTGCAGATCGTCGATGAGGAACTGACTCGTCTGGAAGACGCAATTACCGACAAAGAACAGGAAATTTGCGATTTGAAGAATGAGGTTGCTGCACTGGATGCAGAAATCTCAAACGGTTTGGAAGAATTTAAGCAGCGGCTGCGTGCCATGTATGTACAGGGCAACGACAGTTTAGCATCTGCTTTGGTTGGTTCAACCGATTTTTACGACCTGCTTTCCAAGTATGACTTGATGTCACGGGTGGCAAAGCATGATAATGAACTGGTTTCCAATCTGAAGGAAAAACTGGAAACCTGCCAGCAGAAACAGCAGTCTTTGGAAGAAGAAAAGAATGCACTGGCAGAACAGAAAGCATCTGAAAAGCAGAAGAAGGAAGAATTCTCTGCTGCATTGGAACAGCTTCAGGATGATTATGCAATGTCAACCGATGAATCCATTCGGTCAGCAGCGGATGAAACCCACGACCATGACCATGAAAGTGATGCATCTAATCCGGATAGCGTTGTAAGAGATGCAGAATCGCAGCAGATTCAGGCAGAAATTCGGAAGTCGCAGGAGGCAGCTCGTGCAACTGCAACGACTACGACCACCACAACAACGACAACCGAAGAAACAACGACAACCACAACCACCACAACGACAGAAGAAGCGTTTGATGTTGTAGAGACCACTGCGGAAGAAACCACAGAGGAAACTACAACTACAACCACAACGGAAGATCCGTGGTCGGCAGAAGATTGGGAAACCACAACTACTGAAGAAACGACTACCACGACAGAGCCGGAAGTGACAACCATTCCGTATGAAGCGGTAGAAACAACCACTTACTGGGAAGAAACCACTACCACAACGGAAACGACCGAAGCAATCGAAACCGAACCAGTTGTGGAAGAAACAACCACCACGACCACAACGGAAGAAGTAACCACTGCTCCGGAAACAACCACAACACCAGAAACCACAACGACCATTGCAACCACTGCTGCTCCATATAATGAATCGCAGTTTGCATGGCCAGTTCCGGGATTCTATTATATCTCCAGTGGTTATGGTCCACGTTGGGACAGCACACATGGTGGGATTGATATTGCAGGTGGCGGCATTAGCGGTGCATCTGTAGTAGCATCCAGAAGTGGTACTGTAATTTATGTCAGCAATACCTGCACCCATAACTATGGGAAGGATTCCAGCTGCGGATGCGGCGGCGGCTACGGCAACTACTGCATCATTGAACATGATGGTACATATTCTACCGTATACGGTCATATGGCATCTTTGAATGTGTCCTATGGACAGCATGTCAATCAGGGTGATGTGATCGGTTACGTTGGTTCGACTGGCTGGTCAACCGGTTACCATCTGCACTTTGAAATCCGTGTCAACGGCAGCAGAGTCGATCCGACAGGGTATTTGTATTAAAAATTACAGAAGAAAAAACGGTATTTGGAATAGCATATGAATCAGACAGAGCAGGGGGACTGGGGACAGTTTCACTGCTCTGTTTTTTAGAAAGGAATCAACAATATGCAAAAACGTACTTTTTTCAAGCGTCTGTTTGTAGGGTTACTGCTGGCAATCATTGTTTGTATGGGCATTGTGATTTATCAGCTGCAAGCAAGTCTGCATGCAGTACAAACCGCACTGGGTGACAATCAGCGAATCAGTGTGTTGGAACAGGCAGTCGGGGATAATTATTATGAAGCGGTCGATGATTCCAAGTTGATGGACGGTGCATTGAAAGGCTATATCAGTGCATTGGATGACCCCTATTCTGGCTATCTGACCAATGAAGAATATCACCAGTGGCAGAGCAATGAAGCTGGCGTTTCCGTTGGAATCGGGGTAACGGTCACTTTGACTGAGGATGAAAGCGGTTTGCAGATTGTTTCTGTTGAAAATCCATCTCCTGCAAAATTAGCAGGCTTACAGGCAGATGATGTGATCACAGCTGTAGACGGGGAAACGGTTGCCGATTTGGGCTATCAGGAGGCAGTCAGTCATGTGCGTGGGGAAGCAGATACCAGCGTAGAACTGACGATTCAACGTGGAAAAACCGAATTGAAAAAGACGGTTCAGCGGCAGGAAATGCAAGTTACATCTGCTTATGGAACGATGCTGGAAAACAAAATCGGATATATTCGCATTGCCTCTTTTAAAGAAAATACCGTGGAACAGTTCCAGAATGCATTGAATCAACTGTTGAAACAAGGTGCAAAAGGACTGGTGTTTGACGTTCGGGAAGATGGCGGCGGACTGGTTGCTGCCCTTGAAAAGATTGTAGACCCATTACTTCCGGCTGGAGATATTGCAACGGCAACCTATCAGGACGGAACAACAAAAGTTTTGGTGCATTCCGATGCAAACGAATTGAACTTGCCCATGATGGTATTGGTCAATGGAAATACTGCCAGTGCAGCAGAATTGTTTACCGCTTCGCTGAAAGACTTCGGAAAGGCAGAGGTCATCGGCGAGCAGACGTTTGGAAAGGGAATCATGCAGAATACGTTTGAACTGCCAGACGGCGGAGCAGTTACCTTGACGGTTGCCACCTATCAGACTACAAAGGGCGAATGCTATCATGGTGTTGGAATTACGCCGGATGTCATCATGGAAGAAGATTATGAAAAAGTAGACTTCGACCACCCAAATCCAGAACAGGATGCACAGTTGAAACAGGCGATGGAATTGCTGCAAAGCAAAATCAGCAGCTAAATGGAAAGAAAACAGCAATTTGATGCGGTAAAATCTCTAAAATATCAGAAATCCCCCTTGCTGGAACGAAAATCCGTTCAGCAGGGGGATTTTTTATGAATAAATTGTAAAATACAGCGGTAGCGTCTTGACACAACTGTATCTACTGTGTATACTGTATATATACGGTAGACAAGGAGGAATGCATATGCAGCTGATGATTCGCAACAATACTGCTGCTCCAATTTATCAGCAAATTTATCAGCAAATCAAGGAACAGATTATCAACGGAACATTGGAGGAAGACACAATGTTGCCATCCATTCGCAGTCTGGCGAAAGAACTGCGGATTAGTATTATTACCACGAAACGGGCTTATGAAGAACTGGAACGGGATAGATTTGTCTATACCATTGCCGGAAAAGGTGTTTTTGTCGCACGGAAAAATACAGAAGTCCTGCGGGAAGAATGGCTGCGACAGATTGAATCGCACATGGAAGCGATTGCAACACTGGCAAAGGGTTGCGGACTTTCCAAAGCGGACTTACAGGAAATGTTGAATATGATTTATGAGGAGGATGCATCATGCAATATGCCATCGAAATAAAAAATCTCTGTAAACAATATCCGAAATTTGCATTGCAATCGGTCAGCTTTACGCTGCCAATGGGCTATATTATGGGCTTTATCGGCGAAAACGGAGCAGGAAAAACAACTGTTATGAAATCCATGCTGCACTTAGTACGTCCAGACAGCGGAACGGTTCTGCTGCTCGGACAGGATGCCACAAAGGAAAATGCAGCGTTGAAACAGCAAATTGGTGTAGTACTGGATACGGCAAACTTTCCACAAAGTTTCACCACGCAGGATGTGCATCAGATGTTGAAACGGGTCTATTCCAAATGGGACGGGGCACTATATCAACAGTATCTGGAACAATTTCACTTGCCGGAAAAGAAAAAGTTCAAGGAATTTTCCATGGGCATGAAGAAAAAGTTAGCTGTGGCAGCTGCTCTTGCCCATCATCCAAAGCTTTTGATTTTGGATGAAGTGACTGCCGGATTAGATCCGATGGTGCGAGAGGAAATCTTGGATGTTTTTCGAGATTTTGTCAGCGATGGGGAACATTCCATTTTGATTTCTTCACATATCATCAGCGACTTGGAGAAAATCTGCGATTACATCACGTTTCTGCATGAAGGAACGGTACTGTTCAGCATGGGACGGGATACCCTGCTGGATACCTATTGCATGGTACAGTGTACGGCGGAAGATGCAGAAGCACTCATGCCGCAGGCAATCTGCGGCAGACGGGAAACGCCGTATCATGTGGAACTGCTCTGTAAACGGGATTTGCTGCCATCTGTATTTGAAGCAGAACCGGCAAACATCGAAGATATTATGGTTTTCCTGACAAAGTATGCAGTAGGGGGCGAATAAAATGCAAACACTGCTATGGTATCGGTTTCAAACAATCTGGAAACAGATGAAAGTGGTTCTTATTTGTATGGGTGTGCTTGCCGGAGCGGTGTTGCTGTTCGCTTTGATTGGCGGAGCAGCTGCATGGGAAGCAGGTTCTTTTTTCTTTGGCTTTGCAGTTGCATTTCTTTCCATCTATGCTTCCATGCTGCCAATTTTTGTTTTGCAGGTGGAAGAACAGGAAAAAAATACAGATTTGTTGCTGACCCTGCCGCTGACTCGGAAACAAGTGGCTTTGGGCAATTATGTTTTGACCTGGGTTTGTGCGGCAATCATGGGCGGCTATGCATTGCTGTTGGCGATTGCCCTGCAGGGAATATGGGGAATTGTTGCAGTTGCAATGGGCATTGTTTTGCTGGTGAATACAATTTATCTGCCACTGTTTGTGTATTTCGGCAGCCAGAAAGCAGTGATTTTTGTGCTGCTGCTAATGGTCTTGGGCGGTGGCAGTTTGTCTGCCAATGTAGAACAGTTGGAAACATACATTGAAACTTGCATACTTGCAACTGGTACGCTCACAGCTTGGATCATTGGAATTGGTGCAGGGTTGTTCTTGCTGCATTTTGGTTCGTTGCTGCTGACGCTGCACAAATATCAGACAAAAGACTTTTAAGGAGGGATCGTTTCATGCTTGGGATTCTATGGAAAGATTTAAAAGTGATGCGGATGCAAACTGCAATATTAACAAGCATTTTTCTTATGATGACGGTTGCATCTGTTTGGAACACAGGTCGTCAGGATGACATTTCGTTTTTTCTCAATTTTTCAACTTTGATGCCAATTTTTTTCACGTTGCTGCCCTGTTCTGCCTTGGCATTGGAGCAGCAGGAGCAAACCAATGCTTGGCTGATGACATTGCCATGCTCCAGAAAACAAATGGTGTTGGAGAAATATGTGTTGCTGCTGGTGTTTGGCTTGGGTTCTGCGGCAGTTCTTGGGATGATCACAGCGATTTTAACAGGAAATGCGTTATCATTTGCGTTGGCAATGCGTTCCGGCATCTTGGGGATGTGTTTTCAGTGTGTTTTGCTGCCATTGTATTATAAGCTGGGCTTTCAGAAGGCAAAATTTATTTATATGCTGCTCGGTGCACTGGTCGGCGGTGTAACAGGATTTTTAAGCGGTTCAGATTCTACATGGTTGACATCCCTGCATCTTTCTGCAACACTGTGGATTTGCAGTATTGTTTGTCTGGTGTTGCTGCCGATTTCTATGCGGTTTTCTGTACAGTGGATGGCAGAGAAGGAGTATTAAAAAATGGAACGGACGTTGAAAAAGGCAATTCGGACAGCCTCAAATGTCAATTCTCTCATGTTGTTGTTATTTTATGGGCTGATTTATGCGGCAGTGTTTGGAATTCAGTTGTTAATTCCGCATTTGGGGTTCAGTGATTCTATTTATTATGAGGCGATTTATGAAGTCATCGTCTACTTTGTGCAGTATGTTGTCATTGTACCCGTGCTATTATTCTTGTTTCGGGCGATTCTGGGCAGAAAAATCGGCTGGAACTTGAAAGACAGCTATCGAAAACCACAGGCTTCCGGCGGACAGTTGTTCCGGTGGTGTCTGATTGCATTGGGGCTGGTGTATGCCACTTCGATGGCAAGTCAAATCTTTTTCAATGTGGTTGAGATGGTCACGGATGTGGAACTACAATCACCCTCTATGGTTGCAGAAGAAAACTGGGTTGGTTATCTGAATAATATTGTTGCATTTGCGATTTACGCACCAATTTTTGAAGAGATGCTGTTTCGGGCAACGCTTTTCCGCAATACCGAGCGGTTCGGTAGTTGGTTTGGTGTCATTACGATTGGAATCACCTTTGGACTGTGGCACTGCAATTATGAGCAGTTTTTCTATACTGCGGTTTTGGGCATTTGTGCTGCGTTCTTAACCGCAAAAACACGTTCGGTTCTGCCAGCGATGGCGATTCATTTCACGATGAATTTCATTGGAACGATGCTGTCCATTGCTTATAGTGGATTGGATACGGATAATCTGGATTTAGAAGGAATGTTGCAGCATCCGTTGAAAATGCTGCTGTTGGCAGGTATGAATTTCTTAGTGATTGGGATTCTGATTGCCGGCTGTGTGTTGTTCATTGTGGAACTGGTGAAACATCGGGAAACATTCCGGTTGGGGAATACCGTTCCGCAGGTGAGCGGTGGCAAGAAAGCTCTGGTTTACTGGACAGCACCGCTTACGATTGTTTGCATGATTGTCTTTTTGGCGATGGCAATCATCAATGCAATCGGATAAAAATAAGCGAAAAAATGCCCCTCCGGCGACTGGCTGGAGGAGCATTTTCTGTTTTGTGGGAAGAGGAAAAACACTTATCGGATGATTTTTGTAACTTTATATCCGGCATTCTGAATAGCGGTGCGAAGTTCTGCATCGGTTGGTGTTCCTTTGCAGTATGCCCGATTTTCTGACAGAACCACTCTCATTTCTGTAACGCCGGAAACAGACTGCAAAGCTTTCGTAACAGCTGCCACGCAGTGTTCGCACATCATGCCTTTGATTTGAATGACAATTTCGCCATTTGCAACAGGTGTTGTATCAGCTTTTTTGTTGGCAGATTTTCCGAATGGACGGAATCGCCGCAGCCGCAGGGCATTGCTGACAACAAAGACAGAACTAAAACTCATGGCTGCTGCACCAATCATCGGGTTCATTTCCCATCCGAAAATCGGATAGAATACACCAGCTGCAATCGGGATACCGATTAAGTTGTAGATAAATGCCCAGAACAGATTCTCTTTGATGTTGCGGATGGTTGCCCGACTCAGCTGAATGGCTGTGACAGCGTCCTGTAAATCGTTCCGCATCAAGACAATATCCGCAGAGTCAATGGCAGCATCTGTTCCCGCTCCAATGGCAATCCCGATATCAGCTTGTGTCAGTGCCGGAGCATCGTTGATACCATCGCCAATCATAGCAGTTTTCTTGCCATCTGCCTGTAACTGCTTAACTTGCATTGCCTTGTCTTGCGGCAGAACATCTGCAATGACATGCGTAATTCCTGCCTGCTGAGCAATGGCTTCTGCGGTCAGGCGGTTGTCACCTGTTAAAAGAATGACATCCAGCCCCATCCGCTGAAATTCTGCAACAGCAGTTCGGCTGGTCTGGCGAATTGGGTCAGCAGCGGTGAGCGTACCGAGCAATTTTCCATCGGCTGCAAAGTAAAGTGGTGTTTTGCCTGCTTTTGCAAAGGCTTCCTGTTTTTCCGTGCTGGGGAGGGAAATATGATTGGCTTCCATCATCTTTTGATTGCCGCCGAAGCAGTGCATCCCGTTGCAGATACCGGAAACCCCTTGTCCGGCAGTCTGTGCAAATTGTTCTGCTGGCTGGAGCGGAATGTTCTGCTGTTTGCAGTAGGTTACAATCGCAGCAGCAAGCGGATGTTCAGAGGGATGTTCCAGTGCATAGGCAACGGATAATAAGGTTTCTGCGGAAACGCCTTCTTCCGGCAGAACATCCATGACCGTTGGAATGCCCTCTGTCAGTGTTCCGGTTTTGTCCAAGACAACGGCTTTCACGCTGTGAGCAGTTTCTAAGCTTTCGGCAGATTTGATTAAGATGCCGTTTTTCGCACCCTGTCCAGTTCCGACCATAATTGCAGTCGGGGTTGCAAGTCCTAAGGCACACGGGCAGGAGATCACCAGAACGGAAACCGCTGCTTTCAGTGCCATGCTGAACGGATTTCCAGTCAGCAGCCATACAATTAGAGTTATAATGGCAATGCTAATGACAATCGGAACGAAAACGCCGCTGATTTTGTCTGCTAAACGGGCAATTGGAGCTTTGGAGCTGCCAGCTTCTTCGACTAAGCGGATAATTTGCGAAAGGGTTGTGTCTGCTCCTACTTGCTCTGCCCGATATTCAAGATAACCGGAACGGCAAGTGGTTGCACTTAAAATGCGGTCACCAACCTGTTTTTCAACTGGTAAGCTTTCGCCAGTCAGGGCGGATTCATCTACAGAACCCTGTCCGCTGATTACCGTTCCATCTGCTGGAATGGCAGCACCAGTTTTTACGAGAATGGTATCTCCAACTTGAATGGAAGCGGTTGGGATTTCCTGTTCCACACCATTTCGGCGAATCAGTGCGGTTTGTGGGGTCAGCTTTACCAGCGAGGAAATCGCATCTGTGGTTTTGGCTTTAGAACGAGCCTCTAAGAATTTGCCGAGAGAAATCAATGTGAGAATCATGCCGGCAGATTCATAATAGAGTTGGTTCATGTGGCTGTGTGCAGCATCCATATCCATTTGTCCCATATCATAGGCAATGGCAAAGGTTGCATATAAGCTGTAACAGAAGGAAACCGCAGAACCTAACGCAATCAGGGTATCCATCGTGGGAGCACCATGGAGCAGAGTCGTTGTACCCTTGATGAAATATTTTCGGTTGAGAAAGAGAATCGGTGTCACAAGAACCAGTTCAATGAGTGCAATCAGCATCATGCTGCTGTGTCCTTTGAGGACGGACGGCAGCGGAAAGAGATTAATCATATGCCCCATGCCAATATAAAACAGTGGAATCAAAAAGACAATCGACCAAATCAGCCGGTTTCGTTCCGCATGAGCGGAAACAATCGGCATTCCACCAGCTGGAGCAGCAGTCGTTCCGGATTTGGAAAGCGGTGCAGCCCCGTAACCAGCTTTTTTGACCGCAGCAAAAATAGTTTCTGGTGTGGTTTCTGCTTCTTCAAATTCTACCGTCATATTATTTTGGAGCAGGTTGACTTGTACCGAATGCACACCGGGAACGGCAGCAACTGCCTTTTGTACATGGGCACTGCATGCACTGCATGTCATTCCCGTGACGGCATAACGTTCTTTTTTCATAATGGGTGAAACCTCCGTTCTGCTTGTGGACAAGCAAAGTAATGAAATACAATTCGCAGCCGGAGAACCAATTATTTCATCAGCTTTTGCAGCGTGGTAACCAGTTCTTCAATGACTTCATCGTGACCCTCTCGAATATCCTGTGCCACACAGGTGCGGATATGCTGGGATAACAGTTCTCGGTTAAATGCATGCAGGGCAGCGTTGACGGCAGCGACCTGCACCAGAATATCCGGACAGTAAGCACTTTTTTCGACCATGCCACGAATGCCACGAATTTGACCCTCGATGCGGTTCAGGCGGTGGATGAGTTTGGTGTATTCCTCTTCTGACCGTACTTTTTTCTTATGGCAACAGGGACATGTTTTTTCTTCTTGTTCTTCCATGAATGGCATCCTCCTTTTTTGTGATAGTCTTATTATATACCCCTATGGGGTATTTGTCAAGAGAAAATTGAAAATTTTTGAGGGGATTCTGCCGATTTTTTTCAAAATGCAAAAAAAGTCTTGTATCTGTTTCCCAATTGTGGTATACTATTTTTGTAAAAAAGAAGTGAGGTTGAAAACATATGGTAAAATTGATTGCTGCGGATATGGATGGAACACTTTTGGATGACCAGAAAAATTTACCAGCCGGATTTTCTGATTTGTTGGCATATCTGGCAAAGCGTGGGGTTGCGTTTGCCGTTGCAAGCGGTCGTTCTTATCCGGCGTTGCGAATGCTTTTCGGGGAAAAATCCGAAGAATTGCTGATGATTTGTGACAATGGTGCACACGTGCGAATCCCGGGAAAAGCACCTGTTTATCAGTGTATGCCGTTTTCGATTGTCCATGCAGTGTTGGATTTTTGTTTGACATTGTCGACGGTTGTGCCGGTTTTATGCGGTGTGAATGGAATTTATTACCCAAAGGCTGCAAAATCTCAATTTGAGCAGGAAATTACCAATTTTTATGTGCAGTTTTCTGCAATCCCGTATGCAGAATTGTATACCGTGACTGACCCAATTATCAAAATTGCCCTCTGTGCCATGGATGGTTCTTTGGAACAAGTCTATACTGCTTTGCAGGAATCGTTCGGGGCAGAATATGAAGTTGTTATTTCCGGAGATGTCTGGATGGATATGATGTGCAAGCAAGTCAGCAAGGGCAATGCACTTGCTGATATTCAGTCGCTTTTGCAGGTTTCTCCGGCGGAAACGATGGCATTCGGCGATTATCAGAATGATATTTCCATGTTTGCAAAGGCAGATTACAGCTATGCCATGGGACAAGCAAGTGATGCGGTCAAGCAGCATGCACGATTTGTTGCACCACCCAACACGGAAAATGGTGTTGTACGGACAATCTGTGAAGTCTTACAAATAACAGAGAAGGAATTTATGCAATGAAAAAGCATATATGGCTGCCGTTTAGTATTTGGTTTTCTGTGTTGCAGTGTTTTTGCTGGAACTGGGAACTTCCGGTTTCTGCGGAAACAACGCAGACCTTGCGGACGGCAGACGGAATTTATTATGAAATTCTGGACAATCAAACCATTCAAATTACTGGCTCGAAAGATACTCTTTCAGAACTGGTCATTCCCAATGAAATTGACGGGCTGCCTGTGACAAAAATCAAAGACTATGCCTTTGTGAATCATACACGGCTGCGGTCGGTCAGTATCTCGGAATCTGTGCTGGAAATTGGAAGCTATGCGTTTATCGATTGCAGCCGACTCGAAATGATCACCGTTCCAGATACGGTGCAGGATGTGGGCTGGGGGATTTTTTCCCATACTCCTTGGTTGAATGCACAGACAGAACCTTATGTCATCATTGGCAATCAAATTCTGATTGCTTATAAGGGAACTTCTGAAGATATTGTGATTCCAGACGGCGTTCGCATCATTGCTGGATTTACATTTGAAAATGATATGACCATTCAATCTGTGCAGCTGCCGGATTCGTTGATCTCGCTAAATGCCTATGCATTTGCAGGCTGTCGAAATTTGCAGGAACTGCAACTGCCGGGACAATTGCAGAAAATCGGAGCGAATGCATTTTTTGAGTGCAAGCAGCTGCAGAGTATGTTTGTTCCGGATACTGTGCAGCAAATTGGAGAGCAGGCGTTTTATCAGTGTAATGCTCTGCGATGCATTCGGCTGCCGGAGGGTATCACGGAAATCAGCACCCGGATGTTCTATCATTGTGCGGCGTTGCAGAAGATCTCCATTCCCGATTCTGTCCGGCATATTGCCCCTGGAGCGTTTCAGGGTTGTACATCATTGACGGCAGTTGCGTTGCCAGAACGATTGATTAGTGTTGGAGAATCTGCCTTTGCAGAATGCAGCAAATTGCAGCAGATTCTGTTTTGCAGTGTTGCCTGTACGCTGGACAGTTCCGAAGCCACGTTTCCGGAACAGACGATTTTGGTTTCTGAGCCAAACGGCAGTTTTCGCAACTATGCAAATACTTATCAGCGTTCTTTTGTAGCATTGCCGATTTCTTATGGGGATGTGGATGACAATGGAAAAATTGATGTTGCAGATGCAGTTTCCATTTTGACTGCTTATGCAAAAAGCTGTTCCAATCAGCCGGGCAGTCTCAGCGACCGACAAAAAATCGCCGCAGATTATAATCAAGATGGAAAAATAGAAGTCGGTGACGCTGTGCAGGTGCTGACGTATTATGCAAAGATGGCAGCCGGACAGCAGCTGCCATAAATTCGTTGGAAATGAAAAAAGTTTGTTAATTTTTAAAAAACGTGCTTGACAAAACAACAGGGCTGTATTATAATGTCTAACTGTGTGGCATTGCCACATGAGAAAAGTACAATCAGAAAAGGAGGAAACTTATGCCAACGTTTAACCAGTTAGTCCGTAAGGGAAGAAAGGTTCAGGCTGTTAAGTCCACTGCACCGGCTCTGCAAAAGGGTTACAATGCAAAGAAGAAGGTAACAACTGATCAGAGTTCTCCGCAGAAGAGAGGCGTGTGCACCGCAGTTCGTACTGCTACACCGAAGAAGCCGAACTCTGCTATGCGGAAAATTGCCAGAGTTAAGCTGACCAACGGTTATGAAGTAACTTCATACATTCCGGGTATTGGTCACAATTTGCAGGAACACAGCGTGGTTCTGATCCGTGGCGGCCGTGTTAAGGACCTGCCGGGTGTTCGTTACCACATCATCAGAGGCACTTTGGATGCTCAGGGCGTTGCAAACAGAATGCAGGCTCGTTCCAAGTATGGTGCTAAGAGACCGAAGGCTGGCAAGAAGTAAGATTCTGCCAACGATCAAAACAGGAATTACAACTACCACAGGAAGCGTGTGGAGATCATATAGATGTCCGAAGGGACACAGCGATCCTCTGCATTGGCTTCTGACGGTCGGCAGGCGAAAGCTTGCTTGAACGAGTACCTGTGAATTCACGAGAAGCAGCTGTTTCGCTGCAAACAAGCAAATAATGTGAAGGAGGGAAGCGAAAATGCCAAGAAGAGGTAAAATCGCAAAACGTGACGTGCTGGAGGATCCGATTTACAA
>ERZ773264.2094-NODE-2094-length-20587-cov-3.661163_pt1 | contig 20587 bp, 15 predicted proteins | sample MGYA00511910_ERZ773264 | MGnify/ENA primary metagenome ERZ773264 (study PRJEB29015, sample SAMEA2737739) | human gut metagenome | biome: human gut; feature: human-associated habitat; material: faeces | place: China | collected 2012 ... | reverse complement strand
TGGATGCCATGGGTGATAATGCAACGGTTGCCGTTCATATCAATCGTCTGCGGGAAAAATTAGAGGAAGATCCTTCACATCCAAAATGCATTGAAACCGTATGGGGTGCAGGGTATCGGTTTCATGCATAGGAGATGAAGAAAAAATGTGGTTGCTTTTTGCGTGTGGGTCTGCAATATTCGCAGGGGTTACCGCAGTTTTAGCGAAAATCGGCATGCAACACATCAATTCTACGGTTGCAACTGCTTTGCGAACAGGCATTGTTCTGTTGTTCTCGTGGCTATTGGTGCTGCTGACTGAGGCAATTTCCGGAATTGGAGCAATTTCCGGGAAAACATTCTTATTTTTAATTCTGTCGGGTTGTGCAACGGGTGCAAGCTGGCTCTGTTACTTTCAAGCGTTGCAGCTGGGCGATGTCAATCAGGTTGCACCGATTGACAAATCCAGTACCATTTTAACGATGCTGTTGGCGTTTCTCTTTTTAGGGGAAGCTTTGACTGTGCAAAAAGTCGTTTGTATGCTGCTGATTGGAGCAGGTACATTCTTGATGTTGCCCAAACGCACACAAGCCAAATTGCAATCCACAACGAAAAAAGGATGGCTATTTTACGCCATCCTTTCTGCCGTTTTTGCAAGTTTGACTTCTATTTTGGGAAAAGTAGGAATTCAGAACATTGACTCGAACCTAGGAACAGCCATCCGAACGTGTGTGGTTTTGGTTATGGCATGGGTCATGGTGTTTGTGACTGGACAGCAACACAACTTGGGAGCACTGAACCGAAAAGATTTGTTGTTTTTGGTGCTTTCCGGACTGACAACCGGACTTTCTTGGATGTGCTATTATCGAGCTTTGCAGGATGGTCTAGCGAGCGTGGTTGTGCCGATTGATAAACTGAGCATTCTGGTTACCATTGCGTTTTCGTCTTTCGTTTTAAAGGAACGATTGAATCGCCGTTCTGGAATTGGTTTGGGACTGCTGACCGTTGGAACGGTTTTATTGGTGTTATAATAGGAAATTACAGAGAAAGCATTCTTGCAGAAAGGAACTGTAAGAATGCTTTTTTATTTTTTGCTTTTGTCGAAATTTGTCGAATTATGTCGAATTTTATGAAAATCAGATAGGATATAGCAAAAAATGGAAGAAAAACATTGCAAAAAGGAGAAAAATATGATAAAATATATGCATATTAAAAATGAATAAAGAGGATGATTGCAATAGAATATATTTCTCATATTCGGGAATCGAATAAAAAAGAACAGACTGTTTCTGAACACTGCAACAATGTCGCAAAAATCGCAAGTGAATTTGGGCAAGCTGTTCAGATGTCCAACACCGCTTGGCTACAGGGGATTTTGCATGATGCTGGAAAGCTGTGCAACGATTTTTCAGAATACATTCATGGGAAAAGTGATGCCAAAAGGGGAGAAATTGACCATAGCTATATGGGTGCAAAATATCTTTTTGCTTTATCACAAATCTTGTGCAAAAAGAATGCCTTTCCTATGGATGCTGCTCTTTTGATCGGGAGAACGATTCTCTCTCACCACGGGTTGCATGATTGGATTACAGAAGAGGGGGAGGATTATTTTCAGAAACGAATTTCTAATCGAAAGCATGATAAAGAAGTGATTTGTGCGTTACCGGAAATCGTTTCAAATGAAACATTGCAAAGCTATTATCAGGAATCTGTGAAAGAGTATGCTGCGATGCAGCAGAAAATAGAGCAACTTTACAAAAAAATGATTGCCAAGGGCGAACAAGAGAAACGGAATCTTTCTGATGATGCAAAATCTGTGATTCTTACATTTTATCAGGGCTTTTTAGAACGGTTGATGCAGTCTATTCTAATGGATGCCGATCAGACAGATGCAGCAAATTTTAACGATGACATTGTGTATACTTCACCCAAAGAATCAACAGCAGTTTGGAATGATATGGCGAAGCGGATGCAGGAAAAATGCACGACATTTCGTAAGAAAATAGATGCCATTTCTCGCCAAAGAATGAATATTTCCGATCGATGTGCTGCATTTGCGAATCATGACGTAAAAATCTGTCGGTTAGTTGTTCCAACGGGCGGTGGAAAAACACTGTCTGCTTTACGGTTTGCGATTGATTATAGTCAGAAACATAAGATTGATCAGATTTTCTATATTGCACCATTCAATTCTATTTTAGAGCAGAACAGCGATGTGATTCGAGAGATTGCAGGGGAAGAAAACTTTTTGGAACATCATTCCAATGTCTTTTCTCGATTAGAAGAAAATGAAACAGAAAAACTGTCTACTTATCAAATGCGAACAGAACGCTGGGATGTGCCCGTAATTGCAACCACGTTGGTGCAGTTTCTGAATGCTCTTTTTGATGGAAAATCCTCTTCTGTACGAAGAATGCACCATCTATGCCGTGCGGTGATCATCATAGACGAAGTGCAGGCGATTCCTGCAAAGTTTATCCATTTGTTTAACTTGGCAATGAATTTTTTGACGCATGTCTGCGGAAGCACAGTTGTGCTCTGTTCTGCAACACAACCTTGTCTGGAACAAGCAGAATACCCAATTCTATTAGATGAACAAGAAAGCATGACGACTGATTTTCAGGCGGATTTTGATGCATTTCGGCGAACGGTTTTGCATTCAGCTGGGAAAAAATCTTTTTCCTATGAGGATGCAGCAGATTTTTGTACCGAACAGTATCAGAAAAATGGAAATCTGTTGCTGGTTGTCAACACCAAACAAGCTGCCTTGATGATGTTTCAAAAGTTAAAAGAACGGAACAGCGAATTTGCAACCGTCTTACATTTAAGTACGAATATGTGTCCAGCACATCGGCGAACAGTGATTCAGCAAATGCGGGAGCAACTAGCAGCCCATCAGCCTTTGATTTGCGTAACAACGCAATTGATTGAAGCAGGTGTTGATATTTCTTTTCGCTGTGTGGTGCGGTCGATGTCGGGGTTGGAGCATGCTGCACAGGCAGCCGGTCGCTGCAATCGAAATGGAGAATATGATTGCTGTTCCGTTTATTTGATACAATTGGAAGAAGAAAAGTTGGCTGCTGCTTTGAAACAGATTGAAAAAGAGCAGGAGATTACGAAAAAAATCCTCTTCTTTCATGAAAAAGAGGACTTGCTGCATCCGCAAATCATGCAAAACTATTTTGAAGGTTATTTGACAACATTTCAAAATCAATTTTCTTATTTACTGCCGGAGTTAGGAAATGAAACACTGCTGCGATTATTATCTACCAATTCCAACAATGTGAAACGAGCAGAAGCCAAGACGCATAAAAATATACCGCCAAGACTGAGAAATCATGCACAGGCATTTCGTACAGCTGGCAAAAAATTTCAAGTGATTGCGGAACAGACCACAGATATTTTAGTGCCCTATGGAGAAGGAAATGATTTAATTTTAGATTTAAATGGAGAATTTTATGAAAATGAATATTTGAAATTACTGCGAAAAGCACAGCCGTATTTGGTTTCTGTCTACAGTGGAACTTTAAAGGCTCTGGAAGCGAAAGAGGCGTTGACTCAATTGAAATCCGATGTTCTTGCATTAAAGCCCGGATATTATTCCTCAGAGCAGGGAGTTTGTGTAGATGGAATGATTTCTATGGAGAAATGCTTTCTATAAAAGTAAAAAAGGAGTGAGAAGATGAGTAAACCAACTCATGAGAATATTGTTGAATTTAAAGTTTATGGGGAAGATGCGTTATTTTCGGATGTTTTAACACGAACTGGGCTGGAAAAATACAGCTATCCGATTCCAACTTACGAAGCACTGAAAGGGATTCTGCATAGCATTTACTGGAAGCCGACAATTGTCTGGTATATTGACGCTGTACGGGTCATGAACCGGATTCAGACGCAACGAAGAGGGATTCGTCCGATTCATTACAGCGGTGGAAATGACTTGTCCTATTGTACGTATTTGCGGGATGTTTGCTACCATGTACGGGCACATTTCGAGTGGAACGACAACCGTCCAGAGCAGGAGCACGACCGCAACGAAAACAAACATCACAACATTGCAAAGCGAATGATTGAACGAGGTGGAAGACGAGATATTTTCCTTGGCACACGGGAATGCATGGGATATGTAGAACCTTGTGCATTTGAAGAGGAAACAGGCTTTTATGATGATTCTGGAGAAATTCCGTATGGTCTTTTCTATCATGGCATCACTTATGCAGATGAAGCGGTTTTGCCGGAAGACAAGGGACAGATGACGGTTCGGTTTTGGACTCCAATCATGAAAAATGGCGTGATTTCATTTATTCGGCCGGAAGAATGCACCATCAAGCGGCATATTCGAAAAATGGAAATCAAGCCATTCGGGGAGGAACATGGAAATTTCCAAGGACTTTCTGAATTTTTAGGAGGTGATGATGTTGCGTTGGGCGGATGAGCTTTATCAAATTTATGAGCGTTTTTGTGGACAGCCCATTGGCGGAGATACCGTAGTTTTGCTGCCAGTGGCACATTCCACAGCAAATGCACAGATTGAAGTGACGTTATCAGAAGATGGCACATTTCAGGCAGCAAAGAAAATCAAGGACAAAAAAGATGCCGTGACGATTATTCCTGTGACCGAAGATTCCGGTTCTCGCAGCTCCGGAATTGCACCGCATCCGTTGGCAGATAAATTGATTTATCTTGCTGGAGATTATGGGAATTATGTTCCTGAAAAAGCAGAAAAGGCATCAAAGGCATATGCTGCCTATCTGGAACAACTAAAGACATGGGCAGAGGGAAACCATTCTCATCCAGCAGTGCGAGCCATTTATACATATTTGCAAAAGGGCTGTTTGATACAAGATTTACTAGCAGCATCCGTTTTGAATTTGGAGGAACAGACGGGAATATTAGGAAAAGAAAAAATCTGTGACATTGTGCAATCGGATTGCATGGTACGATTTCGGATTTATCAGTTGAATCCAGGTAGCAGAGATGAAACTTGGCTGGATTCGACTTTATACGAAAGCTGGATTGCACAGAACGAAGAACAGAATGCATCCCAGCAGGTTCAGCAATTGTGTTATGCAACCGGAGAAGTGACAGAATGTTCTTATAAGCATCCCAATAAAATCAGACATGCAGGAGATAAAGCAAAGTTGTTTTCTGCAAATGATGAAAACGGTTTTTCTTACCGAGGCAGATTTCAGAACAAAGAGCAGGCGATTTCCATTGGCTATGATTTTTCGCAGAAAATGCATAACGCTTTGCGGTGGATGATTCAGCGACAGGGAAATCCGATTGGAAAAACCATGATGTTGCTTGCATGGGAAAGCGACTTGAAAAAGTTGCCCAGTATTACCAGTAGTTCCGCTGGAATTTTTTTTGACTTTGAAGAAGCCTTTGGAGAAACTTTTGATTTCAATCTATTTGATGACCAGACAAGCGATTTTAAACCAGAATCGTCACAGGAAAATACGTTTACCAGTTATCGTTCGTATTTTAAAGATGTACTTTTTGAATATGAAAGCAAATTAGAACCGCTTTCTAATGTCACGGTGATGGTACTGGATTCTGCAACGACTGGACGACTTTCCATGACGATGTATGCACAAATGGAACACTCCGAATTTTTTGAGAACTTGAAAGCATGGCATGAACAGACCGCATGGCGATATTGGAGAAAAAAGAAACTTTCGATTTTCTCATTTTCTCTGTATGATATTGCAAATTGTGCATACGGGACAGAGCAGGCAAATGTTTTAAAATGTGATGACAAGTTAATGCCATTCACCATTAGTCGATTGCTTCCCTGTGTACTGGAAAAACAGGCATTTCCAATAGACTTGCTTCAGGCACTTTGTGATCGGGCATCTTTCCCACAAGCATACGAACAGAAATACAACTGGGATTTGGTGGTTGCCTGTGCTTGCGGAATGCTACGAAAAAAAATATGCGAACAAAAAGGAGAATGTAACATGGAACTGGATGAAACCTGTACCAGCAGAGATTATCTGTATGGCAGACTGCTGGCAGTTGCAGAAGTAGCGGAATCGGTTGCTCTGAACAAAAAAGAGGGCAACGATGCCAGAATTACCAATGCTCGCCGATATTTTACAGCATTTGTAAATCAGCCATACCGGACTTGGAATGTCATTCGGCAACGGTTAGAGCCTTATCTCTCTGCGATGCCAAAGACACAGCGGAATTATTACTGCACAATGATTGATGAGATTACCAGTCAGTTTGACCATACGGCATTCATGGATAATTCCAAGCTAGAGCCGGAATATTTGCATGCTTATAGCTGCCAATTGCAGAAAATTTCTGCTGATAAAAAGCGTAAAAACCAAAACGATTCAAACAATGAGGAGAAAACAGAATCATGAGTACCCTTTCTAAAAAAATCGACTTTGCCATTTTAATTTCCGTAGAAAACGCAAATCCAAACGGTGACCCGTTGTGTGGAAATCGTCCAAGAGAAGATTATGACGGTTATGGAGAAATTTCAGATGTTTGCCTGAAGCGGAAGATTCGGAATCGACTGATTGATATGAATGAATCGGTCTTTGTACAGTCGAATGACCATCGTGTGGATAGCTATAAGAGTTTGAAAACACGAGCAGAGGGCTGTGAAGAATTAAAAAAGGCCAGCAATGGAAAAGACACTGACCAAGATGAATTTGCAAGAATTGCGTGTGAACAGTGGATGGATGTTAGAAGCTTTGGACAAGTATTTGCTTTTAAGGGCGACAAGGTTTCTGTTGGCGTAAGAGGTCCTGTTACCATCAGCATTGCAAAGAGTGTGAGTCCAGTGGATATTATCAGCATGCAGATTGTAAAGAGTGTCAATAGTGAAGATAAAACAGAAAGAGCATCTGATACCATGGGTATGAAGCATCGGGTTGCATTTGGTCTGTATCTGGCAAAGGGCAGCATCAATTGTCAGTTGGCGGAAAAAACTGGCTTTCGTGATGAAGACGCAGAAAAAATTAAGGAAGCAATGAGAACTTTGCTGGAAAATGATGCTTCCTCTGCCCGCCCGGAAGGCAGCATGGAGGTTTGTGCGTTGTATTGGTGGGAACAGGAAGGAAAAACACCGAAATATTCTTCTGCAAAAGTACAGCGATCTTTACAGGTCACCTTAAAAGAAGGGATTATAAAGCCAAAACGGTTTGAAGATTATGATGTACAGGTTACACCATTAGACGGTGTTACGCTGCAAATTTTATCATGAGGTATTCAGAAGATGAATATCTGATGCTTTCCGGAATTCAGCATTTTTGTTTTTGTCGCCGCCAGTGGGCATTGATTCATTTGGAACAGCAATGGGCGGAAAATATACGAACCGTAGACGGTGAAATTTTCCATAAAAATGCTCATGATAAGGAACGACATGAAACAAGAGGAAATCAAATCATTGTCCGTGGAATGCCGGTGTCCTCTGCAACGCTGGGCATTTCCGGAGAATGTGATGTTGTAGAATTTCATCGTTCAGAAACAGGCGTTTCCATTCATGGGAAAGTGGGAACTTATGATATTATTCCCATTGAATATAAGCGTGGAGAAGCAAAAAAAGAGGATTGCGACCGCTTACAACTTGCTGCACAGGCAATGTGTTTGGAAGAAATGCTGTGCTGTACCATTCCAATCGGATATTTGTACTATGGAAATACCAGACGGCGGTCTAAAGTAGAAATTGATACGCAGCTGCGAGAAAAAACAATTGCAATGTTGACGGAAATGCATCAGTTATACCGGACACAACATACACCCAAAGTTCGGCGAACAAAAGCATGCAATGCATGCTCCTTGAAGCAGCTTTGCCTACCGGTTCTCTGTGGAACACAGTCTGCTGCTGCCTATATGCAAGCAATGTTAAAGCCAACAGAGGAGGTATCAGAATGAAACAGCTGCGACAAACACTGTATATTATGACACCAGAACGGTATTTGTCCTTGGATGGGGAAAATGTTGTGGTTCAGGAGAAGAAAACCGTTTTAGCACGTCTGCCGCTGCATAACTTAGATGGAATCATTTGTTTTGGCGCAACAGGAGCTAGTCCGCCGTTGATGGGAAAATGTGCAGAAATGGGCTTACCGATTTCGTTTTTGAGTCGTTCGGGGAAGTTCCTCTGTCGAACGGAAGGAACGACCAGCGGAAATGTATTGCTGCGTCGGCAGCAATATCGGCTGGCTGACCAAGCATCTGAACGGCTGAAAATTGCAAAAAGTATGATTACTGGGAAGATTTTCAATAGTCGGTATTTATTGGAACGTGCAATTCGAGATCATGGTTTGCGAATGGATGTTGAAAAAATGCAGAAGAAGTCAGAATTTCTGCGAGCAGCAGCACAACGAGCATGGGAAGCATCTGATTTGGATTCTTTGCGTGGCATTGAAGGGGAAGCAGCATCTGTTTATTTTTCTGTATGGGATGATTTAATTTTGCAGCAGAAAGAGCATTTTTACTTTTCTGTTCGTTCCAGACGACCGCCATTGGATCGAGTGAATGCATTGCTTTCGTTTGCCTATTCGTTTATGACTAGTATGTGCACAGCTGCTTTGGAAAGCGTTGGTTTAGATCCGTATATTGGATTTCTGCATACAGACCGACCAGGACGTCGTTCGCTTGCATTGGATTTAGTGGAAGAATTTCGTGCACCATTGTGTGACCGATTTGTATTGACGCTGATTAACCGACGAATGATTCAGGAAAAGCAGTTTGAAAAGCAAGCAGATGGTGCTGTTTGGCTGAATGAAGAGGGAAGAAAGCTATTTTTAGAAGCCTGGCAAAAGAAAAAGGCAGAAGTGATTCCGCATCCTTTTCTAAAAGAAAAGGTACAATATGGAATGTTGCCTTACGCACAAGCCTTATTGTTGGCAAGATATATTCGTGGGGATTTGGATGACTATCCAGCGATGATGTGGAAGTGATTAGATTTGTTAATTTTAATTACTTATGATGTCAATACAGAAACCAAAGAAGGAAGACGTCGATTACAGAAGGTTGCAAAGCAGTGTGTTAATTATGGGATACGGGTGCAAAATTCTGTATTTGAATGTGTGTTAGATGCTGCGGAATTCCGAAAGGTAAAGCAGATACTGATTGATTTGATTGATCCAGAGAAAGACAGTTTGCGTTTTTATCAGCTGGGAAATCGTTATGAAAGTAAAGTAGAACACATTGGTGTACGCCCTTCTTTGCATGTAGAAGAACCGTTATTACTCTGATAAAATAACTGATTTTATGGCCGCAAACCGGAAGTGTGCATAAAAATGCAAGGGGATTCGCAGGCGAAAACTAGTAAAATTTTGTCAGATACAACTTGCAAATAAAGCTATTTTTCGCATTAAATCAAAATTTTTTGTGTTCTAATAGAAATGTGCATAAAATTAAGATGCAATTTAGTCAAATTTTAGCGAAATTTGCTGTCTCCCTCTTTACGAGGGAGTGGATTGAAATCGTATCGTTTCGGTCGCTTTTCTTACAACCTGATAGTCTCCCTCTTTACGAGGGAGTGGATTGAAATAATGATTGATATAGAAGGGTTTCGGTCGTATCTGGTCTCCCTCTTACAAAAAAATGAATTGACAGAAACCAATATTATTTTCTAGATTGCATCTGTTTCTAATTCCAAACCATCGATTTTTCCAAAACAAAAATAGTTTTTCGACATTGCACCTTGACATGCAGCGTGTTAGCATGCTATAATGATAACACGCATGTGCGTAAATTCGATGAGATTTTAAAAGGAGAATTAGAAATGATGTGGATGAAACGACTGGTTGCTGCAACAGCAGCCATTGCAATGTTGGGTGTACTGGGTGGCTGCGGCAGCAAGGACAGCAGCAGCACTGCGGACAGTGGCAACGGACTGAGCGACAACAAATTTGTTGTTGGCTTTGATGCTGCATTTCCGCCATATGGTTATCAGGATGACAGTGGGGAATATGTTGGATTTGACTTAGATCTGGCACAGGAAGTTTGCTCTCGGAACAGCTGGGAACTCGTAAAAATGCCGATTGACTGGGATTCTAAGGATATGGAACTGAATTCCGGAACGATTAGCTGTATTTGGAATGGTTTCACCATGAATGGCAGAGAAGACGACTATACATGGTCAGACCCATATGTGGACAACAGTCAGGTATTTGTTGTAAAGTCTGATAGTGGCATTACGACATTTGATGATTTATCTGGTAAGACGGTTGCGGTACAGACGGATTCTTCCGCAGAAGCTGCTTTGAATGAAGAGGATAATGCAGCCTTAAAGGATTCCTTCAAGGAATTGCTGGTAGTTGGAGAATATAACACTGCTTTCTTGAACTTGGAATCCAATGCAGTCGATGCAATTGCAATGGATATCGGGGTTGCAAAGTATCAGCTGGAATCCAGAGATGGCGATTTCACCATTTTGGATCAGCCGTTGGCAGCAGAACAGTATGCAGTTGGATTTAAGAAGGGCAACGAAACCTTGCGGGATCAGGTACAAAATACCTTAAATGAAATGAAATCCGATGGAACATTTAAGACCATTGCAGAAAAATGGGATTTGCAAGACAGCGTCATTTTAGACTAATAAGTGAGGCGTACGATTCAAGATGTCATTTTTTGAGATTATTGCACAATTAGGCGATAGTATGCTGCGGACGCTGGCAATCTTCCTGCTGACGTTGGTCTTTTCCATTCCGTTGGGTATGATTGTTTGCGTCATGCGAATGTATGGCTGGAAACCATTACAATGGCTGGCACGGATTTATATTTCCGTTCTGCGTGGAACGCCGTTGATGTTGCAATTGCTGGTAGTCTACTTTGGACCTTACTTTGTTTTTCAGATTCCATTGAGTACATCCTATCGGTTTTATGCGGTTATTCTTGCATTTTCGCTGAATTATGCGGCATATTTTGCAGAGATTTTCAGAAGTGGAATTCAGTCCATTCCAGTTGGACAATACGAAGCCTCCCGGATTTTGGGATATAATCGTGTTCAGATGTTCTTGCGGATTATTCTGCCGCAAGTCATCAAACGGATTCTGCCGGCAGTCACCAATGAAACCATTACGCTGGTGAAAGATACTTCTTTGGCATTTGCAATTGCCTATACAGAATTGTTTACTGAAGTCAAGCAGATTGCCGCTGCACAGACTTCCATGCTGCCATATTTGGCTGCTGCTATTTTCTATTATGTCTTTAATCTGCTGGTTGCTGGCTTAATGGCACTGGTAGAGAAAAAGATGAATTATTATAAGATATAAGGGGGCGGCAAAAATGGCAGAATACTTAACCATTTCCCACCTGCAAAAGCAGTTCGGCGATGTACAGGTGCTGAAAGATATTTCCCTGACTGTCAATCAGGGGGAAGTCGTTTCCATTATTGGGCCTTCCGGTTCCGGAAAATCGACATTGCTGCGGTGTGCCACTTTTTTGGAAACACTCAGCAGCGGAGAAATTGCCTATATGGGGGAAACGGCTGTTAAAGCAGTTTCATATGCAAAACCGGTTTATGCACCGAAAAAACAGTTTCGGAAGATTCAGACTTATTTTGGACTTGTTTTTCAGAATTTCAACTTGTTTCCACATTATTCCGTATTAAAAAATATTGTAGAACCACAATGCATTTTGCTCAAGCGTTCTAAAAAAGAAGCAACGGAAAATGCAATCAAACTTTTGAAAAAAGTTGGTCTGGAAGAAAAAGCGTCCGCTTATCCATGTGAATTGTCCGGCGGACAACAACAGCGAGTTGCGATTGTACGGGCACTGGCGATGTCACCAGCAATTTTATTTTTTGATGAACCGACTTCTGCTTTAGACCCAGAATTGACAGGGGAAATTTTAGCCGTCATTCGTCTGTTGGCTGAAGACCATATGACAATGGTCATTGTTACGCATGAAATGCGATTCGCACAGGCAGTGTCTGACCGAGTTATCTTTATGGCAGATGGTGTCATTGTGGAAGAAGGAACACCGGATGATTTATTCCTGCATCCGCAAAAAGAACGAACCAAACAATTTTTGAGCCATTATGCAGACTGATTCAAAAATACAAATTTCATACAGTACTTTTTCGACAGACAAGCATGATTTTCCAATGCTTGTCTGTTTCTTTTTGTAGATTCGAGGAAAAAACAGGGGAAATTAGATTTCCGGCAGAAAAAAGACAACGGGATTTGACAGAGAATAGCAGGACTTTCTTTATATAATAATGTGTGATTCCATCGAAGTTCGGAACGAAAAACAGAAAGGACGTATTGTTATGTCACAAGTACACGCTGTCAGAAGAAATCCGTTTTCAAGGTTATTGGGGGAGGCTGGAATTGCCTTTCTCTGCGGACTGATATTTTCAGGGGCAGAAATTGGAAGCTTGCCCTCGCCACTGCCACTGGCAATTGCAGGCTGTCTTTCCAGTACTGGAGCAATCGCCGTTTTAATTGGAACATTGTTGCGGTATCTCATGAGTGATTTATTACTGGAGCGGCTGCCATTGCTATTTGCTCTGTTATTGATTACCTGTGCACGGCTATTTTTACGCAATTATCATTCGGCTGCATTTTTATCACTCTGCACGGGCGGATGTACGCTGTTCAGTGGGATTTTATTGTCTTTTTTGATGAATGGCACTGCACAGGATTTTTTGCTATACGGCATGACGGCATGCCTAACGGGTACAACTGCATGGTTTTTACATACGGTTTTGCTGGGATTGCAAAATCAACAGAAAATTCAGCTGAAATCTGCAACAGGCTGTGCAGCTGCCATTGTCTATATTCTTTGTATTGCTGCGTTGACCTCTTTTGACTATCCATTTATGAATTTTGGCAGAATCTTAGGAATTGCGGTAACATTGCTAGCGGCTCGGCGATTTCGTTATATGGGCGGTGTAATTTGTGGAGCATTGACGGCTTGCGGAACCATGCTTTGTGCTGGAGAACTGGGAATGCCATTGCTGTTTCTGCCGATTACAGGGCTGTTGTCTGGGTATTTGGTAGACCGTGGCATTGGACTGATGACAATTGCCTTTTTCCTCATCAATGCATTGGCACAGCTGACAGTTGGCTTACAGGTCATTACATTTTCTTCCATCGGAGATTTATTTTTAGGTTGCATTGCATTTCTGTTGCTGAATAATATTTGCTTTGACCGTTGGTTGATTACTGCAAATAGCAGCTATGACAGTACCATGCAGACGATTTCTACCCGTTTGCAGTTTATGTCAGAAGCCATTCACAGTGTTCGGGAGGACACCAGCGAAATTGCAGCCCTGCTACAAAAACAGAAGCCAGAGCCAGTAAAAGAAGCCGTCTGCGATCGCATTTGTGCAAGCTGTAAGGCACAGCATCACTGTTGGGAATTGCAGCACACGCAAACGGATGCTGCTTTTTCGGAGATGGAACGGCAGCCCGTTTCCACGCTGCCGGAAGTGCCGGAAAGTCTGTCTGATTGTCTGCATACAAAACAGTTGCAGCAGCAATTTTATCGAGAAAAACGGCGTGTGCAGATGGAAACCATGCAGATTTCTCGGATGGATGCCAGCCGACACATTTTATTTGAGCAATTGCAAGCAACAGAAGATTTGATTGCCTCTGTAGGTGACCGAATGACAGTGCGGTACAGCACAGAATTAACCGACCGCATTTGTTGCTTTTTGGAGCGGTACGGCTATGATTTTGATTATGTCATTGCCTACTATACCGCAAAAGAACGGTTGGTGGTAGAACTCTATTGCAAAAGCCGTTCGATTGGCAGCTGTATGCCAGCAATTTGTCATATGCTTTCGGAGTCGCTGGGCATTGCTTTACAGGAGTTAGAGCCTGTCCGCACTCGTTCCACTATGCGGTATCGGATGTGTCAGGCAATGCGGTATCAGCTGGAACAATATACAATTTCAATTCCAGCAACAGAAGAGGCGGAAATGTCCGGCGATACTTCTATTCGCTTTCAGGATGGAACAGGCTGCACGTATATTGTGCTTTCCGATGGAATGGGAACGGGGGCAAATGCTGCCATTGAATCGAAAATGACGGCGGAGATGTTTCGCAAGTTAATTTGCAGTGGTATTTCAGATATGGCAGCGGTTCGGCTGATGAATGGGCTGATGGTGACAAAATCCGCAGGGGAGGCGTTTGCAACCTTAGACGCTGCCCGTGTCGATTTGGATGAGGGCACGTTGACGCTCTTGAAAGCCGGGGCAGCCTCCACGCTCATTCGGCAGGGAAACACCATCTTGCGAGTGTGTGCTCCTACGTTTCCGATTGGGTCAACGGCGGTTTCAGACCTTTACGAAAAGCAGATTTTATTATCAGAAAATGATGTGTTTGTTATGGTTTCTGATGGGATTCATGAAACAGAATACACCTTTATTAAAGAACTTTTGTTATCAACTGATGATATTCGTAAGATGGCAGAGGAAATTTGTGCCAAAGCAGACATTTTTTCAGGCGGAAAGCACCGAGATGACATTACTGTAACGGTTGTGAAGCTGTGTCGGAATGCGAATTGATTTTACCTTGATTTTTCATACAGATAACCAGAAACATGAAACACCCGTGCCGTTTTCTTTGTACAACTTGCACAAAGAAAACAGTTGGAAATTATCGTGATGTATAAAAATCAGATGACACGGCAAAAAACTCTTGAATCTTGTCGCAAAATATGTTAAAATATGAATACCGGAAAAAAAGGAGGGCACATCATGCTGGCAACAACGAAAGCAAATGAAAATGATTTTCCGCTGTACTTGTTCCACCAAGGAAAAAACGCAGAAGCAGGAAAATTTTTCGGAGCACATGCCTTTAAACGAGGAAGAGGCAGTTATCACCGGTTTCGGGTTTGGGCACCAACTGCCAAAAGCGTTTCTGTCATTGGAGAGTTTAACCAGTGGGATCGCACGCAAAATCCAATGGAAAAAATTTCAGATACAGTATGGGAAGTTGTCATTCCAAAATTAAAGCAATTTGACCTATATAAATACAGTATCGAAACACAAAATGGACAGATTCTGGAAAAGTCTGACCCTTATGCTGTGCATTTTGAAACTCGTCCCGGTACGGCTTCCAAATTGTTTGAAAGCAGTTATCAGTGGGAAGATGCTGCATGGATGCAGCAGAGAAAAAAATGGATTCCATACAAAGAACCCATGAATATCTATGAAGTGCATCTTGGTTCTTGGAAACACAAGGAAGGAGAACAGTTTCCGAGTTATTTGAAATTTGCTACGGAAATCATTCCGTATTTGAAAAAAATGTCTTATACGCATGTGGAATTCATGCCATTGACAGAGTATCCGTTCGATGGGTCGTGGGGCTATCAAGTAACCGGTTATTTTGCACCGACTTCCCGTCATGGTACACCGGATGACTTCCGGAAAATGGTGGATTTGTTCCATCAGGCAAACATTGGTGTTATTCTGGACTGGGTTCCAGCCCATTTTCCGAAAGATGCCGCAGGACTTTGTGAATTTGACGGTTCTTATTGTTATGAATATACCGACCCGCTGAAAATGGAACACAAATCTTGGGGTACACGGGTATTTGACTATGGAAAGGGCGAAGTTTGTTCGTTTCTGATCTCCAGTGCATGCAGCTGGTTAGAAGATTATCACGTAGACGGTTTGCGAGTAGATGCCGTGGCATCTATGCTCTACTTAGATTATGACCGGCAGGAATGGCGGCCAAATGTCTACGGCGGACATGAAAACTTAGAGGCAGTTGACTTCCTGCGGCGACTGAATGAAACCGTATTCAGCCGAAACCCAGATGTTTTAATGATTGCAGAAGAGTCCACTGCATGGCCATTGGTTACGAAGCCAACCGATATTGGCGGTTTGGGATTTAATTTCAAGTGGAACATGGGCTGGATGAATGACATGCTCAGCTATGTTTCCTTAGACCCCATTTACCGTTCTTTCAACCATGATAAAATAACGTTCTCATTCTTCTATTGTTTCTCAGAAAATTATATTTTGCCGATTTCTCATGATGAGATTGTCTATGGAAAATGTTCCATGTTGAAAAAGATGTCGGGGAACGAAACCGACCAGTATGCAACGTATCGTTCATTCTTAGCGTATATGATGGCACATCCGGGCAAAAAACTGTTGTTTATGGGACAGGAATTTGCACAAGTCAACGAATGGAATTATCAAACACAATTGGATTGGCATTTGTTAGACCAGCCCGAACATCAGAAAATGTTGTTATTCTCAGAAGCCTTAAACAAATTCTACTTAGAGCACGCACCGCTCTGGCAAAACGATGATTCTTGGAAAGGCTTTAGCTGGATTTCCAATGATGATTATCAGCAGAGTGTCATTGCATTCCGCCGGATTGATGATGATGGCAACGAAGTCATGGTTGTCTGCAACTTCTGTCCGGTCTTGCGGAACGATTATTGTATCGGTGTTCCGTTTGCAGGAAAATATGAGTTGATTTTTAATACCGATGATGCCACATTTGGCGGCAGCGGCGTTTCAGAAAAAACATTCCGCACCATTGCAGAACCGATGCATGGTTTTGAACAACATATTTCAATGACGTTAGCACCATTGTCCGTTGTCTATCTGAAACATGTTCCCACCAAAAAGCGTCTGACGAAAAAGGGAACAACCACAAAGATTCATGCCAGACGTGCAACAAAATCCATTGCTTCATCCGCAGAAACCGCAGAGAAAAAGCAAAATCCCTGAATTCAGCTGATGCATTCTATTGTATTTACAGTAGAATTGAGCATATCCAAGCACTTTTGTTAGGAGGAATACAAACAATGAAAATCAAGAAAAAGTGTGTCGCCATGCTTTTGGCAGGCGGTCAAGGCAGCCGTCTATATGCACTGACACAGAAAGTGGCAAAGCCGGCAATTCCTTACGGCGGAAAATATCGTATCATTGACTTCCCGTTATCGAACTGCACCAACTCCGGTGTGGATACGGTTGGTGTGTTGACCCAGTATCAGCCGTTGGTTCTGAATGAATATATTGGAAATGGTCAGCCGTGGGATTTGGATAAAATGCATGGTGGCGTTCATGTGTTGCCGCCGTATCAGACCGCAGCAGGTGCTTCCTGGTATGAAGGTACTGCAAATGCCATTTATCAGAATATGGCATTCATCGAACGGTATGACCCGGAATATGTCATCGTGCTGGGCGGCGACCATATTTATAAGATGGATTATTCCAAGATGCTTGAATTTCATGTAAACAATGATGCAGCAAGCACGATTGCTGTTATTGATGTTCCGAAGGAAGAAGCTTCTCGGTTCGGTATCATGACTTGTGATGAAAACCGCCGTGTAACAGAATTTACCGAAAAGCCGAAAGAACCAAAGTCCACTTTGGCATCCATGGGGATTTATATCTTTACTTGGAGCAAATTAAAGGCATATTTGATTGAAAACGAAAACGCAAATACTGGCTCAAAGGATTTCGGTAAGGACATTATTCCGTCCATGCTGAAAAATGAAGAACGGCTGTTCGCTTATGAATTTGAAGGCTATTGGAAAGACGTTGGGACACTGGATAGCTTGTGGGAAGCAAACATGGATCTGCTCAGCCCAAGCGTACCGCTGGATCTCTATGACCCGCAGTGGAAGATTTATTCCAGACACAATAATATGCCGCCACAGTATGTAGGAGAAAATGCACACATTGAAAACTCGATGATTACCGAGGGCAGCAATGTCGATGGAACGGTTGACTTCTCTGTCATTTCCGCAGGCGTTACAATTGAAGCAGGAGCATCCGTCAAGTACAGCATTATTATGCCGGGCACAACGATTAAAAAGGGTGCGGTTGTAGAATACGCCATCATCGGCGAAAATTGTGTGATTGAAAGTGGTGCAAGAATTGGAAAGAGCCCAGAATCCGTAGAAAATCGGGACGATTGGGGTATCGCCGTTCTGGGACACGATATTACCGTTTCGGAAAACAAGGAAGTTGACCCGAAACAGATTATTTCAGAGAATATATAAAGGCGGTGGCAGAAATGGGTATGAACAATAAAGTATTAGGTTTGATTTTTGCCAGCATCAATGATACCAATGTCATTGATTTGACAAAGCTGCGGACAATGGGTTCAATTCCGTTCGGCGGAAGATATCGGCTGATTGACTTTCCGCTTTCTAACATGGTAAACTCCGGAATTTCAGAAGTGGGTGTTATCACAAAGTCCAACTACGGTTCTTTGCTGGATCATCTGGGTTCTGGCAGAGAATGGGACTTGACTGGTAAAACCGGCGGTCTGCATCTGCTTCCACCGTTCAGCCACGTTGGCGGCGGTATTTATCAGGGCAGACTGGAAGCGTTGAACAATGTTCGGGAGTTCGTTGAACACTCCAAGTCGGAATATGTTGTCCTTTCCAACTGTGATGTGGTAACCAATATTGACTTCAATGCCGCTCTGCAGCAGCATATTGATACAGAAGCAGATATTACCATCATCTATTCCAAGGGCTTTTACAGCAAGGAAAAGAATCCGTCTACCAATGTCATTAGTGTGGATGAAAATCATACTGTCAAGGAAGTTCTGATTACACCGGCAATTACTGGAGAATGCAATGTTTCTCTGGAAATGTTTATCATGCGGACAGAATTCCTGAAGAAGATTGTACAGGAAGCAGCTAGCAAGAGCCAGCACAGCTTGGTAAGAGATGTACTGCAAGGCAGAAAAGATGAATTTGTCATCAAGGGCTATGAACATAAGGGTGTATTTACAAAAATTGACGGCTTAGCCGCATATTATCAGGCAAACTTGTCTTTGTTGCAGGCAGATACTCGTGCAGGTCTGTTCCAGGAATCTGCTCCGATTTATACCAAGGTTGGTGACAATGCACCCGTAAAATACGGTCTGGAATCCAGTGTCAAGAATTCTCTGATTGCAGATGGCTGTGTGATTGAAGGCAGCGTTGAAAACTGTGTACTGTTCCGTGGTGTTCGGATTGGAAAAGATGCCGTTGTAAAGAACAGCGTTTTGATGCAGGGCACACATGTTGGCGAAAAGTGCAACATTGAACGTGTCATTGCAGATAAGAACGTGGACATTTCTAGTGATAAGGTACTGACTGGGTCGGATGATTTCCCGCTGTACCTGAGCAAAAACGGAAAAATTTAAGAAAAATAGATTGTATTAAAAAAGATTGATGAGAGAAGCACTGTCTTGCAGAGAGCAGCAGTGCTTCTATTCTGTATGATACCCCGATTGCAACGAATATACGGAGAGGATGAAAACGATTGAAAATTTTATATGCAGCCAGTGAAGCATTGCCGTTTGCCGCATCTGGCGGACTGGCAGACGTGATGGGTGCGTTGCCGAAGGCAATGGTACAGCAGCAGTGCGATTGTAGAGTTGTACTGCCCCTTTACCGGAGCGTAAAGCCTGCTGTTCGCAATCAAATGACCTTTTTAAAGGATTTTGATGTGGAAATCGGATGGAGAAAACAATACTGCGGCGTTTATACCATTCAGAGAAATGGTGTGATTTATTATCTGCTGGACAATCCTTATTATTTTATGCGGGATGGGATGTATGGCTTTTATGACGATGCGGAGCGGTTTATTTTCTTTTCCAGAGCAGTATTAGAGCTGTTGTCCGAGATTGCATTCTTTCCGGACTTGATTCATTGCAACGATTGGCAAACAGCAATGATTCCGGTCTATTATGATATTTTCTATAAATATCGGCAAGGCTATGAGAAAATCAAGACGATTTACACCATTCATAACATTCAATATCAGGGCGTTTATGGAAAAGAAATCATTTCCGAATTGATGGGGATTCCGACTTATTATACCAACTTGTTGGATTATGACGGCTGCGTCAACCTGATGAAAGGTGCAATTGAAACCGCAGATTGTGTGACAACCGTTAGCCCGACTTATGCAAAGGAAATTTTAGACCCGTGGTTCTCTTATGGAATGGATCGGGAACTGGTTCGCCGACAGGATGGTATTCGTGGTATTTTGAACGGAATTGATGTGGATTTGTACAATCCTGAAACAGATCCGGACATCAAAGAACACTATCAGGTCAACCGCAGAACCGGAAAGAAAGCCTGCAAAACAGATCTGTTGGAAGAAATGAAGTGGGAAGACAACGGTCAGCCAGTCATTGGCATTGTAACTCGGTTTGTCGCCCACAAGGGCATTCATCTGATTCAGTATGCGTTTCAGGAAATGTTGGAACTGGGCTGCCGATTTGTTATTTTGGGCAGCGGAGAAAAGATTTTCGAGGACTTTTTCCGGGAGATGCAGTTGCAGCATCCGGAGCAGGTTTCTGTGCACATTGGCTTTTTGCCGCAAATGGCAAAGCGAATCTATGCCGGAGCAGATATTTTCCTCATGCCGTCCCAGAATGAACCGTGCGGTTTGGCACAGATGGTTGCCATGCGATACGGAACAATTCCGATTGTACGGGAAACAGGCGGCTTGAAAGATACCGTAACCGATGCCGGAACGATTGGTGGAAACGGTTTCACGTTCAAAACCTATGATGCAATGGATATGCTGGACGCTGTGAAGCGTGCGTGTGCATTGTATCAGGAAAAGCGAAAGTGGAATGCATTGGTGAAACGTGCCATGCTCTGTGATTTTAGCTGGAATCGTTCCGCAAAAGATTACTTAAATTTGTATCAGGAAA
>ERZ773264.2092-NODE-2092-length-20597-cov-12.212102_pt1 | contig 20597 bp, 18 predicted proteins | sample MGYA00511910_ERZ773264 | MGnify/ENA primary metagenome ERZ773264 (study PRJEB29015, sample SAMEA2737739) | human gut metagenome | biome: human gut; feature: human-associated habitat; material: faeces | place: China | collected 2012 ... | reverse complement strand
CAGATGGCGGAAAAGACATCGCCAGACGCGCCGCCGAATTGTGCGGTGGTGCCCTTGACAAAGCGCACCAAATGCTGTATCCTGTACGTAGCAAAAGCGTTTGTTCTTTATCGAAAGGAGTGTTTTTTCATGCGGAAAATCCTCTCCCTGCTGCTGATTCTTGCCCTTTTTCTTCCCTGCGCGCTGGCGGAAACGCCGCAGGGCATTGACCTCGCGCTGACCTCCACCGATGCTGCCGGGCGAATTTAGAAACACACTTTAGTATAAATCAACCAACTCCCCCAAAAAGGCGTTTTCGGAGATATGTTTTCCGAAAACGCCTTTCCTATTTATTTCAGCATTTCTGCCGGCACTTCCGCCGCCATCCGCTGATAGCCTGCCTTGCTTGGGTGCAGGTGGTCGCCGGAATCGTATTCGGGCAGGAAGAAATCAGGGTTCGCCGGGGCGCGCAAGGCGCGGTCAAAGTCAATGCAGCCGTCAATCAAATCCGTCGTGCGGATAAAATCATTGTAAGCGTGGCGCAAGTCCTGCCGGAAGGGCGCGTCGGTGCGCCAGCCGCCCATGGGCAGCAGCGTCCCGACATAGACGCGCAAGCCCATCCCCCGCGCCTGCGTGATGTACGTCTTGAGTCCGCTGATAAGCTCATCCGCCGTCGGCAGATCGCTCATCGGGCGGAAGGGGTTCACCTGTGTGCCGACGGGGTGGATGATGTCGTTGATGCCCTGCTGGATGATAACGGCATCCGCGCCGTCGGTCGGCACTTCATGCTCAAAGCGTTTTGCGCCCATCAGCCCGTAGGATTCATACGTCAGGCAGTGATATTCGCGCAGAATCCGCGATCCGCTGGTGGCGCGGCGGATGATGGCGGTATGCTCAAAGCCGTCTTTGCGGCAACGGAGCTGCAAATCATCCGGCCAATCCTGCGCGGTGATGGAGTCGCCATAACAGATGATGGCGCGGTTCTCCGGCGCAGTACGCACGGACACATTGCTGAGGAAGTAGGTCAGCTGCGTCTTGCGGGATGTGTCCATCGAAATATTGAGGTTCTCCGTTTCGTCGCCGTTGGCGTACAGCCCGCCGGACAGCGCTCCGCAGGTGAACACGACGCTGCGCATGAGCGTGAAATCACGCAAATAGAAGCTGACAAGCAGCTTTTCCCCGGCAGTTACAGGCGTTTCCAGCGTGTCGGAAATCGCATTGCCCTCCGCCGGAAGCGTTACGCGGCACTCGCCCCCGAACGTGACCGGGTGAAACGCGCCGCCACAGAAAATTGTCACCTTTTCCAGCGTAACCGGCTCCGTACCGCAGTAATTATCGAACGTCAGGCGCACGGCACTGCCAGAAAACGGCGAGACAATCGGATAGCGCAAGGTAATGTCCTTGGCATACCGCTCCGGGCGATTTTCCGCAATGCTGACCGCATTTCCCCACACGCTGACCCACTTCTGCATCCTTTTGACGCTCCCTTCGCGTTGCTGTTCCCCATCATAGCACATTCCGTGTGCAAATGCAAGTTTCCTATTGTTTCCATATTCGCAACGATTGTTGAGACACCGCAAAATCGGTTGACAACTGCGCATCGAAAATGATAAAATGTGTATATATTCCCCTTGAACAGGAGTGAAAATCGTATGGTCAAAATCATTTCAGACAGCACATCCGACCTTTCGCAGGATCTGCTCGACCGCTATAACATCACACTGGTGCCGCTGATAGTTCGCTTGGGCGACCAGCAGTACGAAGACCGCGTGAACATCACCTCGGAAGAAATTTTCCGCTGGTCGGACAGCACAAAGAAAGCGCCGACGACTGCCTGTGCGAACGTCTGGACGATTCAAGAAGTTTTCCAGAAGTATCTGGAGACGTATGACGAGATTGTGGCGTTCTCCATCTCCGGCAAAATGTCCGCGACGGGGGCGAACATGGTGGAAGCGGCGGCGGAGCTGGGCGCATCCGACCGCATCCACGTCGTGGACAGCCAGAGCCTTTCCACCGGCATCGGTCTGCTGGTGATGGAAGCGGCGGTGATGGCGCAGGATGGCAAGTCCGCCAAGGAAATTGTGGCGCATGTGACCTCGCTGATTCCGCTGGTTCGCGCGTCCTTTGTCGTCGATACGCTGACGTTCCTGCACCGCGGCGGGCGCTGCTCCGGCGCGGCGGCGCTGATGGGCAGCATGCTGAAGCTGCACCCGAAGATTGTCGTGCGCGACGGTCAAATGCTGGTAGACAAGAAGTACCGCGGCTCGCTCGCCCGCTGCATCCCTGCCTACACGCACGATTTGCACGACGATTTGCTCCACGCGCGCCCGGAGCGTGTTTTCATCACCCATTCCGGCTGCGACCCGGAGATTGTTGAGCAAGTCCGCACCTATTTGACGAGCCTGAACTACTTCGATGCGGTCATCGAAACCCGCGCCGGCGGCGTCATCTCCTGCCACTGCGGCCCCGGCACGCTGGGGGTGCTGTTCATCCTGAAGGAGTGACCCCCAGAGGCGCTGCCTCTGGACTCCGGCAGGGCCCTGCCCCCGCCAAAGGGTCTTCGACCCTCTGGACTCCCTTTCGCGCGATTGAGTTGAGCGCACTTTCAGACTATGCCCGCGTGTTTATCCGGGAACGAAAAAAGAAGCAACAATACCCCAAAACTATGCAAGTGGCAACCGAAGGGGTCGAGAGGGCGATCGCAGACTTCGTCTGTTTTCATGCCCTTCGTCGCCTCCGCAGAGGCGAAACCCCTGCGTCTGCCTGTTTCTGCGCCATCAGAAACAAAAATGGGCTTGCCATTTCGCCCAAAACGCTATATAATACACGCAGAAGCGGCATTTGGTCTTTCCCTTTCGCCGCTTGACACAAAAAGAGGGGGATATTCTCATGGCTATGGAACTGAAAACCACAGGCGTGAACGGCTTCGTGAAGCCTGCGGAACTGACGAACATGGAAACCCTGCTGAATGCAGTCAATGACGAACTGCTGACCGGCAAGGGCGCGGGCAGTGATTTCCTCGGCTGGCTCGACCTTCCCGTGAATTACGACAAGGAAGAGTTTGCCCGCATCCAGAAGGCGGCGAAGAAAATTCAGAGCGACAGCGATGTGCTGGTTGTCATCGGCATCGGCGGCTCGTACCTCGGCGCGCGCGCGGCCATTGAGTTCTGCAAGGGGCAGATGTACAACGGCGTGCGTGAAAAGGGCATCCCGGAAATCTACTTCGTGGGCAACAACATTTCTTCTTCCTATATCAATGACGTGGTGAAGATTATCGGCGACCGTGACTTCTCCGTCAACATTATCTCCAAGTCCGGCACGACGACCGAACCCGCGATTGCTTTCCGCGTGTTCAAGAAGATGCTGGAAGAAAAGTATGGCGCAGAGGGCGCGAAGGGCCGCATTTACGCTACGACCGACAAGGCGCGCGGTGCATTGAAGAATCTGGCGAATGTTGAGGGCTACGAGTCCTTCGTCGTGCCGGATGACGTCGGCGGACGCTTCTCCGTGCTGACGGCGGTGGGTCTTTTGCCGATTGCCGCGGCAGGCATCGACATTGCCGCGATGATGAAGGGCGCGGCGGACGCGCGCGAATGCTGCAAGGAGGGCACGTTGGACACCAACCCCGCCTACAAGTACGCCGCGCTGCGCAACATCCTCTATCGCAAGGGCAAGAACATTGAGATTCTGGTGAACTACGAGCCGGCGCTGATGATGACCGGCGAGTGGTTCAAGCAGCTGTTCGCCGAGAGCGAGGGCAAGGACAACAAGGGCATTTTCCCGACGGCAGCGAATTTCTCTACCGACCTGCACTCTATCGGGCAGTTCATTCAGGATGGCACGCGCAGCCTGTTCGAGACGGTTGTGTGGGTGAAGAATCCGCGCAGTGAGCTGGTCATCGAGGCGGCGGACGAGGACATCGATGGTCTGAACTATCTGGCGGGCAAGTCCGTGCAGTTTGTGGACAGCAAGGCGTATCAGGGCACGCTGATGGCGCACATGGACGGCGGCACGCCCAACATCATCATCGAGATTGACGAAGCCGATGCCTACCACTTCGGCTATCTGGTGTACTTCTTCGAGAAGGCGTGCGGTCTGTCCGGCTATCTGCTGGGCGTGAACCCCTTCGACCAGCCCGGCGTCGAAGCCTACAAGAAGAACATGTTCGCCCTGCTCGGCAAGCCCGGCTATGAAGCCCGCCGCGCCGAACTGGAAGAACGGATGAAGTAATGAGAACTTGGGCGGCAGTTGGAGGAATCCCCTGCCGCTTTTGGAATAGGAGGATGCTCCATGCTGCTTCCCGCCGCCGTGCGTCCCTATGCCGCCGATGTGGACGGCACAGCCAGCCGCGTCCGCTGTGCAATTGCGCTGAACGGCTCGCAAGATCTGCGAATTCAGCTCTGCGGAAGGCTGAAACGCGGGCTTTTCGGGCGGAATCAGCTTCTGGCGGATGGGGACGTGCTTTGCGTTGCGCTTCATCAGCCAGACGGCGACGTTCCGCTTTTTGACAGCCGATGCGACGGCTATGCGAATGTGCTGGATGACAGGCAGCCGCCCGCGCCGATTCCCCTGCATCCGGCGATTTGCCCGAAGTGCCGGAATGCGGCGTTTCAGGTGCGGTTGACTTTTGAGTACCCGGAGGCGGAGGAACTCGCGGCGTTTGCGAATCCCGGCGATGCATTCACTTGGATTTGGCTGAGCCTGCGCTGCACGCGCTGCCACGCGGTGTTTCGGGGGGACTTGGAATGCGATTGATGTGCTTTGGCTGGATGTTCAGTCAAGCTTGCTTCCTATCTCAATCTTGATTTTATCCGCTGCTCCCGTCGTCTCTGCGGAGGCGAAAACGTTACTTTCTGTTGCGACAGAAAGGTTCCAAAGAGCGCCCAGAGGGGGCTGAAGAGGGTGCAAGTCGGGACTTCAGCCCCCTCTGGACTTCCCCCGCCGTAAAAGTTTCTTGCAGGAAAGAACGGCGGTGGCATCCAGGCTTGACTGCTTTTCCTTGCGTTCTGGTTTTCAAAACACTTTTGCATAAAAATCGCCCTGCCAGAATTTTTCACCCCGGCAGGGCGTTCGTTTTCCATTTTGCCAGCATCACGACAGCGGTTCGCCGTTTCCGGTCTCAATTTCGCGGCAGAAGAAGTGCAGCGTGCCGTCCTCGAAGTCGCTGATTTCGTAGCGCTGGTCGGCATCCCAGCCGTCCGCGCGGTGGTCGCGAATCTCGAAGCCGCAAATCTGCATCGGGATGGCGGGAAAACGCAGCGTCACGTCGCTTATGGACAGGAAACGGAGCGTTTGCGCTTTGCCATCAGCACAAAAGGAGAGTGTCAGCACAGGTGCGCCGCTTGCGGTGCGCAGGCGAAAGTCCGTGATTTCCACGTCGCAGGGGAACATGGGCACCCTCCTTACCTGCTTCCCTTGTCGTATGGAATACCCTCCGCCTTCGGTGCGCGGGACTTGCTGCTCGTCAGCGCCAGCACAAGGAGCGAAATGATGTACGGCAGCATGTTGTAGAACGTGCTGGGCAGGTTCAGCTGCGCGAGGAAGTCAAAGCCGGTATAGACGTTGCTCAGGCTGCGGAACAGCCCGAACAGCAGCGCCGCCAGCGCAATCCGCAGGGGCTTCCACTGCCCGAAAATCATCACCGCCAGCGCAAGGAAGCCGAAGCCCGCCACGCCGTTCTCGAATTTCCACTCGCTCACGCCCGCCGTGATGTACACCAAGCCGCCCAAGCCGCCGAGCACGCCGGAAATCATCACGCCCGCATAGCGCATTTTGTAGACGTTGATGCCCACGGAATCCGCCGCCTGCGGATGCTCGCCGCAAGCCTGCAAACGCAGACCGAAGCGCGTCTTGTACAGCAGGACATACGAAATCACCAGCAGCATCGCCGCCATGAGCATGAACCAGTTGAACTCGAAGCCATTGATATCCACCAAAAACGCCTTTTTAACGTTGATGTAGGTAATGGCGGAGGACACATTCGACACATCTTCGGCAATGTTGATGGCCTTGACGATGACCGTCGCCGCCGCCGTGCCAAGCAGGTTCATCGCCGTGCCGACGAGCGTCTGGTCTGCCTTGAAGTTAATCGCCGCGACCGCCAGCAGGAGCGAATACAGCATCCCAAAAATCATCGCCATCAGCGTCGTCAGGAGGATGACCACGACGACCGCCGTGCCGTCGGGCATGTACTTCATCATCAGCGCACCGCCAAGCGCGCCGAAAACCATGATGCCCTCCAGCCCAATGTTAATCACGCCGGAATGCTCCGAGAAGCAGCCACCCAGCGCCACCAGCAGCAGGACTGATGCAAACATCAGCATATATTGCAGCAAGAGTGTCATTTGAGATTCGCCTCCTTCCGCAGGTTCGCTTCCGCTTTGCGCTCCGCCAGGCGCGTCATAACCTGCCGGAAGAACAGCACGAAGCCGCACATGTAGATGATGACCGCCGAAATGAGGTCGGAAATCTGCGAAGAATAGATGGCGCGGTCAACATACGCGCCGCCGAAGGTGATGTGCTGGATGAAGAAGGATGCGAAAATCGTGCCAATCGGGTGCAGACCGCCGAGGAACGCTGCGGCAATGCCGTTGAAGCCCATCGCCGGAACCGCCGACTGCGCCACTGCCCATTCCTCAAAGCCAGAGAGGAACATGAAGCCCGCGCCGATGCCCGCCAGCGCGCCCGCAATCCCCATCGTCAGGATGAGATTCTGCTTTTCGCGCATCCCGCAGTATTTCGCGGCATTCTTGTTCAGCCCGGTCGCCTTCAGCTCGTAGCCCAGCTTCGTTTTGCTCAGCAGCACCCAAATCAGCACGGCAATGACAATCGCCAGCGGAATGGCAATGGTCACATAGCGGTTGTTGGAGAACAGCTTTTCCAGCCCCAGCGACGGCATCAGCGCGCTCGGATTGCCCACGCTCAGCTTGACGGTGTAAGGGGTGTTGCTGTCCTTCACGAGCGACAGCAGGCTGTTGACGGCATAGAGGCTGATCCAGTTGAGCAGAATGCAGGAGATGACCTCGTTGACGTTGCAGAATGCTTTGAGCGCGCCGGAGATGCACGCCAGCAGCGCACCCGCGAGCGCCGCCGCCAGCAGGCACACATACCACGGCATGTTCCACGCCAGTGCACAGTACAGCGCCGCACCTGCGCCCACGACGTACTGACCCGCCGCGCCAATGTTGAACAAGCCCACCTTGTAGGCGAACAGCACCGACAAGCCGCACATGAGCAGCGGCGCAGTCTTGACCAGCGTGTTGCCCAGATACTTCATCTGCGCGGTGCTGCTGCCATACTTCCAGAAGTTCTTGATGATAACCAGAATCGCATCAACGGCGTTGAGGTTGCCCGTCTTTTCGCTCACGCCGTGGTCAATCAGCAGCAGCACAACGAAGCCGACCAGCAGCCCCAGCACGATGCACAGCAGCGACGAGAGAATCGTTTGCACGCCGGGAATTTGCAGCATCGACCTGCGCTGCCGGACTTTCTTAGGTTCGTTTGCCATCTTTACCGCACCTCCCGTTTCGCGCCCGCCATATACAGGCCGATTTCTTCCGCCGTCGTCGTTTTCGGGTCAAGCTCGCCGACGATTTCGCCTTCGTACATCACGAGAATACGGTCGGACACGTCCAGCACCTCGTCCATCTCCAGCGAAACCAGCAGCACCGCCTTGCCCTCGTCGCGCGCGGCGATGATCTGCTTGTGGATGTACTCGATTGCGCCGACGTCCAAGCCGCGCGTGGGCTGCATGGCAATCAGCAGGTGCGGCGAGCGGTCGATTTCGCGCGCGACAATCGCCTTCTGCTGGTTGCCGCCGGACATGCTGCGGGCGATGGTGGTTGCGCCCTGCCCGGAGCGGATGTCGTACTGGTCAATCAGCCGATTGGCATAGGCGCGGATGTTCTTGCGGCGCAGGAAGCCCGCGCGCGTGAATTCCGGGTCGAAATAGCGCTGCAAAACGATGTTGTCTTCCAGCGAGTAATCCAGCACCAAGCCGTGCTTGTGGCGATCCTCCGGGATGTGGCTCATGCCGTCCAGCGAGCGCCGGCGAATCGACGCGCGGGTGATATTCTGCCCATCCAGGTAGATTTTGCCGCTGACGAGCGGTTCCAAGCCCGTCAGACCGTACACGAACTCCGTCTGACCGTTGCCATCAATGCCCGCAAGGCAGACGATTTCGCCCGCGCGCACCTCCAGCGACACATTTTTGACAGCGTTGTTCTTGTGCACATGGGACGCGACGGTCATGTTTTCTACCTTCAGCACGACCTCGCCGGGCTGCGCCGGTTTCTTCTCGACGTGGAAGTTGACGTTGCGCCCGACCATCATCGCGGACAGTTCCTCCGGCGTGGTGTCCTTCGTGTTCACCGTGCCGATGTACTTGCCCTTGCGCAGCACCGTGCAGCGGTCGGAAACCGCCATAATCTCCGCCAGCTTATGGGAGATAAAGAGGATAGACTTGCCCTCCGCCGCCAGATTGCGCATAATCTGCATCAGTTCGTCAATCTCCTGCGGCGTCAGGACGGCGGTCGGCTCGTCGAAAATCAGGATTTCGTTGTCGCGGTAGAGCATTTTGAGGATTTCTGTGCGCTGCTGCATCCCAACGGTGATATCCTCCACCTTCGCGTCGGGGTCGACGTGCAGACCGTAACGCTCGGACAGCGCCAGCACCTTCTGCCGCGCCTCTTTCTTTTGCAGGAAGCCGAATTTCGTCGGTTCAACGCCCAGAATGATGTTGTCCAGCACGGTGAAGCACTCCACCAGCTTGAAGTGCTGGTGTACCATGCCGATGCCCAGCGCGGTGGCGTCATTGGGGTTGCGGATGGACACCGTTTCGCCATCCTTCCTGATTTCGCCTTTCTCAGGCTGATACAAGCCGAAAAGGACGCTCATCAGCGTCGATTTGCCCGCGCCGTTCTCACCCAGCAGCGCGTGGATTTCGCCGTGGCGCAGCTGGAGGGTGATGTCGTCATTGGCAATGATGCCGGGAAAGCGCTTGGTGATATGCAGCATTTCGATGGCATAAGGCGTGCTTTCGTCCGGCGTTTGAACGCGCTGTTTCTCCATGAAGCATTTCCTCCTTGATGTTCTGTTTTCCCCATTGATTTCGCCGATTTTGCGGCGAATGATTCCTCGTGTGCGCCGAAAACGCGCTTGATTCTGACAAAAACTTCCGCGCGGCAGAGGACTCCCCCGGCGGAAGCTCTTGTCAGAATCCGGGGGACGTTGCCATCCCCCGGAAGGTGAGATTACTTGATGTTGCCGTTGTAGTTGACCGCAATGGTCGTTTCCGGACGCGCAGTAATGTCGCTGGAAACGGTCACTTTGCCATCCACCATCGCCTTCACCAGCGCGGTGTAGTCATCCACGGTGAAGGTGTCGTTCCATTCCGTGGTCTCCACGGGCAGGCCGACGTAGTTCAGGGTCAGGTCTTCGCCGGACACGAGGCCGAGGTTCTCCACCTTGCCCGCGTACTGGTCGAAGTTGCCCGCAACGGTATCGGTCAGCAGCGTCTTAACCGTCGCCGCCAGGCCCTTCATAGCAGAAGTCAGCGTCATGCCTTCCGCAAACTTGTTGATGATGGGCGCCTGATCGGAGTCAACGCCGATCACCTTGCCGCCGACCTTCGCAGCTGCTTCCGCCGCAGAGGTGTAGATGCCGCCGCCGCAAGCGAACACGACTTCCACGCCCTTGGTGGCGTACCAGTTGTCCATGTACGCCGTGATGTCAGCATCGCCCATGAACTTGCCGCCGTAGACGTACTCGCAGGAGACGTCCGCCGCGATGCCCAGTTCCACCGCCGCGTCATTCGCGCCCTGCACGAAGCCGTAGCCGAAGCGCTGCACCGCCGGAACCTCCATGCCGCCGAGGAAGCCGAGCTTCTTGTAGCCCATCTTCACTGCCGCATAGCCCGCCATGTAGCCGGAAAGTTCTTCCTGATACACAGCAGAGAACAGGTTGGACGCGTTGCTCAGGTCAACGCCGTTGGAGGTGAGGTCAAACTCGCTCACGTCCAGCGCGATGAACTTCACGTCCGGGTACGTCGGCTGGCACTCGCCAATCGCCGCCGCGAACAGGTAGCCGGGCATGACGATGACGTTGTAGCCTTCGTCGATGGCCGCTTCGACCTGCGCGATGCGCTCCGCGTCGGAGTCACCGGTGGGCTTGAAGTAGTTGAAGTCGACGCCGTTGGCCTCACAGAACGCCTTGCAGGCCTCGTAGGTCGTCTGGTTGAAGGACTGGTCGGTGATGTCGCCGGAGTCGGTAATCATCGCCACGCGGTAGGTTTCATCCGCAGACGCGAAGGAAACCGCGCACAGCACCATCGCCAGCGCCAGGATGAGAGAAACGAGCTTCTTCATGGATTCATTCTCCTCTCGTGATTTGAGCATCTTCTGCTCTTGTATTATTGTAACAGTTTTTTGCCCGTTTGAGAAGAGGGCAAGCGGCATTTCTTTAAAAAATCTCCCCCCAATGCGCAGAAAATGTGGCAGATATTTTTCGATAGCTGATTTTCCCCTGCTTCGCGCCCTTGCGGATACCTTTCCGCTTTCCTTTCGATCCCCTTCCCGCGATTTTTCCGCATTTCCACTTGACAATCCTCCCCTGCTGTGGTAAAATAGTTAAGCTGATGAGCGCCCGTAGCTCAGTTGGATAGAGCGTCAGACTCCGACTCTGAAGGTCACAGGTTCGACTCCTGCCGGGCGTACAGGAGAAAATCCCCGGAAGTGTAAGGCTTCCGGGGATTTTTGTGCATTTTTTTTCCGAAAGCGCCGCTGTCTACAACATATTTTCCTGTCCCCATGGAAAAGATCCACCCATACGGCATATTTTCCTCCCTGTCTGCACATCCTATTCCGACAGGACTTCGCCGCGGTGGAAGGAGATGAACGCATGGGGTTTATCGTTTTGGGGATTCTTTGCGCAGCTGCTGTGGTCGTGACATTGGCGTGCCTGTGGATTAACCGATGAGGGGCGCTGGTTCTTCATGGGCCTCTTGGGTGAAGGATTTGCTTGAATCCAGCTGAATTTTGTCAGCGCGTTCACGGCTTTTTCACCACAGAAAAAACAGCATACGAAAAATCCCGGAAACGCAACGTTTCCGGGGTTTTTGGCGGAGAAGCCGGGATTTGAACCCGGGCTGCGATTACTCACACTACTCCCTTAGCAGGGGAGCCCCTTCGGCCACTTGGGTACTTCTCCATGTCAAGCTCGTATGCAGTTAAGAAAACTGGCGGAGAGAGAGGGATTCGAACCCCCGGTACCTTTCGGTATCACTGGTTTTCAAGACCAGCGCCATCAACCGCTCGGCCATCTCTCCATAATGGAACCAGCTTTGTTAGCATACCACGTTTCCACCGCTTTGTCAAGAGGGAATTTACTTTTTTTCGGGAAAAGTGTGCGGCGCGCGGCATTACGGCAGCTGTGCGCCGTCCAGGAGCGCCAGAATCGCGTCGCGAACGACAGCGCTCATGGTCGGAAAAGCGGCTGCGCATTCATGCGCCGTTTCCTCGGTCGGCAGGCTCACCATCAGCGTAATGGTCGGCTGCGTCGGGTTGTCGCAGGCGGTCGTCAGCCACTCCGAGTCGCTCACCTGCAGCACGCTGCACCCGTCCGGCAGCTTCTTTTCCGGCGTGTGGCCGCTGCCCAATGTGGACAGCAGGAGCAGGTAGACCTGATTCATGCACTGCTGCCAGCGCTGCTGGAGGCAGTTGATGCGTTTGCCCGTCGGCAGTGCAAAAGTGATGTCCAGCAGGACGTTTCGGCGGTCGACGATGCGCAGGTGCAGCCCCTTTTCGCCGTTCGGGAGATCGAAAATCTCCACCGCCGCCATCTGTTCCGCCGCGAACCGCTCGCGCCACTGCGCCGCGCCGCTGTCAATCAGCCCGCGACGGCTGACCGGAATGTGCATCTCGAAGCTGTTGAGCAGGTAGCGTCCCGCGTCGGTCAGTTCGAGCGTCCCGCCGGCTGTGTCGCCCTGACGGCGCAGTTTGCCCTCGCTCTCCAAATCCGCAATCGTCAGCTGGAGGGTGATATAGTTCATCAAGTCGGCGTCGGTCATGACAATCAGCAGCTGCTGGTCGGTCATTGCGCCGACGGTTTTGAGGGCATAGAGGATGAGCAGCCGGTTCTCGGCATCGGGGATAATTTTGCGCTGCACGCGGCATCAGCCTCCTTCCCTGCGGATTTTTTCTACCATAATAATATCGCACTTTTGACGCAGAGGGTTCGCGTCTGCGGACGCGAAGAGGGGCTTTCCGCGCTCCCCCTCCACCCTTTCGGGCGCCGTCGCGCTTGGGGTACATCCCGCTTTTTATTCTGCGAATTTACGAAAACACCCCCTCCGCCAGCGGCTGAGGGGATGCGCTTGTCGGCAGAAAGTCCGCGCCGGCGGCACTTGCCCCATTGCAGACCTTTCCGCAGCTGATTGTCCTGAATGACCCCTGACGCTTACGCGAGGAAGGGCTTGATCTCGGCCAGCAGGTCGTCGCAATCGTCGGAGTAAATCTCCATCGTCACAGGCTTGCTCCAGTCGAGGGAGAAGATGCCCAGAATGGACTTAGCATCCACAACGTGACGGCCGCTGCGCAGATCCATGTCATACGGATACGCGCCAACGATCTGGACGAACTTGGCACCATCGGTCATCAGGTTCAGCTTGATGTTCACGGACTTCATAGGTGAACCACCTCCTTCTTTTTGTCCGAATATAAGTATACTATTTCCCTGCCAAAAATGCAAGGGGGGACGGATTTTTTTCCTGCCTTTCGGGTGATTTTCGCCATTTTGCAACGGAAAGCGGCTGTTTTTTGTCATTTTCTCATGCAATTTTGCCTGTTTTGTCCATGGTGATACTCCTTCGCCGGATGATTGCGCGCATTTGCACAAAAACCGAACTTTTTTTATTTTGCCCTCTTCCATCATTCGTAGATCTGTGCTATAATACGATTCAGGCATCGCCGGATTTTTTATTTTGCCTGATTTGCTCCGGTGTGCCCGAAAAAACCGTACCATTTCCATACGATTCCCGGATGATTCAGGTGCATCGGGATTCGCATTCGACCACCGATAAAGGAGCGATACCCCCGTGGACAAAATCCGCCGCAACGAGCGCATGAGCGCTATGATGAAGATTCTTGCCGCCAAGCCGAACCGCATCTTCACGCTTTCCTATTTTTGCGACCTCTTCGGGTCTGCCAAATCGACCATGAGCGAGGATATTGATATCCTGCGCGACGTTGTGGCGCACTTTGGGCTGGGCGAGCTGGAAACGGTCACGGGCGCGGCGGGCGGTGTTCGCTATCGCACGAAGGTTCGCCGTCCCGAAGCGCGCAAGTTCATCGGCGACCTCTGCCAGCAGCTGAGCGAAGAAGGGCGTGTTCTGCCCGGCGGCTTCCTCTATTACAGCGACATTCTCTCCACGCCCGAAATCGTCACCCGCATGGGCGAAATCATGGCGACGGAATACTATGCCGCCGCGCCGGATTTTGTGCTGACGATGGAGACGAAGGGCATCCCCGTCGCCTTCGCCACCGCGAACGCGCTGGGCGTGCCGCTGGTGATTGCGCGCCGTTCCTCCAAGGTCTACGAGGGCAGCGCGGTCAACATCAACTACGTTTCCGGGTCGTCCGGCCATATCGAGACGATGAGCCTTTCGCGCCGCGCAGTGCAGGAGGGGCAGAAGTGCCTGATTGTGGACGACTTTTTGAAGGGCGGCGGCACGGCGAAGGGCATGGTCGACCTGATGCGCGAGTTCAATGTCGATGTCGTCGGCATGACGTTCGTGATGTCCACCGCAAAGCCGGTGAAGAAGCGCGTGATGGGCGAAAAGTCGCTGATGGTGATGGACATTGATCAAGAGCACGAAACCGTGCTGGTGAAGCCCGCCTTCTGGCTCAACGGCGACGCTTGACGGTTTGTAAACTTTCTGCAACTTTTTGATGCTTCGGCAGGATTTTCCCCTATTCTGGCGAATTTTTTTGAAGAAGTTCTGATGAAACGCGGTAACCAGTTGGTTGCCGAATAAGTCAGAAATTTCCTGACGTGAAACGTGCAGCGAATCGCTCCGCCCATTCGTTTATTGTGCGAAACAATTCCTCTGCATCATGAAAGCGAGGTTTTCCCCATGTCCAACCTTGAACCCGAACAGGTCAAACAGGCGGAATCCGCCCCCTCCTCCCCCGAAAACGCGCCGGAATCTCCCGAAAAGAAGGAAGAATCCGCCCTGTATTACACCAAATGGCAGCAGCGCATGATGAAAAAGGGCTACGTCGTCACCCCGAAGCTGAAAAAGCCCGCAAAGCAGAACGCCATTGAGTGGATTGCGACACTTGTCGGCGCACTGCTGCTTGTCCTCCTGCTGAAAGCGTTCGTGGGTTCGCCCGTGGTGGTGGACGGCAACAGCATGTATCCGACACTGCACAACGGCGAAATCATGATTATGAGCAAGCTGCATTACGGCACGTCGTACTTCTTCAATCAGCCGATTGTGCTGGGCGGCGAGCCGGAGCGCTTCGATGTCGTGGTGTGCCGCTATCCTGACCGCGGCAGCACGAATTTTGTCAAGCGCGTGGTGGGTCTGCCGGGCGATACGGTTCAAATTTCCGGCGGCTACCTGTACGTCAACGGCGTGAAGTACACCGAGAAGTTCCTGTCCGCACGGATGTACAGCGACTATGGCCCGTACATCGTGCCGGAAGGACATTATTTCCTGATGGGCGACAACCGCAACAATTCCAACGACAGCCGCTCGTCGCACGTCGGTGCTGTGCCGCGGAACATGATTCTGGGCAAGGTGGAAGCCGTGCTGTGGCATCAGATTCCGTCTACACTGGATGACTGGGGTCTGGCGAACGACTAACTTGTTGATTCTTGCATTTTCTTGCCGGAGGTTCGGACACGTTGTCCGGCTTCCGGCTTTTGTCATCTATGGGGAGGGTATTTTATGGCAAAAATCGACTGGGGCGAAAAGCTGGAGCTGAAAATCAGGATGCTGCCCGAAAGCCCCGGCTGCTACCTGATGAAGGACAAAGACGGCACGATTATCTACGTCGGCAAGGCAGTCAACCTCAAAAACCGCGTCCGCTCCTACTTCCGCGACACGGAGCACACGCCGAAAGTCGCCGCCATGATTTCCCACATCGACGACTTCGACATTCTCCTGTGCGACAGCAACCTCGAAGCGCTGTGCCTCGAATGCAACCTCATCAAGCTGCACAAACCGTACTACAACATCCTTCTCAAGGACGATAAGCATTATCCGTACCTGCGCGTCAACCTGAAAGAGCCGTTCCCACGTCTGACCCTCGCCCGGCGGATGGAGAAGGACGGCGCGAAGTACTTCGGCCCATACATCGGCGCGACGGCGGTTCGGCAGGTCATCGACGCGGTTCGCGGCGTGTTCCCCCTGCGGACGTGCCGGAAGGAACTGCCGCTGAAAGCACCCTGCCGCCCGTGCGTCAACTACGAAATCGGCAAATGCCTCGCCCCGTGCGCCGGAAAATGCACCGAAGAGCAGTACTGGGACATGATGGACGGCGTGCTGGCGTTCCTCGGCGGCGACTACAAGCAGGTACTGGACGTGCTGAACCGCGAAATGATGGACTACGCGGCAAAGATGCAGTATGAGCGCGCCGCCGTCATCCGCGACAAAATCCGCGACGTGCAGGGGCTGATGGAACGGCAAATCGCCATCCAGACCGACCGGAGCGAGCAGGACATCCTCGCCATTGCGCAGGACGGGCTGGACGCCATGATTCAGCTGGTCTACGTCCGCGGCGGCCGCATGGTCGGCGGCGACCACTTTTCCCTCCCCCGCGAGGGCAGCGAACCCGCCGGCGACGTGCTGGCAGAGTTCCTGACGCAGTATTATCAGGAGGGCAATCTGATTCCGCGCAACATTCTCGTGCAGGAGCTGCCCGACGGCGCGCAAGCCCAGTTAGAGCAATGGCTGCGGCAGCAGAAGGGCGCAGCAGTGACGCTGGTCACGCCCCGGCGCGGCGAGAAGCACGATTTGGTGCTGCTGGCGGCGAAAAACGCCCATGACGCGCTGGAGAAGCGGAACGCCCGCGCGAACATCCGCGAAGAACGCACAGTCGGCGCGGCGGCGGCGCTCGGCAAGGCGCTGGGGCTGCCCAAGGCCCCACGGCGCATCGAGGGCTACGACATCTCCAACACGCAGGGCGTTTTGAGCGTCGCAAGCATGGTGGTGTTCATCGACGGCGAACCCGCGAAAAAGGAATACCGCCGCTTCCGCATCAAGACGGTCGAGGGCGCGAACGACTTTGCCTCCCTGAACGAGGTGCTGGGGCGGCGGTTCGCGCACGGCTTGCAGGAGAAGGCGGAACGCGAAGAACAAGGACTATCCCCCATCGGCGGCAAATTTTCTGACCTGCCCGACCTTGTGCTGATTGACGGCGGCCCGCAGCAGCTGCGTTTCGCACGGCAGGCGCTGCTGGACATGGGCGCGGATGTCGCGATGTTCGGGCTGGCGAAGAAGCAGGAGGAAATTTTCCTTCCCGACCGCGAAGACCCGATTTGCCTTGACCACCACACGCCAGAGCTGCACCTGATTCAGCGCGTCCGCGACGAAGCGCATAGGTTTTGCATTACGCACCACCGCGGATTGCGCGGGAAAGCGAGCATTCACAGTCAATTGGAGGATATTCCCGGGATTGGACCGAAGCGACGGAAGGCGCTGCTGACGAAGCTGGGGTCGATGAAGGCAATTCGTGAGGCGACGGAGGAGGAATTGCTGAAGGTGCCGGGGATGAATCAGGCGGCGGCGAAAGCGGTCAGAAAATGGGCTGAGGCACAAGAAAAAAAGTAACACGCGGAAAAAGCATGACGAAGCGCTCAACTCAATCGCGCGAAAGGGGGGGCAATGGGCGGATTTCATCCCTTTTCGGCTACCCCTTGCAGGGTGAAGGAGCAGCGTCCCTGCCAGTAACTTTGCGCATCCGCAGATGCGCCCCCCAGCTTGCTCTTTCCACCACCTCAACATTGTCGCGCCCATTGGCGCGACCGAGTAGCAGTTCTTTCCTATTATGCTAGCACATTGCGATACGCAGGGATTTCGCCTCTGCGGAGGAGACGAGGGGGCAATGAAAACAGACGAATGTCTGCGATCGCCCCCTCGACCCCTTCGGTGTGCACTCCCATGTTTCTTGGTTTTCATTGTTGAAAGTGGAACGCGCCTGCGGGCGCTGCTTCGGGATCGTCCTCGCTAACTTTTTGTGCTGCTGAACTAACCTACTTTGGGCATATCCACCACTTGGGGTGCGCACGGCAAAATCCCCCTCCCATCGGCAAAATTTTATCAAACTACTTGTCAAACGTATCCGAGTATGATAAAATTCTGTCAGAAAGAAACCATATGCGCCAAGTGCGCACGGTTCACGAGAAGGGAGACTTTTTTGATGATTCGTAAAGTGGTGGTAGCGGGCGGCGGTGTGCTGGGCAGCCAAATCGCTTTCCAGAGCGCATACTGCGGATTCGACGTGACCATTTGGCTGCGCAGTGAGGGCAGCATCGGGCGCACACAGCCTAAACTTGATCACCTGCATCAGGTGTACATCGACACCATCAACCTGATGGCAACGCCTGACGGTCAAACGCCCGCAAATTGGGCGAACGGTATCGCGGATTTCGACGGCTTCGACCCGAAAAAATGCCTTGAAAAGGTGGAGGCGGCGTACAAGAACACTCACCTCGAACTCGATATGGCGAAAGCGGTTGCAGACGCTGACCTCGTCATCGAGTCAATGGCGGAGAACGTGGAGGACAAAATCAGCTTCTACCAGAAGCTCGCGCCGCTGATGCCCGCAAAGACGGTGCTGGTGACGAACTCCTCCACCCTGCTGCCGTCGAAATTCGCCAAGTACACCGGGCGTCCCGACGAGTACCTGTCGCTGCACTTTGCGAACTCCATTTGGAAGAACAACATCGCGGAAATTATGGCGCAGAGCAAGACCGACCCGAAGGTTTTCGACACGGTAATGCAGTTTGCCAACGACATCCGCATGATTGCGCTGCCCGTCCGCAAGGAAAAATCCGGCTATCTGCTCAACTCGATGCTTGTGCCGCTGCTGTTCTCGGCGATGGACTTGTACGTCAACGGCATTTCCGACCCGGAGAGCATCGACAAGGCATGGACGCTGGGCACAGGCGCGCCGAAGGGACCATTCCACATTCTGGACACCGTCGGGCTGACGACGGCACACAACATCGTCAAAATGTACCTGAAGATTCCGTCATTCCTCGCGCCGTATAACTTCAAGGGCATGGACAAAATGCTGAGGGAGTACATTGACGCCGGCAAGCTCGGACAGAGCAGCGGCGAAGGCTTCTTCAAGTACGAAAAATAAAGCTGCTTCCGGCGCGGTATGCTCAAATTGTGCGGTATCCGCGCCGGATTTCCGCTTTTTGCGCGGATTTTTGCAGATTCCGAAAAAAGCGCTTGCCAAATGCGAGAAACTGTGCTATACTGAATAAGCTGTTCTATGGACAGCGTGTGGAGACGTATCGAAGCGGTCATAACGGGACTGACTCGAAATCGTGAATCCATGCTGGAAGGCTTCCAATGGCAATCCCTTGATTTTCAAGGCTTGCAGGGCTCTTGGGGCTCGAACTAAATACTTTGTTCTCTCCTGCTGTTCTCTCCAATCTCCGGAGATTCGCAGTGAAGATATTTATGGAGACGTATCGAAGCGGTCATAACGGGACTGACTCGAAATCAGTTGATCCGCAAGGGTCCGTGGGTTCGAATCCCACCGTCTCCGCCACATTCGGCTAAATGACAAGTGTGTTATTTAGCCGAATTTTTTATTGGGCTCGAATCTCGTCCTATTTCCAAATGCGTCTGCGCCATCTGTTCACGCCTCGGTGCATGTTCGTTTGGAAGCAGCCTCATTCTTCTTCCAATCCCAGTCCATGCAGCATTGCTTCTGCTGTGTTCTGCTTGGAAGCCGCATCAAGGTGCGCGTAGATGTTGGCTGTCGTGCTGAAATCGCTGTGCCCCAGCCACTCCTGAATCTGTTTGAGCGGCACATGGTTCGCAAACAGCAAGCTCGCGCTGCTGTGCCGCAGGTCATGAAAGCGAATATGCCGCAGATGGTTTTGCTGAAGCGTCAGCTCAAACATCGCTGATACCCTGTTCGGATTCAGCAGATACCCCATCTCATTGATGCAGATATAGCCTTCATAATCCTTGCAATAGCAGTTGCCGCAAAGTCTGCGGTTCTCCGCCTGCCGAACCTGCAAATCATACGATTTTCGGATGAGAATGCGCCAAGATGCGAAGTGAATTTTTGCATTTTGGCTAACGCGAATGGAATGCAGCGTAGCAGCGCTACGCTAAATGGAATGAGCGGACGACAAAATCAAAAAGGCACAAGCAGATGGCGCAGACGAATCCAAAAATCGTATTCAGCAGATGCTTCCGGATTGGCGCAGCAAGCGGCAGCGTCCGGCGGCTTGACTTCGTTTTCGTGGTATCACGGGCGATGACCTCGTACTTCCCGTTCAGCCTGCACGCAATCACCGTGTGCTGAATCGTGATGGTGTTCTGCTGGAAGTCGATGGCATCCCAGCGCAGTCCCACGGCTTCGCTGCGCCGCAAACCGTAGAATGCCGCCAGCATGACCGGCGTTTCAATCAGCGTCCCCTTTACGCAGGCGAGAAGCTGGTTGATTTCATCCTTGTCATAGAAAGCAGGCTGGAAGCCGTTCTTGCGCGGGCGGTCTACCTTATCCGCTGGATTCACGGAAAGCTGGTCTGTCTTTACCGCATATTTCAGCGCCCGATGAATGAGGGCATGGTAGTGAATCACCGTGTTGGGCTTTACCCGCGCCAGCTGTGCTGTGTAGAAGTCCTGAATGTCTTGGGCTGTCAATTTCGTGATGGTCACGCCTGTTTTGCGGAACCACGGAACGATGGTGCTTTTCATCATCCCGTCGTAAGAGCTGTACGTCGTAATCGCAATCGTGCTCTTTGCGATTTTCAGCCAGCGTTCCAGATAATCCGCAAACAGTTCGCCCTTCTCCACTGCCTCCGTATCTTCCGCCGGAAGCTGGAAGGTTTGGCGCTGTTCCATCAGGAACGCTTCCGCCTTCTTCTTGTTTCCACGGATTAGATAGCCTGTGGGAATCCACTTAGTTTTCCGCTTGCCCTGTGCATCCTTGTAACTGAGAACGGCATAGAAATAGCCGTTCTTTTCTTGCAAATGTCCTGCGACCATAGCAACCTCCTTTTCACGCCGCATGAACACCCGCTGGTGTTGGACAAGTACATCGTAGCACCGTTTCGAGCCTGATGCAAGTCTGTCGAGATTTTTTCTTGTTCTCTCACACCAATTTCAAAAATTCTTCCATCGTTTCGGCAGACTTCTGCTTGGAAGCCGCATCAAGGTGCGCATGAAGTCGGATTTTCAGGTTTTGCTTGAACAGGCAAAGGCGGAAATGGAGAATATCCGCAGAGAGGAAGAACGGCAGAAAGCTGAAAAAGAAAGGCGTGATTTGCAGGCGGAGAACAAAATGCAGGATAGGGACAGGTCTGGATTTTTAAGGTGATGAAAAAATCACAGCACCCGTTAAAGTGCTGTGATTATGAACTGCTCG
>ERZ773264.2081-NODE-2081-length-20702-cov-5.977091_pt1 | contig 20702 bp, 19 predicted proteins | sample MGYA00511910_ERZ773264 | MGnify/ENA primary metagenome ERZ773264 (study PRJEB29015, sample SAMEA2737739) | human gut metagenome | biome: human gut; feature: human-associated habitat; material: faeces | place: China | collected 2012 ... | reverse complement strand
TGACAGCTTGCTGGCAGGTTTACGAATGTAATAAATGAGAGGCTGAACTGTTACTAATTTTCTGTTCAATCTTAATACATATTTAGCCAAATATAGATTTACTTAAACGAATATGAAACTGACTCGTTTCCTGCCAAATCTGAAACTACACAGTCTCCTTTGACAGTATATGATTTGATTATTTTTCCATTCTTTGATATTTTCTTGCCGTTTACTTCATCTATTCCTGATTTGTCCGTTATTTTGCAAGTTATCTTTTTTCCTTTTCTAGTGACTTTTATCTTAGGTGCTTTTGTATCTTTCCAAACCTTAAGAATAGATTTATGACCATGTTTATCTGTAATCGACAAGGTATGCTTACCCTCCGGAATTTTTAATTTCGATGCTGTCTTAAATTCCATATTTAATTCAGCCGCCGTCTTTTTTCCGAAGTCTTCCCATGATACATTATCATTTTCTGCCGGCTTTCTTACCTTATCTAATTTGTAAGATTTCTTGCCGTCAAGCACTATCTTATCTACAGAGCCGGTATTATCAAGCACCTCATAACTTATGCACTTACCAAATTTATTAACATTACCTATCATTACATATCCTGTAAGTGGTCTTTGCTTTCCAGACCCTGAACCATAAACTGAATATGACACCGGATTATATCCTGAAGTCTCTGCATATTTTTCCCTAAATGATAACACCTCTCCGGTCTTTTTATAAAACGCTGTATCTTTGACAAGGTAATCCGTCTTTACTCCCGTTTTATAATATGGTGTCTTTACTTTTGCTGCATGGCTTACTTCCCCACATAACATACTTGTCATCAACCCTGCTGCAACTGCCATTGTCATAATTTTTTCAATCTGTCTTTTCATAAGCGTCAGCTCCTTTCTAAGATTAAGCGGACATTTGCAATCCACTCTGCTGCCTGATAGTGTTAAAGTTATTTCCCACCCTTTGTAATTTTTCAAATTCTTGAACTTTCTTCAAGATGTATCAACCGCTTTTAACCCTGTCACTTTTTATTTGTCATTATTGTTTCACTTATAAAGACAGATATTTTTCTTATTTGTTGCAAAAAATTCAAAGTTAATTTAAATTTATTTTTTTATCTTCCCTCAATGCCCAACAAGGCCGCATATACATTTTTATGTGTATATACAGCCCTGCATCCTTTTTTATTTTTTAATTTCTATAATTATTCCACCGCTTTGTCTTCATCTGCCTTATACTCAAAGAAATCAAAGTCCGCATAATGCTTATGCTTTACCCTGTCAGCACAGGTGATACCGACCATTGTTCCAGTAAATTCACCGTACTTACAATACTCATCTGAAAATTTTGTCGTATCAAACGGTATTCCTATCTTATTGTAATCTTTTCCGTTATAGCTCCAGAAGAACTGTGAATGTTTTCCTCTTATTTCAAGCCTGAAGTAAATAGGTACATCATCTACTGCAAGTCTTGTGTTGACAAACTCCGTTTTTTCTCCGTTTTCAAGTGCGATTATTGAGATTGCACTCTGTCCAAGTGTCTCGCTGTAATATTTGCGGAGATTTATATAATTCATATTGTCATAATAAATTATAAGACCTGCTGAATGTTGGTGCACTTCTGGCACAAATTCCATCTTTGTTGTAACAGTGGCATACACACTTGTAAGTTTCCTTGCAAGTATGCTTACTTTATTTAAAGATGCTCTCGATTCCTGTCCACGCAGACGGACATAACCTTTTCTTGCTGTTACATCGGCGAAACTCTGCGGCATTATTCTCGGTGCATAATAGAAATTGCCAAGTGTGTCATCATCAAAATCATCAAAATCCGGCACCTGTTTTACAGGATATTCAGGCAGCTTGCTCTCATCGCAATACTCTTTTGCAATATTGCTTCCGTCTGCCATGCGAAGCCATCCGTCCTCTGTCCATTTCATTTTCTGGATTGCCGTTTCACGGCCGAGTGTGCAGCGAAGTTCAGGTCTGAACGGTCTTGAACAAAGGTGCACAAGATATACCTCTCCAAGCTGTGTCTCAACATAACTTCCATGTCCGGCTTTTTGCAATACCACATCAGGATTGAAATATTTTGGTTTTAAATGGTCCGGGTCATGTCTCTCATTTGATACGAGCGGATTTGATGTGACTATAGGATTCATAGGGTCACCTTCATATGGTCCCCACACATTTTTTGAGCGACCCATTGTTACACAGTGATTATATCCCGTGCCGCCCTCAGCACACATAATATAATAATAACCGTTTCTCTTTGTAAGATGAGGTGCTTCGATACATCCTCTGTCCGTACCTCCACGCCAGATGCGTTTTGGATAGCCGATTATCTCTTTCTTTTCAGGGTCATACTCAGAGATTGCGATAACTCCCGGCTTTTCGTATCCCTCTCTTGTCTCCCAGTCAAGTGAAACAATATATTTTCTTCCATCATCATCGTGGAGTATTGATGCGTCAAATCCTGATGAATGTAAATATACCGGCTCACTCCACGGTCCTCTTATATCCTTTGCCGTGATAACAAAATTATCTACATCAAAATATCTTGCATTCATTGAGTTCATGACACCATACACAACATAGAACATATCTTCCTGCTCACAATATGTAAGACATGGTGCCCATATTCCCTTTGCTGAAGGAAGTTTTTTAAGGTCTGGATTTGTATCATCTGTGAGGACATGAGTGTAAAGTTCCCAGTTTTTCATATCCTTTGAATGATAAACCGGTATTCCGGGAAACCACTCAAATGTTGATACTGCAATATAATAATCATCGCCTTTGCGGCAGATACACGGGTCAGGGTTAAAACCTTTTAATATTGGATTTTTAAGCATTATTTAGCAGCTCCTTCCTTTTCAAGTGCTTCAACGATTCCGTCATACTCTTTATCAAGTTTGTAGAACCACATTACAACAACCTGTCCTATACAAAGGATTGCAGGAATCCAGATAAATGTGATTTCCGAACCTGTACCTGCTCCTGCTGCACCGATAACCCAGCCAAGGATTGCAGAACCAAGTCCGTTTCCTACCTTGAAACCAAAACTTGAGGCAGAATTTATAAGTCCCTCTGTACGGTAGCCTGTTTTCCACTCACCATACTCGATAGTATCAGATACGATTGCAAACATACATGATGAAATTCCTGCATTTCCAACACCTTTAAGTACACACGCAATTATTATTCCTGTCATATTTGTTCCGACGAAACCAAACATTGCAAAACCGAGTCCGTAGATAACAGCTCCTATGATGAGCATATTTCTCTTACCAATTTTTTTAATAATAAATGCAGTAAAGAACATTACACCTATCTGAACAAGGTTTGCAACAAGGTTCATTGTTCCGACCATGTCACTATTATGGAGTATATTTTTTGCATAATATACTGCTGCTCCGCCGTTTAATGAATAATTGATAAAGATAAATACAAGTGTTATTGTTATCATCATCCAGTATTTATTTTGGAATAATAAACTGATTCCCTTTACAAATGGAACTTTTTCCTGCTTTGTATCTTTTGCAGGAACTACACGCTCTTTTGTCCCCGTAAATGTAATCATAAATACTATTACTGCCAAAATTCCAAAGACGGCGAATGTCTTTGTCCATGCTGAAAGATTATTTCCGAAAAATTCAACTAAAGGAAGTGTAAGATTTGTTATAATCAATGTTCCTGTTGTAGCCAATATCATGCGGAAAATGCTGAGCACTGAACGCTCGTACTGATCCTGTGTAATCAGTGAATTAAGCGTTGCATACGGTACATTTATAGCCGTATATATAACAGAAGAAACTAAGTTGTAAGTTATAAAAATATACGCAAGTTTTGCTGTATTGCCAAGACCTGACGGCACGGTAAACAGTAGGATTCCTGCCAGTGCAAACGGTATCGCCATGCGGAGTATCCACGGTCTGCACTTTCCAAATCTTGATTTTGTCCTGTCAACAATAATTCCCATTATCAGGTCCGTAATACCATCAAACACTCTTGACAAAAGCATTATAGTACCGATAACACCTGCACTTACATGAACATAATCTGTGTAATAAAATAATAGAAATGATGACATTGCCGAATAGATGATGTTACATCCTAAATCTCCACAACCATAAGAAAATCGCTCCCAAAAACGGATTTCACTTTTTTTCTGACTCATAACGAGCCCTCCTTTCGCATTTTGCATATTATAATGAACATTTATGAGTTCATCATGTAATAACCGGTTTACAGGGGTAAATGTAAAACAATCGTTATGATGTTTTGCATTTACCTTTAATGTAACTATAGTATAAATGCTAAAGCCAAAAATGAAATCCATCTATTCAGACGCAAAAAAGGTATTATTCCGACTTTTAGTATATAATGCACAATTCAAAACCAACTGACAATGCAGCAAACCACAATATCAGACTATAGCAAAATATCTTTTTACTTAAGCATAATAATATAAACAAAATAAAAGACACCATAAAAATGCTGCCTTTATCTATGTCTTATATTTACTTTGTTCTTTTTTCCTGTGTTCCCTCGGTGTGCAGCCGTACTGATTGCGAAAATATTTCATTGAAAGATGATGATTTGTGCAGCCGTGTCTTTCAAAAATATCAGCCACCGAATCATTTGTATTAACAAGAGCACGGTGCACATATCCTATACGCACAAGATATATATAATCAGTAACAGTACAGTTCATATATTTCTTAAAAAATCTTGCCATATAATCAGGATTGTATCCAAACTTCTCTGCAATAACGGCTGTTGATATGCCATATGCATGATTTTCATCTATAAAATCCATTATGTCTTTTAATCGGTTAAAATACTTGTCATCCCTCTCAAAATCCCTTTGCAATAGTTTCTCCGAATAGGAATGGATAAGTGTAAATAAAAGTTCATAAAGCAGGCTGTTAAACCGAAGCAGATACCCCTCCGGTCTTACATCATAGATAACATACATATCCGTAAAAATCTTTTTCAACCGTTCAAGTTTTGTTCTTTCAACCTCATCCCCCGGATGCATATCAACAAAAAATCTTCGCAGATGCATTGACGGAACATATTTGTCATAAAAACGCTGTGGTATCTGAAGCACAAGTGCCTCGTTTTTTTCCGCCAGAACAGAATGTATTTCCCTCGGATTTGCCATAAAAAACTCACCGTCACTCGCCGTCACCTTAACACCTCTTGGAAGATTAAGCACAACTTTTCCCTTTATAACATAGACAATCTCAAGACTGTTATGCCAATGTGGTGAAACATAACTGCCCTCATCCTTAGACAGATAAAATCTCACATCTACATCCGGATTACTTGTCACAATTTCATGACGCATCTTTTCTGTTTCCATCTATCAACACTTCCTTGCCTTTAAACGCAAAACCATAATGGTGGATATTTGAAGGATTTACTCCTCTCCCTATCAGCTCTGCATCGTAATTTTTTTCTTCTATCTGTTTTAATGCCGCTTCGACTGTTTCCTCAAGTGTGTTTTCTTTTCTAGGATTTATTACTTTAAATTCTATAATGATACCTGGAAGTATTCTTCCCGTAGGAATACTTCCTTGATATTTTGCACTATTTTTATTTATAGGTTCTAGCATTATGTCATATCTGCCAAAACCGCTTTCTCTGTTTGAGGTTATGATATAGTTGTCTATCTGGTCTACCATAAGTCCTAAAACGAAACCGTGATAGAAGTTCTCCGGTCTTATTCTTGATTCTTCTTTTCCGGCTACATCAAAACAACTAAAGATATTAGCCGTAATCTCATTTATATAATAATTCATTGCATCTAAGTCACCTTGAATTAAGGCACTTACAAATTCACTTGACGAGTCGTCCCTTGTTTTGAACCAGTTATCAATCATCTTTTCAAACATTTTTTTTACTTCAAAGTTTGTTAGGCTTAATTCATATATGTTATTTCCTTCAGAATTTGCAAAGTCAACATAATCTACCTTTAAATAACCACTAGCTAATAATAAACTCCATATTGCTTCTGAACTTCCGTCAAGCTGATTAAAGACAATCTGTTCATCCAGTTTCGTTTTTATGCTTTTTCCTTCCAACAACTCCTCCATTATCACCTTAGTTTTTGAAGAACCTTGTTGTATCAGTTGTGATACAAGTCCATTTGAACTCGAATCTGCCCAGTATGTTTTATATTTTTTTTCGTCAAGAAAGTTAATTATCGACCATGGATTATATACATCTTTACTCGTGCCAAATGTAAAACCATCATACCATTTTTTTACTTTCTCTTTTTCACTTGAAAGTTCCTGCTCGTCAAGTGCATCAAATACTTCCTCCTCGGTAAAACCAAAACATTTTGAATACTCATCACTTGTAACTGTTATAACCTTAAGATTATTTAAATCACTAAAGGTGCTCTCCTTGGAAACCCTTGTTATTCCGGTCATTATTGCTCGCTCAAGATATGGATTTGTCTTAAAGGTTGAATTAAAAAGACTTCTTGTAAATGCAACGAGTTCTTCCCAGTAACCGTTTACATATGCCTCCTGCATCGGTGTGTCATATTCGTCAAGAAGTATTATTACTTTCTTTTTATAATAACGGCTCAAATAATTTGATAACTCGTTTAATTTAAATGATATATCTTCATCCATTGGATTTTCCAAAAATGATATATATCTTGCCTTTTCTGTATCACTTATACAATCTGACTTAAGCAAAAATCTGTTACTTTCATATAAGTCAATAATCCTATCAGATATTTGTTTTCTCGACAATTCAAATGTATTCCCTTTTATCCCCGCAAAACTTAAAAAGATTACCGGATATGCTCCCTGAATTTTACGATACTTTTCATCCTCCCAGATATTAAGTCCTTCAAAAAGCTCTCCCCTGTCCTTATATTCATTTGAAAAAAAACATCTGAGCATATCCATATTCAATGTTTTTCCAAAACGGCGTGGACGGGTTATAAGTGTTACTATATCTTCATTTTCCCACCACTCTTTTATAAATGCTGTTTTGTCTATATAAAAAGTGTCTTTTTTCCGTATTGATTCAAAACTCTGATTTCCTATCCCTACAACTCTTGCCATATGCTCCCTCCTGTATGCATTTTTAATCCTCACGCTAATCCTCATTTCTGAGTGACTTTTTTACAAAATAATTCCATGAAAGCTATTCGCTTCCGCTCAGAAATAATATAGACAACATCAGGCTATGCTTAACTTGTAAAAAATAGTTTCATACAAAAACACGCAATATTCTATAACTGCATTTTAACATCGAAACATCTCAAAGTAAAGAAAGATAAGTGCCGGAAGTTTTTTCAGTAACATCACTGAGTTTTCTGATAATATTTTGCCTGTGTTTTCCAAAGCTTTGCATAAAGTCCTTCCTCGTCGATCAATTTTTCATGACTGCCTCTTTGTACTGCCTTTCCATCATCAATCACAAGAATATCATTGCAAAACTGACAACTTGAAAGTCGATGCGATATATATACTGCTGTTTTTGTTCCAATAAGTTCATCAAATTTAGCATACACCTCGTATTCAGCAATAGGATCAAGTGCCGCTGTCGGCTCATCAAGTATGACAAATGGAGTATCGTGGTACAATGCTCTTGCAATCGCAAGTTTTTGTGCTTCACCACCTGATATATTAACTCCGGTTTTATCAAATTCCTTTGTAAGATATGTCTCATTTCCATACGGCATTCTTGCTGCCAGACTTGAAAGTCCTGCTTTTTTTACGGCATCATTTACATGCTCCTCATCATATTCCTGTGATGCTGCAACTGCCTGACCCAATGTAAATGCCGGTATCTGGAAGTCTTGAAATACTACACTGAACAGACTTAAATATTCCTTATAGTCATATTTTTTTATATCTATTCCGTTTAAAAGTATCCTTCCCTCGGTTGGATCATACAAACGGCACAACAGCTTGATAAATGTCGTTTTACCTGAACCATTTCTACCGACAACGGCAAGTCTTTCACCTATATTAAATCTGATAGAAAAATTCTCCAATACATTTTTCTCACTGCCCGGATAATGAAATGATACATTTTCAAACTCAATCATAAATTTATCGTCATCACGCTTTTCCACCGGCAGTGTTCCCTCGTATTTTTTATTTTTTATATCCATAAAATCAAGGTACTGTTTTACATATTTTGTATTCATTTTCAATAATGATACCTGCTGGTTCCATTTTTGAAAATGCCACAAAAAATTGGTAATGCATCCCGCATAAAGACATATACTTCCAACAGAAATTACACGCTTCAATGCCATAATGCCAAGCAAAAGATAGATCATTCCTGAGATTAATACATTTATTCCCTCTGCCCACTGGTTCATTCTTGCTTCAAGAATTGTCTGCCTGCTCAAAAGCTTTGATACTTTCTTAAAAATCTCATTAAGTGTTTCTGACAAAAGACTTTGCTGGTTAAACAGCCGCACTGTTTTTCCACATTCTTCTCTACCTATATATTCATCAACATAAAAATCATATTTTCTCGTATATGGAAGTCTTTCTTCTACACTTTTATTTATTTTAGCCTGTATCTTCTGTGTCATTCTCTGATTTACATACAAAAATATTATCAAAAATGCAACAAAAGATAAAACTATTAAAATTCCTTTCCACTCCTGTGTCTTATAAGCTGTAAGACATTTTACAAAAAGCTGTACTGTTATGATACCCGCAACGACAAGCTGAAGCAGACGCTCAACAAATGGTGTAGCTGTCCAGAAAAGCATATTAAGTCCACAGCCATGCTCACGAGCCATATTGTCAATATCGCGCCGTTTGTTTTGGATAGTTTCAGATTCCATATATTCATAATCCATCGACATAAGCTTTTTGTTTAATTCATGATTTGCATCCTCCCATATCATGGAACCACCATAAAAATAAAATTTTATCACCACACACATTGCAAAATACAAAATCCCATTTCCAACTGTAAGTCCTAAAAAATCTCCTAATATACGCTCTCTTTCAACCCTTAAAACAAGGTCATCAATAAGGTGCGAAGCAAAAAACAAACCCCAGTAATTATACATTACATCAAATACAATAAATAATATAACAAAAATCTTTGGAATAGAAAGTGATGAATACACCAATTTCAATCCCCGCAGATTTGTTTTTATCATTTCTTTTTTAGACATATCTAATCCACCACCCTTTCCTGATAATATCTGCTCTGAAGAGAAAACATCTTTGCATATATTCCATTTTTTTCAAGCAGGCTTTTGTGTGTCCCCTCCTCAGCAATCTTTCCTCCATCAATCAAAATAATGCGGTCACAAAATCTTGTGCTTGACAATCTGTGCGATACAAAAAACGATGTTTTATTCTGCGTAAAGTATGCATATTTTTGATAAATATCATTTTCCGCTATCGCATCAAGTGCTGCTGTCGGCTCATCCAATATCAAAACTCCGCTGTCTCTGTACAATGCTCTCGCAAGCATCAGCTTCTGACACTGTCCTCCTGAAAAATCTGTTGCCTCATCATTTAGTGATTTTTCCATCAAGGTATCATCTTTCCCTGGCAACTCGTTAATAACCTCACTCATTCCAGCTTTATCAAGACATTCCCATACCCTGTCATCAACTTTGCCATTTAAAGGTTTCATACTGATATTTTCCCTGACTGAAAGCGGCAGAAAATGGACATCCTGAAAAACACATGAAAACCACGCATATATTTCCTGTTGCGTCATTGTTTCCATATCTACTCCGTTTAGAAGAATTTTTCCCTTTGTCGGATGTAAAAGTCCGCAAATAAGCTTCATAAGAGTTGTCTTTCCTGCACCATTGAGCCCAACAACTGCTATTTTTTCCCCTGCATCTATCTTAAGGCTCATATCATCAATGATGTTATGCTCTGAAGAAGGATATGCAAAGCTGATATGTTTAAGCTCTATCTGTGGTGCAGCTTTTTTAAGCTCAGCAGCTTCTGCCGACATATCATCACCATATATAATAAATTCTTTATAACGACCAAATGCTGATACACTATTTATAAGATGATGCAGATTAGTCATACCTGAGTTTCTCTGAAGCATAAAGCCTGATATCATTCCATTATAGAATATAACATCAGATATCGGCATCTCTCCTTTAAAAAATTTCCAGACTATCACTCCGTAAAATAATACATACGATATCATTTCAGGCAAAGCAGTAACCCCTTCTCCAAACAGACGATATTCCATTTCTTTTGCTTTATAATCAAGTCTTTTCTTACGATATTTTTTAAAAAGTGTATCGAACCAATTCTCCATATTGTACATTCTTATATCTTTCGCCATCGAAAAATCCTCGGTGCGTCTGGTAATATAATCCATCTTCTGCCAGACCTCACCACCCTCTTTTGCCCATTTTTTTTCGTATGCTCCTGTAAGCTTTCCACTAAAAAAGCTCACCGCAAACAACATTGCAAATATCAAAACAAGCCACCATTCAAGCCGGACAATAAATGCGATATAGACTATCAACATTATAAATGTTGAAAATAATTCAAAAATATCTTTCACAAAATACTTTAAATTTCCTGTGGAATCATCATCGCCAACCTTTCCACCAAACAGATCCTTTTTTACTACATTTTTAAGTTCAAGAAATTTCTTATCCTCCAGATAACTATAATCTACCATAAGTAATTTTTTCGCAAATCTGTTTTGCAGCCCTTTTGCAATAATCTGATTGCGACTTGTAATCTGTCCACTGAAATGCCATCTGACAATAACACATATTAAAAGCAAAAAAACTAAAGCACAAAGCTGAAGTATAAGCATTGTCATTCTGGCACTTTCTTCAACTCCCTGCACTACCAGCTTAGGCATATAAAATGGCAGTATCTGCTGTAATGCTGCAAATGGCAATGCTGCTAAGCCATAAAGATACACTTTTTTATCCATACTCCATATAGTTCTGATACAATTCCAAAATGCAGAACAATAACTTGGCATGGCAAGATTTACACCTCTTTTTCTCTCTCCCATTTTTCTCATCCTTTCTCAAAATATTTGATAAACTATCATGAACTGCTTTTAGTATAATAAAAAATCATACCTCTTGTGCCTTTTTTGCATAAGCGGTATGATTTTTAACTTAAGCGGTCTTTTATTCTTATATTCTTCTGATACAAACAAGTCACTACACGAAATTTATTGTTCTACACAATAAAAGCGATACTTTCTTAATACTGCTAAATATATGGCAGCATTATCTCAGTCGCAAATACTCCCGGTTCATTCTGACGATTGAGGTATCCGTTTTTGTCATGAATGATCTTATCAATACGCTGTAAACCAAATCCATGCCCTTCACCCTTCATTGATAAATATTTTTTTGTCCGTTTTCTCTGATCTGTAGAATTGCTGACGGACATATAAAACTGTTTTTTAAATACACCTATATATACTCTGATAAATTTATTTTCTTTTGATGCAAGTTTTTCACATGCCTCTATTGCATTGTCCATAATATTTCCAAAAACAACGCAAAATTCCACATCCGTCATCGGAATTTCCTTTGGTATTTTTGCTGTTACATCAAGTTTTATGTCTTTCTTCTTTGCAAGAGATACCTTACTGTTTACGATAGCATCTGCCATAATATTTCCTGTTTTTATAACATGATCTATGCTCTCTAAATCCTCATTCATCTGTACAATATAATCCCTTGCATTTTCCCACTGTCTGTTTTCGACATAAATCTTAAGCACCTGCATATGATTTTTATAATCATGCCGCCATCCACGCATCTCACGATATGTATTGTCAATCTCCTCAAACTGACGCTCAAGAAGCTTGTTTTGATATTGCTCCATTTCACGCACCATATATCCCGGCAGCCATATTTTCAAAATGCTGAAAGATAATAATGCAATGAAAATGCATATTGAAACTATTGCTATTATAAGTTCCATAATAATCCTCTAATCTTCCTGTTTTCTATTGTAATCAATAAATTTCTGATTGACCTGCTTATACATTCTCCTGCTCACCGGAACAGTTTTTTCAAAGCTGCGGCACTCCTCTGCCATATACAGCTTATCTTTTTCTATACGCCATATATAACGGAGATTTATTGCAATTCCACGATAACAGCTTACAAAATCCTGATCCGAAAGCTCACTTAAGGCTTCCTTTAATGAACCTGTTTTAAAAAATTCACCCTGCCTTGTCACATATTTCATATCATGACCAAACACTTCTATATAATATATATCCTTTTGTAAAACTTTAACAACACCCATATCTCCTGTCAATATCACATGTGCTTCCTGCTGTGCTGCATTGCGGTAAACTCTCTCAAGACATTCAAAAATCTTTTTTTCCTGCACCGGCTTTATCAGATAATGAAGTGCCTCCACCTCGTAACCCTCAAGAATATATTCCCTTTCGCCTGTCACAAATATAATAGGCATATCATCACCAAGCCTGCGAAGATGCTTAGCCAAAGATACCCCATTTTCTCCAGGCATTCTTATATCAAGAAACAGTACATCAAAACTATAATCCTCTCTCGCAAAAAGAAATCTGGCAGCATCTTCAAAAATGCTGACCTCGCCTTCTATGCCTTTATCAGCATACCACTTGTATATCATGTCAGAAAGCCACTGGGCTTCTTCCAAAACATCTTCACATACCGCCGCTCTCATCTTTTCCTGTTCCATATGATTTTTACCTCTGTTTATGTTTGTATTTTCTTTCCACTTTTTATAAAAATCATTCTCCATATTTTATCTTAGGAAGATTCCACTCAAAGTGAGCCGCCAGCACACGCACCACCACGACAAGCACCGAGCAGCCGACTATTGCCGTGTTTCTTCCTATATAATTGTCAATGACAATATAAGCACCTGCTCCTACTGCCGATGCAACTGCATATATATGTTTCTTAAATATATATGGTATCATGCCGCTCATTATATCACGCAGAACACCACCGCCCACTCCGGTTATAACTCCGACAAATATAAGCAGAAACGCATTTGTGTTGTAATCGCTGACCGTTTTTTTCGCCACATCTATTCCAATGACTGTAAACGCTCCAAGTCCTACGGCATCAGAAAACATCAGAATATTTTCATATATTGTCACAAATTTTTCACTCGGATTTTTTGTATGCTCAGACGCATTCATTATCATAAATATAAACACAAGACATGAAACAATTGCAGCTATACTCACATCTCTTGGATTTTTAAATACTGATGGTGGCGTATTGCCAAGCAGCACATCCCTTGTTATGCCGCCACCAACTGCAGTCACGATTCCAAGCACACACACCCCTAGCAGATCCATCCTCTTTTTTATCGCAGTCATCGCACCTGATATTGCAAATGCAATCACACCTATTATATCCAAAACATCTATCAAATCATTCATTCTTAATCTCAACTTTCAATATGGTGTTTTATTTTTCGGTTCCGTAACTACTTACCGTTCTTGCCATATCCATCCTCCTGTTATATTATATGTGCTCTCGTTGTAAACTCCGGTTATTTTGTATTGTATTATTTAGCTACATTCTAACATTTGGACATATTTCTGTAAAGAATAAGCCATCTTGATATTCTCAAAATGGCTTTTTCCACTACTTTCTCTCTGTTGTCAGTATCCCGTGATCCATCTCATAGACTTCATCACACAACACATCAATATCTTCCCTGTTGTGGCTTGCAACAAGCATCGTCCTCCCCTGTTCTTTCAGTTTCAGAAACAGTTTTCTCATATCGGCTACGCCCTGATTGTCAAGTCCGTTCATCGGCTCATCAAGTATCAGTATGTCCTGCCCCTCCATAAATGTCTGGGCAAGTCCGAGACGCTGTCTCATTCCCAGCGAATATTTTCTGACATGTTTTCTGCTTTTTGGGTCAAGCCCGACCATCTCTATTGCTTCGCATATCTCCTTTTTCCCAATCCTGTTTCTTATATCGGCAAGAAATTTAAGATTTCTGTAACCTGAATAACTTCCCAAAAATCCCGGTGTTTCTATGATGCTCCCTATATTTTCAGGTGTCGAATGACTCTTTGTAAGCTTCTTTCCGTCAACTATTATCTCCCCATCACTTGCACTGTAAAAACCACAAATCAGCTTAAAAAGAACAGTTTTTCCGCTCCCGTTTCTTCCAACAATCCCCACTATACTTCCCTTTTTAACCGTCAGGCTCACATTATCAAGCACCTTTTCTTTCCCAAACATTTTAGAAACATTCTTCACCACTATTTTATCTTCCATTTTGCTCTCCTCCTTCTATATACTACAACAGACATTTGCAAAACTGCCAATAATTTTTTCTGGTTCATATGGATATAACAACACAATATATAATCTGTTTTGCAATACTTCATTTATTTTACAAGTTCAAGTTTCTTCTGCATTACAAGCACAAAATTTACAATAAACAAAACCACTACACCCACAAAAAGACCACTGATTATATTCTTTGATGCACTTATATTGTTTCTTCCAAGATTATACCAGCCCTGTGGTGCATATTTCATAAACGAGCGTATAAAATCTGTTGTGTTCGTCTTTAAAAATATCCACGCAACGCTCCATACCGACAATACCACTGTTCCAAGTTTTCCTTTCTGCAGACCGTTCAGCAGAAACTCTACCATTCCATAACATATCCCCATCAGTAAAAATATCGTCATAGAAAACAGCAATGCCTGCGGTACCGTATAATTTTGAAATACATTTTTTGATATTACAAATCCACTTGAATATCCAAGTTTTTTTACCGTTCCTGCCGCTGCACTTCCCCATACTTTTCCCCAGCTTGTAAATGTAAGATTTGTCCCACACAGCAAAACTGAAAATACAAACTGTTCAAACACAAAAACTATTGTCGCAAATACTATCGAAAACAGATGCCCCAACGCAAAGCACGGCATACCGCATCTTTGTAATATCTGGTTCTGCACCCTCTGTTTCATCGGCACATCACTAAACCAGAGCAAAAGAAACAGTATTTCTATATTTCCGTAACTCACATCGGCAAAATAAAACGGCAGCACAGCCGGTGCTATAGGCAGGTTATAATCGTGTGAAAACATTCTGTATCCTCTTACTGTAACATCCATTATAATAAAAGCCAAAACCGACAGTATTAAAAACTTTGATGAAAAACACATAAGTTTTAATTCATAAATGGCAACCTTAAATACCTTTTTCATTTTATTCATCCTCCACACCTCCAAAAACACCGCTCCGTCTGAGTTTAAAACGAAAGACCAAAGATACGACAACCGCTATAACAGATATTTCTGCAAAAATTATCAATACAGTGATATACGGTGACATATTATACAAATCCCCAAACTGTCTCGTGGGATCAAATATTAAAGACGGTGTCATAAATGACGGCAGAAAAGGAATCTTTACCCATATATACTGAAATATAAACCAGAGTATCATTGGAAATGCTATGACAAGTTTTTTGTTTGGCACAAATATTGAGATAAATAATGTCATAAGTGAATAAAACGCATAACACAGACCTGATATAACTGCCAATGTAAAAATATATTCTTTATATCTCCCCGCATGAAGCAGCAAATTATCTGTTGTTCCCATTAATTCCTCTGCACTCTTCGGAAACAATGGTGCATGATAAAATACGGCTATCTCCAAAAAACAGATTAATATTGCCGCAAAACCACATACAAATGCACCTGTAATCGTCTGCATCACCTTGGAGATCACATATCTGTTTACTCCCATCCTGTTTATACGCATATATACCGAGTTTTCCTCGTAATCAGCCGCATACAAAACAGCTCCCGTACACGCTGCAAGGCAGTATCCGGCAACACAAAACATCCCAATATTCAAAAGATAGTAATATATCACATTATCTCTATATCCTGTTTTTAAATCAGATAAAAACAGATCACTTGAACATACATCAAGCATCGTTATAGTTCCACATAATATAACTATGATGACGAATACCGGTGATATAAACCACCTCCGCCATTCCATAATTTTTTTACCATGATATAATTTCATTTCCATAACACTCCCCTGTATATCCATCGTAGCAAAAATATGCAATTTTCTCTATTGATTCATCATTGTCATAAACTCCTACCACCCACGCAGGTGTAATTATCGGTTTAACAGTTTTTGAACTGTCACTTGCATAGTAAGCAATATACTTAAGCTCTATGGATTTAATCTTAACCTCTTCTACAAGCAATTTTTTCTCATAAAATTTAATGACCTCTTTTAATGGTTTATTTGGCGATATAATCTTCTGCGTATTTTTATATACGCTACCTGTCTCTCTAAAAGAATCAGCTTCTATATACTCAAGCTTTCCTTCACAAAATACAAGATATACCGATGTATCATACATTGAGCTCAAATGATCATTACCGGCACTTGTTGTCTTTGCCCATTTATCAGGTTTCTCATCCGCTTTTACCTGATAACCGGGATCAATATCTGAAAACTTAAGATTATCAACATCCTTATAAAATGCGAGCAAATCATACTGTTTTCCATTGTATTTAAGTTCTATACTCTGAGTATCGTTGATAATCTTAGCAGATTTAGCATTTAATGAATACATCCTGTATTCATCATTTATCTTTCTTCCTATAAGTTTCTCAACTGCTTTTTTGTATGTACCGACATTTTTTTCAATCTTATCAGTATAATCGGTCTTTATGCCGTCAATATCTTCATCCATTCCAATCTTTAAGGCTGCTATATGCTCTTTATCACTTTTTTCACTCCGCATATAAAAACTTGGACAAAAATATGTATCGCTGTTTCCTGTTACATCATCATAAGTATCCCATACTATACGCATTTTATATTTATCACCATCATCAGATTTATATGCTCCTTCTATATATGGATCATTTTTATATTTTCTATTAATTCTTTTCCATGAAAGCTTTCCCGGTATAAGTCTGTTTAAAGTTTTCTCCATTTCCTTTTGTGTCCTGTTAAAAACAGTCGGGTTATCAGTAAACTTCTTTGATGTACCTTTTATTTTTTCTTTATACTGGTTCATATAATATGACTTCATTCCATCCTTATATACTTCTGACTTTGTGACATTTGCGTCAACCTTAAATTTTTCATCAATATCAAACGAAGCATGACCATTTGACATTTCTTCTTCGCTCAGTTCCTGTCTGTATGTTTTTTTCTCTGTCTTATTTTGTTTGCCGCCACAACCTGTCAACAAACCTAATACACATATGATACATAATATTTGTTTAAATTTTTTCATTGGACATCCCTCTCTGCTAGATAAATTTTATGTCAGCAAGTCTTCACCCGCCACTTATTGCTCTACGCAGTAGAAGTGTGAGACTTCCCTGACAATACTAAATAACTGCCAAAGCCATATTTCCTGCACTCAGAGTCACTGCTGCCGCAACTGCTAAAGCAGCTCCTTTTTTCACTAAACTGTATTTCATTATACTTTCCTCACTTTCTATTTTTTCTTACTTTGTTCAAGAAGCTTTTTTGGCACATTTGGTTCATACATATAACCATGGCAAGCTGAATGTACTTTTTTTTCAGCCGTATGTACAATTAAATTTGCCAAAAATCTACATACTGTCTCATTAGCCTTTTTCATAGCTTACTTGACACTATCCAAATAAATTTATTACATTGACTATTTCCATCTATGTAATATATAATTTATATTACATAATTTGATATTTTTTTCAATATGCCTATGCACAAACGGTATCTGAAACAGCACAAACGACATTTTAACTACAAATTATACTTACTTTTTTAAAAAAAGAATACATTTTTTAATAAAAACAGGATGGTACTCAAAATGATAATAAATGCAGCTATATTAGAAGATAATATATTATTTGCAAATCAATTAAAAAATTTAATATTAATTTGGGCGGATAAAAACTCTCATAATTTTAATATTGATGTATTTCATTCAGCAGAAAATCTTTTTTCAGGCAATACGAAATATACTTATTATGATGTAATCTTTATGGATATTCAATTACAACCTGATGTTCCTTCAGCTATTACAGGAATGGATATTGCAAAAAAACTCCGACTTTCAGGTTTTGATAACGATATTATTTTTATAACATCCTATCAGGAATATGTTTTTGAGGGTTACAATGTAAATGCTTTTAATTTTCTGCTCAAACCGATACAAACTGATAAGTTATATCCTGTATTAAATTCTCTGATTGAAAAATACTCAGATAAACAATATGTATTTAAAAACCGACAATCAATAGTAAGCATACCTTATGCAAATATAATAACTATAACAAGTAATCTTCACGAAATAAATATAATGACATCAAACGATACATATACTGACCGCAGTTCACTTGAAACAATCGCAGATACTCTGCCAAAATCATTTGTTCGCTGTCATAAAACCTGCATTGTCAATCTTAGTCATATTACAAAGATAGAAAAAAATACAATTTTTCTGTCAAATAAGAAACTCCAGACTATAGGCAGGAAATATTTAACCACACTAAAAAACAGTTATTTAACTTATATTATGGGAGGTGGAATATAAATGTTAAAAAAATTATCAACAGTGCTATCAACCAAAATTTACAAATTACTTAAAGACGATACATATGATATTGATGTTTTAAGTTATGGACTTGAATGTATATTAAACACACTTATTACAACCATATTTATATTAATGCTTGGCATAATCTCACATCATATAATATTGTATATCATATGGATTATATATTTTTCAATCTTGCGAAAATATTTTGGCGGCTTTCATGCACCTACACATTTTTTATGTATTACCCTCAGCATAATCACCTGTACACTGACAATTCTGCTTAGCATAAATTGTAATAATACATACAAAACCACTTTTATAACTGTTATATTTGTTCTTCCTTTTATACTTAAATATGCACCTATTTCTTCAAAACAGAATATTCTTTTAAATAATACTCAAAAAAAATTTCATAAAATTTTTGCATTAGTATTTTTTATATCTGGGGTTATAATATCTGTTATTTTTAATTTTTATAAATTTACCAGCTTATCATCACTTATTATTTATACAATCATAAGTGTATATCTTCTTGCAATCATAGAAATTTTTTTAAGAAAAAAACAAATAAAATACCAGAATAACAATACGGAGGTTGCAAAATGACAAATTATTTATCATACATTTGGGAATATATTATTGATTTCGCAGAATACATTTTATTTTTCTATTTAATGAGCTCCAAAGCGGAATATAAGCTTAATATTAACAAAAAATTATTTATAACATTAAGCACCGCCGGACTTTCAGCTTTTTTATTTGTTTTAAACAGTTTCAATCCATCTGTAATATACACTTTGCTTATTACTTTTATTGTTCAGTTTATTATCTGTCATTTTATATATGATACTGATTTTATTAAGTTATTTTTTTGGAATATCGTATATACATTACTTACTCTTTTCACTGATACTTTATCCATAAATATACCTTATATATTCTTTAATATTACCCCAAAACAATTAATGTTTGGTGGAAATCTTCGCTATAGCATAACACTTACATATATAATACTGTTCTCCTTTTTTATTATACTGATATGTCATATAAACAATTCTGATATTTTTTTAAATATATATGAAAAAATAATTTTTGTCTCTTTATCTGCCATATATATTTTTATGGGTGAATTTGTATTAACCGAATCCATAAAACTTCGTCCGGGTAATAATGCACTTTCAAATCGACTTTCAAATTTTTGTTTTATTTTCTTAGTTACTTATATTGTACTTCTCATCTTCATTTACCAACTTGGTAAATCAAGGAACTATAATATTAAGTTAAAAGAAGAACAACAGCTTTATGCCATTGAAAAAAATAACTTTCAAAATATAGTCGAACAGACGAAAGAACTTCGTTTTATGAAACACGACCTCTCTAGTCATCTTACAGTTATAACACAAATGGTTAGGGAAAAAAAATATGATAAACTTCTTGAATATTTAAATGAATATAATGCCAAGATTGAAGTTTCCCATCAGCTTATCAGTACCGGAAATATTGTTATTGACAGCATTGTAACTTTTTATATTCACAAGGCACATATAAATAATATTAAATTTGAGCATATGCTGCATCTTCCACAAGCTCTGCCTTTAACTGATGTTGAAATTTGCTCTTTACTGGGTAATATTTGTTCAAATGCACTTGAAGCCTGTCAAAAAATCACCCAAGATAACGCTCCTAAATATATACAACTTATTATAAAGCCATATCGTGAGTCGCTTATAATTCACTCCGAAAATACTTGTAACAATATTTTCAACATTAAAAATGGTAATTTTCTTACCACAAAAAAAGAGCATACAGAACATGGTCTTGGTTTGAACCGAATTAATAACATAGTTGAAAATGCAGGAGGTTTTATGAAGATTGAAACATCTAGAAATATCTTTAAGATTAATATTGTACTTCCTCTCACAATTACCGATGATGACTGTATTTAATATTTTAATTGATAGTTCTTCACACTTACAATGAAAATAATTCAGACAGCATTTTCCCTCATATGTGCTGTCTGAATTATCTTCATTTTTAATATTTTTATTTTACAAATGTCAAGTTTATCTACTGTCCGTCTATCAACACCTCTTTGTCGCAGTTTAAAAAACAAACTGCAACAGATTTTGGCAATGCTTCG
>ERZ773264.2079-NODE-2079-length-20731-cov-11.375605_pt1 | contig 20731 bp, 19 predicted proteins | sample MGYA00511910_ERZ773264 | MGnify/ENA primary metagenome ERZ773264 (study PRJEB29015, sample SAMEA2737739) | human gut metagenome | biome: human gut; feature: human-associated habitat; material: faeces | place: China | collected 2012 ... | reverse complement strand
GTATTTTATCAAATAATACTATATAGGAGTTTTACTGTCAACAGTTTGTATGTCTTAATAGGTAAATTCCATTTATTTCAATTCTCCAAACTAGAAATTGTGATACAGAAAGTCTTTAACAACCCTGTTGAGCTGCTGTTCTATCAATCGAAAGTGAAATGCTATTTGTTTGCATACAAATGGCAACCTTTTACATGGTCATTGACAATCCCTATTGCCTGCATATAGGCATATATAATTGTACTACCAACAAACTTAAAGCCAAGCTTTTTTAAGTCTTTACTAATTTGGTCTGAGAGTGCAGTCTTTGCGGGTATATCAGTTTCAGTTTGGAACTGATTGAGAATTGGCTTACCATCAACATAAGACCATATAAACGAATCAAAACTGCCATACGATTCTTGGATTTTTATAAACTGTTGAGCATTTGTTATTGCTGATTTGATTTTTAACCGATTACGAACAATGCGGCTATTTTGCATTAGCTTTTCTATTTTTGCATCATCATATAGCGCTATTTTTTTGCAGTCAAAGTTATCAAAAGCAATTCTAAATGCCTCTCTTTTATTTAGTATTGTCAGCCACGATAGTCCTGCCTGCATACCTTCAAGTATTAACATCTCAAATAGTTTATTCTCATCATGAACGGGCTTTCCCCATTCATTATCATGATACTCTTTATATAAGTCGGTAGTTGCCCATGAACATCTTTGTATCAATTCTTCCATAAGTTTCTCCGTCCTGCAAATTCCGATTTGTTAAACTAAACCGAGTATACCATACCGACAGCCGAAAGAACACCCCTATATGCAAGAACCTGCCCTTTTTCCTGCGTACGTGCGTACCGGCCATGTACGGACGTACGCCGCGATTGACCCGAAACGCACAGTATAGGGGGGTGCAAAGCAAAAGGCAGGGCACCACCTCCATGGTGATACCCTGCTTTTGCTTGTTTACCGTTCCGAGCAGTGCGTCCGCAGGAACTTGTTGGGGCGGGGCCCCTCCATCTTGCTAACGCAGACCGTTCTGCCGCTTGAAATCCCTACTGGGGCGTTCGTTGCTTCGCAAACGCGGTCTTGTTGGGGCGTGCCTGCCCTAAACCCTACTTCATAATATCGATCATGACCGATCAACGACTGATTTATAGTAATTGCCAAAGTCTGCAAGTGCATTGACGATTGGTAACATTTCCGTTCCGAGATCGGTCAACCCATATTCTACTTTGGGAGGATTCTCGTGATAATCACGGCGGTAGGCAAGTCCATCATCGATCATCTGTCTTAAGCTCTCGGTCAAAACTTTCTGCGAGATCCCGTCGATGCTTCTTTGCAACTCATTGAATCTCCATGGACGCTCTTTCAGATTGCGCAGAAGCAAGAGTTTCCATTTTCCGCCAATCAGGGATACTGCTGTTGCAACCGGACATTCCGGCAGTTCTTCTTTTGTACGCATATCAGTCACCTCTGTATATAGTATATCACATTCATTTTTGAGTGTACAGTTACAAAAAGGTGCGTACTTGTTTTTGAATGTGCGAGCTTTTATACTTAGCTCAGGCAATGAAAGATTGCGAATCAAAATGGAGGTGCTTACAATGGCAAGCTACACAAAAATGACAGTTGGAAAAGAAAATCGGACGGAGCTTCATGAAAAGCTCGCCCTGACTGGTGCGGAGATCAGCCTGAATACGCTTCCTGCGGGAGCAAATGTTCCGTTTGTCCACTCCCACAAGGCAAATGAGGAAATCTACGGTGTTCTTTCCGGCAAAGGCAAGGTCATTATCGATGGCGAAGAAATCAGCCTTGCAGCAGGCGACTGGCTGAAGATTTCTCCCGTGGCAAAACGTCAGTTCTTTGCTGCAAACAATTCTGAAATCACTTATATTTGTATTCAGGTCAAGGAGAATTCTCTCGAAGGCTATACTGCAACGGATGCTGTGATCTACTGATAAAACATATCAAAACAAAAGGCAGGATACCACCGTCATGGTGATACCCTGCCTTTGCTCATTTACCGTTCGGTTGCTGCGGTAAACTTCAATAAACAAAAACGTACCCGAACCCTTTTTCGTAAAGAATCGGGTTCGGGTACAAACTGTATGGTGGTGAATCGTCACATGGTTATAAGAACATTGATGCAAAGCTCCAGCGCTTTCCGCAAAGAGCCCTTTCCCCAATCTCTCTCATCATGAGCATAAACATTCGCAAGGGAATCGGCAGTGTAGAGAATCTGGCCAAAGACTGCACCACGCTTCTGGGCACAGGCGGCCAGTGCAGCACACTCCATTTCAACTGTGGCACAGCCCTCGGATTTGCGATATTCTACCATATCTCGTGTTTCTCGGAAAAAACCATCCGTTGTCCATGTGATACATTTTTGAAACGGAATATTCAACGCACAAAAAGTCTGCTCAATGGCTTTTATTGCGGAAGGCTCCAAATCAACAAACCGAGCGGCTGGAAGATAATGATACGAAGTGCCTTCATCGCGCATCGCCCTGATTGGGATCAAGAATTCGTTTTCGTCCAAATCGGTCAGCACTCCGCAGGAACCGGCTGAAATAATTTTTTTGCATCCGCAGGAGATCAAAAAATCCAGAAGCTGTGCAGCCGCAGCGGCTCCCAGCGGTGCCTGACACAGGCAAAATTTCAGCCCATTTTGCTGGACGATATAAACAGGATAACTTTTTGTAATGGTTTCAAAGTGTTCGGCAATGACTGCATCCATTTCAAATGCGTAATCATCAATCACATCACCCAGAAAACCAAACACACATTTTTCCGGAAGGACGAGCTGCTCTGCGCCATGATCGGGCCTGATGACCTCAATCGAATCAAAATCGTATTCAAGAATGGGAAGATCATGTTTTTGTATCATGGAGAATTTCCTTTTCCTGCAAATTGCTGCACAAAATAAAAATACCCGAACCCTTTTCACAAAGAATCGGGTTCGGGTACAAACTGTATGGTGGACGGTACAGGACTCGAACCTGTGACCTCCTGCACGTCAAGCAGATGCTCTACCAGCTGAGCTAACCGTCCAGATGTCGTATCGACTTGAGTATGATACCACATTTTTCGCGCAATTGCAAGGGCTTTTTTGAAAAAAGTCTGCCTTTTCCGTTTTTTGCCCCGGAGGATTGGCACAAAGGCCCCTTTGCGGGGGCTGGCAGGGGAGAGGTGCGCTCAGAGCGCCCGGCGGATGATGTCGTAGAGGATGGGCTTCATGTTGTCGATGTTGTCGGGTTTGCCCTCCAATACAGAGGTGTAGCACACCGATATGCACATACTGCCCAGGGCGGTGATGCGCTGGTAGATCTCCCGCTCAGTGCGGCCCGCCATCTCGGGGCTGCACATCACGGTCTGGAGGACCTTGCGCATCAGCGGCTCGGCCTCACCGCTGGCTTCGATCTGATCCAGCCCGGGCCAGACAAAGCTGCGCTCCAGGAAGCGGAGCATCAGGGTGTCCGCGCGCAGGGCTTCGATGATATGGTCGATGACAAAGATCATCTGGTCGGGGAAGCTGGTAAGCTCGGCGGCGTGCTGCTCGGCGGCGGCACAGGCGTTGTCCAGCAGTTGGTAGCTCACCCGGGCCAGCAGGGCCTGCGTGACCGAACCCTTATCGGCAAAATAGAGGTAGAACGTGCCCTTGCCCACCTTGGCGCGGGAGGTGATATCCTCCACGCTGGTCTTGGAGGTGCCCCGCTCCAGAAACAGCTCGTAAGCTGCGTCCAGAAGCGCACGGCGCTTTTCCTGTTTCTTTCCTTCCACGGTGCCCATAGCTTGCTGCATCCTCTTTTCTGACGTTGTTTTGTCGTGTAAACAATATTTTAGCAGGGAGAAGGGAAGAGCGCAAGAGCAAAAGCCCCCGGACAAGCTATACAATTTTTGCTTTGTGATAAGAAAACTGACTTTTGGTCATTTTCTATCTTGACACCTTGCGTCGATTGGTTATAATAGTGCTTGCTCAGAAATGACCATGGGTCATTTTTAGGGCAGATCCAATCAACTTTCGTATGGAGGGTTCCCATGAAAAAGATCGCACAGAGCATCGTGCGTCTGCGCAAGCTGATCTTAACAGTAGCGGTCCTGCTGTTGATCCCTTCCGCAATCGGCGCGGTTGCTACCCGCATCAACTATGATGTCCTGACCTATCTGCCGCAGGAGCTCGACTCCATGATCGGCGAGGTAGCGCTTGAGGACGACTTCCATCTGGCCTCCACCGGTATGATCACGGTGGAAGGCCTGCCTACCAATGAACTGATCGCCATGAAGAAGGACATTGATGCGGTGCCCGGTGTCACACAGACCTTCTGGCTCAGCGATGTCATCGACCCCAGCATCCCCACAGAGATGCTGCCCGCGGATGTCCAGCAGTTCATGTTCGGTAAAAATGATTCCACCATGCTCATCGTCCGGTTTGATGCGCCCAGCGCCAGCGATGAGACGATGAACGCCGTCAAGCAGATCAAACAGGTGCTGCGGCACGACTGCTACTTTGGCGGCATGAGCGTCATTCTGCAGGATACCAAGGCGCTGATCAATGAAGAAATGCCGCTGTACATCCTGTGCGCTGTGGGTGCCAGTATGCTGGTGCTGTTCCTCTCGCTGGAGAGCACCATCACGCCCGTGCTGTTCATGCTGGGCCTGCTGTTCCCCATTGCGTACAACTTTGGCACCAACATCTTCCTGGGTCAGATCAGCTACATCACCCAGGCGCTTTCCACGGTGCTGCAGCTGGGCGTGACGATGGACTTCTCCATTTTCCTTCTCCACCGTTATCAGGAGGAAAAGGAACTCCGCTCCTCCAACGAGGAAGCCATGGTGACCGCCATCTGCAAGACAATGACCTCCATCACCGCTTCCTCCCTGACCACCATTGCGGGCTTCCTGGCACTGTGCGCCATGCGCCTGACGCTGGGCCGCGATATCGGTGTTGTTATGGCAAAGGGTGTGGCGCTGGGTGTCATCTGCACCATCGTCATCCTGCCTGCCTTGATCCTGACCTTTGATAAGCAGGTCGAAAAATACAAGCACCGCACCATCGTGCCCAAGCTGACCAAGCTCAGCTACTTTGTTTCCAAGCACGCAATGCCCATCGTGGTCGTCTTTCTTGTGCTGCTGGTGCCCTTTGTGGTGGCCCAGCAAAAAACAGAGGTCTACTACACCCTGTTCGACTCGCTGCCCCAGGATCTGACCGGTATCGTTGGCACCAACAAGCTGGGCGAGGACTTTGGCATGACCACCTCCCACTTTATTCTGGTGGATGAGGACCTGACCGCAACGCAGGTGTCTGACCTCTGCGATGAGCTCAAGGATGTGGACGGCATCACCCAGGTGGTGAGCCTGGATTCCATCACCGGCCCGGGCTTCCAGACCGAGCTGCTGCCCGACAGTGTGACCGAGATCCTGCAGTCCGGCGGCTACAAGCTCATTCTGGCCAACAGCTCCTATAAGACCGGTACCGATGCCATCAACAACCAGCTGACCGAGATGAACGACCTCATCAAGGCGGTTGACCCCAACGGTGTCATCACCGGCGAGGGTGCCATGACCAAGGATCTGATCGAGGTTGCGGACGTGGATTTCAAGAACGTCAACGTCTGGTCGATCATGGCGGTCGCTGCCATCATCCTGATCTCCTTCCGGAGCCTGTCCATCCCTGTGCTGCTGGTTGCCAGCATCGAGGCCGCCATTTCCATCAATATGGGCATCCCGTACTTCACCGGTACCCAGCTGCCCTTCATCGCCAGCATCGTCATCGGCACCATCCAGCTGGGCGCGACTGTGGACTACTCCATCCTGATGACCACCCGTTATCACGAGGAGCGCAGCTATGGCCGCACCCCGCAGGAAGCTGCCCAGCAGTCGCTGGAGCACTGCAGCCAGTCCATCCTGACCAGCGGCCTGACCTTCTTTGCCGCTACCGTCGGCGTGGCCGCCATCAGTAAGATGGAGCTGCTGCAGAGCATCTGCCGGCTCATCTCCCGCGGCGCACTGATCAGTATGGCTGTCATTCTGGTCGTTCTGCCCGCCGCCCTGATGCTGCTGGACTGGGTCATCCGCCACACCACCATGCACTGGCTGGTCCCTGAATCTTCCAACGCCAAGAAGTCTGATAAGGAGTAATTACCATGAAAAAATCGCTTCGTTTCGCCAGTGCGGCGCTGGCGCTGACTCTCGCCGCAGGCATGACCCTGCCCGCCTTTGCAGCCGCCAAGGCCGATTATTCCAAGGATGAGACCGTCTACGCCGTGATGAACGCCGACGGCTCCATCAAGTCCACCACCGTCAGCGAGCACCTGTACAGCGCTTCCGGCCTGTCCAATGTCACCGATGAGAGCACTCTGACCGATATCCAGAACACCGAGAGCGATGCCGCGTTCACCCAGGACGGCGAAAAGCTGGTCTGGAACACCGACGACACCGACGTGTACTATAAGGGAAATACCGACAAGGCCCTGCCCATCACCGCAAATGTCACCTATACGCTGGACGGCGTGACCGACAGCCTTGAGAACCTGATCGGCAAGAGCGGCCACCTGACCGTGACCATCGACCTGACCAACAACGAGACCGGCACCGTGACCGTCAACGGCAAGGAGCGCACCGTTGTCACCCCGCTCATCACTGCTGTGGGCGTGATCTTTGGTCAGGATGCCACCAACCTGAGCGCCGAGCACGGAATGCTGGAATCTGCCGCCAAGAGCAGCGTGGCCGCTTTTGTCTGCCTGCCCGGCGTGAAGGAATCTCTGGACGGCCTGCTGCCCGATGACCTGTCCACTGTGGAGGATTATCTGCAGGACAGCGTCACCGTGGAAGCCGATGTCGAGAACCTGACCGCACCGCAGGTCATGCTGGCCTGTGCCACCAACGCCGATGCGCTGGGCACCAATGCCTTTGACCTGAGCAGCATCAACGAGCTGACCGATGGCATTAGCCAGCTGAACGATGCCATGAATCAGCTGATGGATGGTGCCGCCCAACTGGTGGACGGTGCTTCTCAGCTGGCCAACGGTACCCTGGCCCTGCTGGACGGCGCTTCTCAGCTGAACAGCGGCGCTTCCACCCTGAACGATGGTCTGGGCCAGCTGACCAACGGTCTGGATACCCTGAGCTCCAATAACGCTGCCCTGCAGGCCGGTGCCCAGCAGGTGGCCGATGGCGTTCTGGCCTCTGCCAACAGCACCCTGATGGAGGGCGGCCTGATCGACACCCCCATGACCTGGGACAACTACGCTTCCGTCATTGACGAAGTGCTGACCATGAACGAAAAGACACTGGCCGCTGCCCGCAAGAAGATGGTGCGCACCGTCTGGGAGCAAGAGCCCAGCTTCAAGGCCAGCCAGCTGGACATTGCCCTGTATCTCTCCGCAACCAAGACCAACCACGACCTGGAAGCTGCTCTGCGGCTGATGCAGAGCTACGACCCCTCCATGTTCAGCGCCATGCTTGATCTGAGCACTGCCAGCGCCAGGCAGACTGTGCATGACGAGTTGAAGTATCAGGCTGAGAACAGCCAGGATATCGCAGATGTCCGTGCCCTGAAGAACAGCCTGGCGCAGATCCAGTATTTCGTGTCCAGCGTCAACCAGTACACCAATGGTGTTGCCACCGCCGCTGATGGTGCTCATTCCGCAAAGGACGGTGCCGCCCAGCTGGCCGATGGCACCAAGACCCTGTACGACGGCGTGACCACCCTGAATGATGGCGCAGGCCAGCTCAGCGATGGCACGGTCCGGCTGAACGATGGCCTGAACCAGTTCAATGAGGAGGGCATCTCCAAGCTGACCGGCGCTCTGGACGAGGAGCAGATCCATGGCCTGAAGACCGTGCTGGACGAGATGACCAGCCGTCTGGAGGACTACACCAGCTTTGCCGGTAAGTCCGAGGATGCTTCCGGCAGCGTGAAGTTCATCTATAAGACCGGTGAGACGGTCGCCGCTGCGGATGTTACCGCCCAGACCACCGCCGATGTGCAGGAAGGCAACTTCTTCACCCGCCTGTGGCAGCGGATCGTGAACCTGTTCAAGTTCTGAAAAAACGGCGTGCCTGCTTGACAAGCCGCCGGAGATTGACTATACTACAAATAGATTCGTCAAGAAAAATGACCGCTCAGGCACTGAAACGTTGAGGCGGTCATTTTTTATGCCAATTTTAAGGAGACCACAGCATGGCAGAGAGGGAATTGTATCCGGACGGGGAACAGCGCCGCCGCATCATGGATTTTATTATGGCGGCCGGTCAGGCCCTTTTGGAGAACGGGGCAGAGGTGTTCCGGGTGGAGCAGACCATGGAGATCATGGCGGCCAGCTTCCACCTGCGGGAGTTCCATGTCTATGTGCTGACCAACGGCATTTTTGCCAGCGCAGGTACGGCGGAGATGAGCGAGGTGCGCAACGTGCCCACCCGTACTACCCACCTGGGGCGGGTGGCGGCAGTGAACCAGCTTTCGCGGCAGATCGCGTCCGGGGAAGTGGAGACCGTCGCCGAGGCCGAGGCCCGTCTGGCTCAGGCCAGGTGCATCCCTTTTCCAAAGGACTGGGTGCAGCTTGCGGCGGGCATGGGCGGCGCGTTCTGCTTTGCGCTGATCTTTGGCGGCGACCTGAAAGCCGGGCTTGCCGCCGCTGCGGCCGGTGTTGCGGCCAACGCCTACCTGCTGTTCTGCGGGCGGCACGGCGTGGGGGGCGGGTTCCGCACCATCTCCACCGCCGCCCTCATCACCCTGTGCTGTATTCTGGGCTGCGGCCTGCTGGGCACTGAGTCCAGCCACGCCATCATCGGCACCCTGATGATCCTGACCCCCGGTATCGCCTTTACCATGGGCATCCGGGATTTTGTGCAGGGCGATTACCTGTCCGGCACCATCCGGATGATCGACGCACTGCTCATTGCGGCCAGCACCGCCATCGGCACCGGCCTTGTGCTGAGCCTCTATGCCTTTTTGAAGGGGGTGGCCGTGGTATGACAGAACTTCTTTTCACCGGGGAGCAGCTGGGCCGTCTGGCCCTGCAGTTCCTGCTGGCCGGGGCGGGCACCCTGAGCTTTGCCATCCTCTTTGCCTGCCCCAGGCGCACCCTGCCCTACTGCGGGCTGGTGGGCGCAGTGGGATGGCTGGTATACGAGATCGCGGAGCTGTTCGGGATGGAAGCCTTTGCAGCCTCGCTGCTGGCGGTCATTCCGCTGACGCTGCTGGCCCGCATCCTTGCGATGACCCTCAGAACACCGGTGACGGTGTTCCTGCTCACCGGCATCTTTCCGCTGGTGCCCGGTGCGGGCATCTATTACAGCGCCTACTACTTCATTCAGGGCGACAACGCTCTGGCGCTGGCAAACGGCATCTCCACCTTCAAGATCGCCGTGGCGCTGGCCGTGGGCATTGCGCTTGTGCTGGGCATCCCCCTGCCGCAGAAACGCCGATAAAACAAAAACGAGACCGCCCACCGGGCGGTCTCGTTGGTTATGCGGGGAAATCAGGTGGTGGGAACCATCCGCAGCAGCTGGGCCCCGGTGGTGACATCCAGCTGGAAGTATGCCTTGTTCAGCTCGGTGTTGTAGGAAACACTGACCGGCGTTTCAGTACCGTCGGCATTGATCTGCATCAGGCTGTAGCCGGAAACGGTATTGGCGGGTACCTCGATGCTGGCAATGACTGGCTGGGCCATCACACGGGCGGGGATGACCTCCTCGCTCTTTACGGTACCGCACTTTTCGCAGATGACCCGTTCAATAACAGTGGGATAGTAGAATGCTGCTGTCATTACCTGTTCACCGTTTTGCAGAGTTCCGGTATGAACAGTCAGGTTGGAAAAGTTGGAAAAGACACCGTTTACCTTGGTCAGCTGGGTGTTATTCTTTACCTTGCCGCATTCGGGGCAAAGTGTAAGGGTCTCAGTGGTGCCATCGGGGAGCTTATGCTGGAAGGTGGTCTCCACACACTCGGTCTTATACTCTGTCGTGGTCTTCCAGGTGTGTTCTTTGCACTCGGTTTTGCCCGGGGTCTCTTCGGCCATGCCGACCACAGAACTGCCCGCCAGCACGCAGACGGACAGACCAAAGGCGGCCAGGGCTTTCAGCATACGATTTTTCATAGCAGGATCCTTTCTCCCCGCATCTCGGCGGGGCAACGCGGTTTGAGCTTGGTTACTTTTTACCGTTGTTCCAGCCTGATTATATCAATTGGAAGGAAAAGGTGTCAATGTCCGGGATTAAGTCCCGCAGAAACATTTGCCGGCAGAATGCAGCGGAAAGGCGGAAACACCAGAGCAAAATGCATATATACACAAAGAATGTGGTGCTGCATGTATAAATGTTTTCAAAAGGGTTTCATTTGTTCCGATTTTTTGCACAACACTTGACTTTTTTATTTGTACAACATATACTAATTCTGTTCCTGGATGACACGATGAAGCGCATTGTGCCGGGAAAGTGAAAAAATATACAATCAACAGAGGAGTGTTTGAATATGAAAAAGATCAATCGCCGCAGCTTTCTGGCTGCCGCTGGTCTGACCGCTGCCGCTCTGGCTCTGACTGCCTGCGGCGGTTCCGCCTCCAGCACCGCTTCTTCCACTGCAAGCAGTGCAGCTTCTTCCACCAGCGCTGCCGCTGAGCTGACCACCGTTGAGGCTGGCAAGCTGACCATGGCCACCAACGCCACCTTCCCTCCGTATGAGATGACCACCGACTCCGGTGAAATCGAGGGCATCGATGTGGACACCGCCAAGGCGATCGCTGAGAAGCTGGGCCTGGAGCTGCAGATCGATGATATGGACTTCGACGCAGCACTGCTGAGCGTGCAGCAGGGCAAAGCCGATATCGTCATGGCTGGCGTTACCGTGACCGACGAGCGCAAGGCTGTGATGGACTTCTCCGACAGCTACGCCACCGGCATCCAGTCCATCATCGTGCCCAATGGCTCCGACATTGCTTCTCCCGATGACCTGGCCGGCAAAAAGATCGGCACCCAGCGTGGCACCACCGGCTACATCTACTGCTCCGACGACTTCGGCGATGACGCCGTGGTGGCCTACGACAGCGGCCTGACCGCCGTGCAGGCCCTGAACAACGGCCAGGTGGACGCTGTGGTCATCGACAACGCCCCTGCCAAGGAATATGTGGCCGCCAACCCCGGCCTGAAGGTGCTGGACACCAGCTACGCCGAGGAGGACTACGCCATCGGCCTGGCCAAGGGCTCTGCCCTGGAGGATGCCATCAACGCTGCTCTGGAGGAGCTGAAGGCTGACGGCACCCTGCAGTCCATCGTGGACAAGTACATCACTGCAGAGTAAGCAGCTGCCACGAACGCAACACCGGGAGGCGGCCCTTTTCAGGGGGCTCCTCCCTTTTTTCGGGGACTTGGGTCCCCATCAACCCACCAACAAGATCCCACAGACAGAAAGCGAGGATGTGAATGGCTGCTCAATACGAACTGCTCAAAGAGCTGCTGAACAGCGGCACGAGCCTGACCTTCGGGCAGGAGGTCTTTTACAAATTTTATCAGGCCTTTCTCCTGAAGGACCGCTGGCTCCAGTACATTGATGGCGTAGGCACCACCCTGCTGGTCACCGCCATTGCATTGGCCCTGGGCGTGGTGCTGGGCAGTGTGGTGGCCATGGTCCGTGTGACCCACGACCAGCAGCGTCCCGGCCACAAGAACCCGGTGCTGGGCTTCTTCAACGCAGTGTGCGAGGTGTACGCCACCATCATCCGTGGCACCCCCATGATGGTGCAGCTGCTGATCATGAGCATGGTCATCTTTTCCAACAGCCGCAACTTTACCATGGTAGGTGCCCTGACCCTGGGCATCAACTCCGGTGCCTATGTGTCCGAGATCATCCGGGGCGGCCTGATGGCCGTGGACCCGGGCCAGATGGAGGCCGGCCGCAGCCTGGGCCTGAACTACATGACCACCATGGTGGTGATCATCATTCCCCAGGCCATCCGTGCGGTGCTGCCTGCCCTGGGCAACGAATTCATCGTTCTGCTGAAGGATACCTCCCTGATCACGGTCATTGGCGGCAAGGAGCTGCTGTACGCCGCACAGGGCATTATGAACCGCACCTACGACGCCATGTTCCCCCTGCTGGGCGTTGCAGCCATCTACCTGGTACTGGTGATGCTGCTTACCTGGCTGCTGGGCAAGTTTGAGAGGAGGCTGGCACAAAGTGACCGCTAACACCCACGAAAAGATCCTGGAAGTCCGTGGTCTGACCAAGACCTACGGCGGCGTGAAGAAAAAGGGCGCAAAGCAGCCCACCCCCACCCTGGACGTGCTCAAGGGCATCGACATCGACATCTACCGCGGCGACGTGGTGTGCCTGATCGGCCCCTCCGGCTGCGGCAAGTCCACCTTTCTGCGGTGCCTGAACCGTTTGGAGATCCCCACCTCCGGCTCCATCAAGTTTGAAGGCGTGGAGGTGGACGATGCCCACATCGACGCTGTGCGCCAGAAGATGGGCATGGTGTTCCAGCACTTTAACCTGTTCCCCCACCTGACGGTGAAAAAGAACCTGGAGTTGGCCCCCAGCCTGCTCAAGCTGAAGGACAAGGAAGCCATTTCCCGGCGCGCCGACGAGCTGCTGGCCCGTGTGGGTCTGGCCGACAAGGCCAACGTCTACCCCAAGAGCCTGTCCGGCGGCCAGCAGCAGCGCATTGCCATTGCCCGCGCTCTGGCTATGGACCCGGACGTGATCCTGTTCGACGAGCCTACCAGCGCCCTGGACCCTGAGATGGTGGGCGAGGTACTGGAGCTGATGAAGGAGCTGGCCCACACCGGCATCACCATGCTGGTGGTCACCCACGAGATGGGCTTCGCCCGCGAGGTGTCCAACCGCGTCATCTTCATCGATGAGGGCAGGATCCAGGAGGATGAGCCTCCGCAGGAGCTCTTCTCGAACCCCAAGCATCCTCGTCTGAAAGCTTTCCTTTCCAAGATGCTGTAATTGAAGCTGAAAAAACTGTATTGAAAAGACCGCCAGAGCAAGCGTTTCTACTTGCTTTGGCGGTCTTTTTGCTGTGAGGGGGGTTATCCAAGAATGACAGAGACCTCTACACTTTCGCCGGCCTTTGCCAGCGGCAGGAGGGTGCCCGCAATAGGGGCGCCGTTCACGGTGACGCTCTGCACGCCCTTCTGCACGGCGTGGGGGTTCTCCACCCGGATGTGGTACACGGCACCCCGGTAGCGGCGGGTGACGGTGTAGCCTGCCAGCGTGTGGGGGATGCAGGGGTCAACGCGCAGACCGTCCAAAGTGGGCTGGATGCCCAGAATGTACTGGCTCACGTTCACGAAGGTCCATGCCGCCGTGCCGGTCAGCCAGCTGTTCTTGGCCTCGCCGAAGGTGGGGGCATCGCGGCCTGCCACCATCTGGCTGTAAACGTAGGGTTCGGTGCGGTGGATCTCGCTGATGTCCTCGATATAGGCCGGGCAGGTCTTTTTGTAGACAGCAAAGGCCCGGTCACCGTGGCCCAGCACGGTCTCAGCACAGCTGATCCAGGGGTTGTTGTGGCAGAAGATACCGGCGTTCTCCTTGTAGCCCGGGGGATAGCTGGAGATCTCGCCCAGATTGAGCCGGTAGGTGGTGTAGGCGGGCTGGAGCAGTACCACGCCGTACGGAGTGTCCAGCCGCTCCTCCACGCTCTTCAGTGCGGCTTCGGCCTGACCGGTCTCCCGGCCGATCCCGGCCATCACGCACATGCCCTGGGGTTCGATGAAGATCTGCCCCTCGTCGCATTCCCTGCTGCCTACGGGGGCACCAAAGGCATCGTAGGCACGGCGGAACCATGCGCCGTCCCAGCCGGCGGTCAGGGTGGCCTGTTCTACTGCGTCAATGGCGGTGCGGGTGCTGGCAGCCTCCTCAGTGAGGTGCAGGTGGTCACAGAGTTCGGCGTACTCGCGGCCATATTTCACGAACATGCCCGCAATGAACACGCTCTCAGCCACGGGGCCCTCGCTGGGGCCGGTGATCTGGAAGCTCTCGCCCGGGTGCTCCGAGAAGCAGTTCAGATTCAGGCAGTCGTTCCAGTCGGCCCGGCCGATCAGCGGCAGGCCGTGGGGGCCCAGATGGGTATGGGTGTAGCGGAAGCTCCGGCGCAGATGTTCCATCAGGGGCTGTGCTCTGGTCACGTCGTTGTCAAAGGCAACCGGCTCGTCCAGGATCGACCAGTCACCGGTCTCCCGCAGATAGGCGGCGGTGCACGCAATGAGCCAGAGCGGGTCATCGTTGAAGCCGCTGCCCACGTCGCTGTTGCCCTTTTTGGTCAGGGGCTGGTACTGGTGGTAGGCACTGCCGTCCTCAAACTGGGTGGCAGCAATGTCCAGAATGCGTTCCCGTGCGCGGGAAGGGATCATGTGGACGAAGCCCAGCAGATCCTGACAGGAATCCCGGAACCCCATGCCGCGGCCGATGCCGCTCTCGTAATAGCTGGCACTGCGGCTCATGTTGAAGGTGACCATGCACTGATACTGGTTCCAAAGGCTCACCATCCGGTCCAGCTTTTCCTCGCCGGAGGTCAGCTGCCAGCCCGAGAGCAGCTCCTGCCAGTAGTCGGCCAGTGCCCTGCGGGCGGCATCCACCTGTGCGTCGGTGGCATAGCGGGCCATCATGGCCTCTGCCCGGGCTTTGTTGATGATGCCGGGAGCGCTGAATTTTTCCCCGACCGGGTTTTCAATGTAGCCCAGCCCGAAGATGATGCTCTTTTTCTCGCCCGGTGCCAGCGTGAGATGGAAATGGTGGGCACCCACCGGAGCCCAGCCGTGGGCAATGCTGTTCGAGCAGTGACCGGCTTTGACCGCTTCCGGTGCGGCGGGGCCGCCGTACACGCCGCAGAAGGCATCCCGGCTGGTGTCGAAGCTGGTAACGGGGGCGTTGGCCCAGAACACGGCGTAGTGATCCCGGCGCTCCCGGTACTCTGTCTTATGATAGATGGCACTTTCCACCACTTCCACCTCGCCGGTGGAAAAGTTGCGCTGGAAATTGGAGCTGTCGTCCATGGCATCCCACAGGCAGAACTCCACATAGCTGAACACGTCCAGCGTGCGGGGGGCAGCGGTCTTGTTTTCCAGCGTCAGCCGGTCGATCTCACAGGCATCGCCCCGGGGCACGAACAACTCCTGAGCGGCCGCAATGCCGTTTTTTTCGCCCTGCAGGATCGTGTAGCCCAGACCGTGGCGGCAGGTGTAACTGTCCAGTTCCGTTTTGGCAGGCTGCCAGCCCGGGTTCCAGATGGTGCCGCCATCGTTGATGTAGATGCGGTGGCCGTCCATGTCCAGCGGGGAATTGTTGTAGCGGTAGCGGGTCAGCCGCCGCAGCCGGGCATCCCGGTAAAAGCTGTAACCGCCGCCGGTGTTGGACACCAAACTGAAAAAGTCCTCGCTGCCCAGATAGTTGATCCAGGGCAGGGGAGTGCGGGGCGTGTCGATCACATATTCCCGGCGCGCATCATCAAAATGTCCGAATCTCATAGCCTTGTTCCTCCTTATAGGGTAAACCGGAAATGCTGAAATCATTTGATGGCGAAAACGATTTAGGATTTGCGGCCCAAGGGTGGGAAAGGCACTTGTCACCCTAAGAATAGTCTATCCTGCGGGAAAAATCAAGAGCGGACCTGAAATATACAACAAGGGTGCAGCGGGCTGGTTCAGGGGTGAAAACCGGCATGGGAACGAAAAAATTATCGAACGGTAACGAAATGTAACGAAAACGATACAGACTGCATAATTCTGAGGAAATGAAATCTCGCAACCTGCTGAAATGCGGACTTTTAGGATAAAACTTTTCTTCTTCTGCTTGATTTTTAGTGCAAAGTGCGCTATATTGAAATTGCGAAAACGATTTAGGATTCGCTCGGGAGCCTTGAGCGGGTCCCTGTGAGGGAGGGCGGCGAAATGTCATCCTTAAAAGATCTGGCGCGTGAATGCGGTGTCTCGGTGGCAACGGTGAGCAAAGCGCTCAATGGCCAGTCGGACATCTCTGCTGCGACCCGCGACCGTGTCCGCGAGGCGGCCCGCCGGATGGGCTATGTGCCCAATATGGCGGCCCGCGCAATGAAGACCAACCGTACCTACAACCTTGGCGTTCTGTTTGTGGACGAGCGGCAGAGCGGCCTGGCCCACGAGTACTTCTCGGCGGTGCTGGACAGCTTCAAGGTGCAGGTGGAAAAGCTGGGCTATGATATCACCTTTGTCAACCGGAACCTCGGCGGCAGAACAATGACCTATCTGGAGCACTGCCACTACCGGGGCGTGGATGGAGCGGTGATCGCCTGCGTGGATTTCAACGATCCGCAGGTGGTGGAGCTGGTCAACAGTGATGTGCCGGTGGTGACCATCGACCATGTGTTCAACAACCGGATGGCGGTCCTTTCCGATAATGTCAACGGGCTTTCGGCGCTGGTGCGGTACGCCTACGCCAACGGCCACCGCAGCATCGCCTTTATCCATGGCGAGCGCACGGCGGTGACGGAGAACCGGCTGGCGGGCTTCTACAAGAGCTGTGCGGAGCTGGGGCTGCAGGTCCCCGAAGAATATGTGCGCTGCGGTGTGTATCACGATCCCGACCGCTGTGCCGAGGAGACCCGGGCCCTGCTGGCACTGCCCCAGCGACCCACCTGCATCCTCTTCCCCGATGATTTCTCGGCCATGGGCGGCTGCATCGCTCTGCAGGAAGCGGGCCTGAGCATCCCGGAGGATATTTCCGTGATGGGATATGACGGCATTTACCTCTCCCGCGTGATGAAACCCCAGCTGGTGACCTGGCAGCAGAACACCAGAATGCTGGGCCGGATGGCAGCGGATAAACTGGTGCAGATGATCGAGCACCCCCGTGTGACGCTGGCCGAGCAGATCCCGGTGACAGGAAAACTGCTGGAGGGCGGCTCGGTGCGCAGCATCGAATGAATGGGTTGGATTTGGTTCCGGGCGAACCGGAGCCTTGAATTTGAAACGCTTTTTCACGAAAACCATTGAAGGAGGTTTTTCATTATGAGAAAGATTTCGCGTCGTAATTTCCTGCTGGCTTCCGGTGCAGTTACCATCAGTGCAGCGCTGAGCGCATGCGGCGGCTCCTCTTCTTCTACCGGCGCGGCATCCTCTGCCGCAGCTTCTTCCGCCGCTTCCGCTGCTCCGGCAGCTCAGGGCAAGGTGCTGAATATCTGGTGCTGGAACGACGAGTTCCAGGGCCGCTTCAATAACTATTACCCCGAGGTCGCCTCCATCGCTGAGGATAAATCCACCACCACCCTGAAAGATGGCACCGTTGTCAAGTGGACCATCAACGCCAACGAGAACAACAACTACCAGAATAAGCTGGATGAGGCCCTGCTGAATCAGGACTCCGCCGCCGATGATGACAAGGTAGATATCTTCCTGATCGAGGCTGACTACGCACTGAAGTATGTGGATTCCGATTACGCGCTGGATGTCAAGGCAGATATCGGCCTGACCGATGCCGATCTGGCTGGTCAGTACCAGTACACCAAGGATATTGTCAGCGTGGACGGCAGTCAGCGCGGCACCACCTGGCAGGCGACCCCCGGTCTGTTCGCATACCGCCGCAGCATCGCCAAGGAAGTGCTGGGCACCGATGATCCCACCGAGGTGCAGAGCCATCTGTCCGATTGGGATAAGTTCAACGAGGTGGCTGCACAGGCCTATGCAAAGGGCTACAAGATGCTGTCCGGCTTCGATGATGCTTACCGCACCTTCTCCAACAACGTGGACGCTCCCTGGGTGGACGGCACGACCGTCAAGGTAGACCCCAACATTATGAAGTGGGTCGATCAGACCAAGGAGTACACCGATAAGGGCTACAACAACAAGTCCAGCCTGTGGGACAGCCAGTGGGCAGCCGACCAGGGCCCCACCGGTAAGGTCTTCGGCTTCTTCTACTCCACCTGGGGCATCAACTTCACCCTGCTGGGCAACTCTCTGGAGACCCCTGTGGCCGAGGGCGGCAAGGAAGAAGTAGGCAACGGCATCTACGGCGATTACGCAGTCTGCGAAGGTCCTCAGCCCTATTACTGGGGCGGCACCTGGATCTGCGCGGCAGCCGGTACCGATAATACCGATATCATCCGCGACGTGATGCAGAAGCTGACCTGCGACGAAGCCATTATGAAGCAGATCACCCTGGATACGCAGGATTACACCAACAACGAGAAGGCCATGGAAGAGATCGCAAACAGCGATTATGCCTCCGACTTCCTGGGCGGCCAGAACCATATCGCCCTGTTTGCAGAAGCTGCAAAGAAGATCGATATGTCCAACGCAGGCCCGTACGATCAGGGCCTGAACGAGAGCTTCCAGAATGCCTTCAAGGATTACTTTACCGGCACGGTGGACGAGGATACCGCAAAGGCAAACTTCGAGACCGCCATCAAGGAAAAGTACCCCGAGCTGACCGATGTGGTCTGGCCCGCATAAGCGCAGCCGGAACCTGAAAACCTTTTGAACCGAATCCGAATGGGGCGGGCCGGACGCTGATCCCGCCCGCCCCGTTTTGCTTTGGGCAGTGTACGTCAGGAGGGCAGTTACTATGGGAGCAAAACCAAAGAAGAACGGCTCGATCAGCTATGCAAAGTGGGGCTATATCTTCATTGCACCGTTCTTCCTCATCTTTGCGGTGTTCCAGCTCATCCCACTGGGGTCTACGATCTATTACAGCTTTTTTGAATATTACCGCAGCGGCCTGAAGATCATCGGCCCTACCTTTGTGGGCCTGAAGAACTACATCACCCTGTTTGCAACCGACCTGCCCAAATACTTTGGCAACACGCTGCTGCTCTGGATCATCGGCTTCATCCCGCAGATCGCCATCTCGCTGCTGCTGGCGGCCTGGTTCACCGACCTGCGCCTGAAGCTGAAGGGCCAGACCTTCTTCAAGACAGTCATCTACATGCCCAACCTCATCATGGCTTCGGCATTTGCCATGTTGTTCTTTGCCCTGTTCTCGGATAACGGCCCCGTGAACGCTGCACTGGTAGGCATGGGCATCCTCAAGGAGCCCTTCAGCTTCCTGAACAGTGTCTGGGGCAACCGCGGCCTCATCGGCCTGATGAACTTCCTGATGTGGTTCGGCAATACGACCATCATGCTGATGGCGGCCATCATGGGCGTGGACCCCACCCTGTATGAGGCAGCGGAGCTGGACGGCTGCACCCCGAACCAGATGTTCTGGAAGATCACCATCCCGCTCATCCGGCCGATCCTGGTCTATGTGATGATTACTTCGATGATCGGCGGCCTGCAGATGTTCGATGTGCCGCAGATCCTGACCAACGGCAAGGGCGGCCCCGACCGTACCTCCACCACCATGATCATGTACCTGAACAACCACCTGTTCAGCAAGAACTACGGCATGGCAGGCGCGGTCTCGGTGGTGCTGTTCCTGGTGTGCGCAGTGCTCTGCGTGATCGTTTACATGGCCCTGACCAAGGAGGACGACGGCCTGAGCAAGGCCGAGCGCAAGGCCCGCAGGCAGGCGGCCAAACAGGTGAAGGGAGGAAAAGCATAATGTCACACGCAGTCAAGACAAGATCCGAAAAAGCAACCCTTGCGGCCCGCCGCACGGTGTGCTATGCGGCGCTGGTGCTGTTGAGCTTTTTATGCCTGTTCTTCTTCTATGTGCTGGTCATCAATTCCACCCGTACCCATTTTGAGATCCAGAAGGGCTTTTCCTTTCTGCCGGGCAGATCCTTGATGACCAACCTGAAAAACGTGCTGTCAGATGCCAATATCCCGGTGCTGACTGGTGTGCGGAACAGCCTGATCGTGTCCGGCTGCTCGGCTGCCCTCAGTGTCTATTTTTCGGCCCTGACAGCCTACGGCATCTACGCCTATAACTTCCGGTTCAAAAAGGCGGCGTTTGCCATCATCCTGCTCATTATGACCATGCCGACCCAGGTCTCGGCGCTGGGTTTCCTGCAGCTCATCACAAAGATGGGCCTGAAGAACAGCTTCATTCCCCTCATCATCCCCAGCATTGCGGCCCCGGCGGTGTTCTTCTTTATGAAGCAGTATCTGGATGCCAGCCTGCCCATGGAGATCGTGGAAGCTGCCCGCATCGATGGCGCAGGGGAGTTCTACACCTTCAACCATATCGTGCTTCCCATTATGAAGCCCGCTCTGGCGGTGCAGGCCATCTTCTCCTTTGTGTCCAGCTGGAATAACTATTTCATCCCCGCACTGGTGCTGGATACGGCAGACAAAAAGACCCTGCCCATCCTCATTGCACAGCTCCGCAGTGCCGACTTCCTCAAGTTCGATATGGGCAAGGTCTATATGCTGGTGGCCATTGCCATCCTGCCCGTGATCATTGTTTATCTGCTGCTGTCCAAATTCATCGTCCGTGGTGTTGCACTGGGCGGTGTCAAGGGCTGAGCATTCCGTTCTCTCCTTCGGAAAAAGCACCCGCAGCCTGCAGGCTGCGGGTGCTTTTCTATCCTCTCGTGCTCAGTCGGCTTTGGCAATGCGCTGCATCGCGGTGGAAGCGACATGCTGTGTTCTCTTAGACAAAAGCCGCCGGAAATCGCTTCCCGGCGGCTTTTGCTTATTAGGAGGATCAAAAGATGATCCCTGGAGAACTTAGTTCAGGATGGTCTGCTCGGTCTCGACATCAAAGACGTGGACCTTGTGCGGATCGAATGCAACGCGGACGGTGTCTCCGTTGCGTGCCTTGGAGGTGGGAGCGACACGGGCGGTCATCTTGTTGCCCTTGTACTCCAGGTACAGGTAGA
>ERZ773264.2078-NODE-2078-length-20738-cov-4.827781_pt1 | contig 20738 bp, 15 predicted proteins | sample MGYA00511910_ERZ773264 | MGnify/ENA primary metagenome ERZ773264 (study PRJEB29015, sample SAMEA2737739) | human gut metagenome | biome: human gut; feature: human-associated habitat; material: faeces | place: China | collected 2012 ... | reverse complement strand
TTTGTTGATATCGCAGGTCTGGTAAGAGGCGCTTCCAAGGGCGAGGGCCTCGGTAACAAGTTCCTTGCAAATATCCGTGAGGTCGATGCCATCGTTCACGTTGTACGCTGCTTCGAGGACGATAACATCGTTCATGTTGACGGCGAGATAAATCCTGAGAGAGATATCGAAACTATTGACCTGGAGCTTATCTTCTCCGATATCGAGCTGCTGGAGCGCCGTATCGACCGCACAAAGAAGCTCATCAAGGGCGATAAGAAGTATCAGGCTGAGCTGGAGTTTCTTGAAGCTCTGAAAGCTCATCTTGAAGAGGGTCACTCTGCCCGTTCCTTCGGCTTCACCGAGGAGCAGGAGGAGATAATCAAGACAACTCCGCTGCTTTCCGCAAAGCCTGTCATCTACGCTGCAAATCTCAGCGAAGATGATTTCAAGAACAACATCGAAAATTCCAAGCATTATAAGACAGTGTGCGAGATAGCTGAGCGTGAACACGCCGCAGTGCTGCCCATCTGCGCCGAGCTTGAAGCCGAGATATCCGACATGAGCGGCGAGGACAAGGAGATGTTCCTTTCCGAGCTGGGTCTTGAGGTATCGGGTCTTGACAGAATTATCAAGGAGGGCTATTCTCTGCTTGGCCTTATCTCCTACCTTACCGCAGGTCAGCCTGAGGTTCGTGCATGGACTATCAAGAAGGGAACCAAGGCTCCCCAGGCAGCAGGAAAGATACACACCGATTTTGAAAAGGGCTTTATCAGAGCGGAAGTCGTTTCCTTTGACGACCTTATGGCGTGCGGCTCCATGGCTGCCGCAAAGGAAAAGGGACTTGTGCGTTCCGAGGGCAAGGAATATGTTATGCAGGACGGAGATATCGTTCTTTTCCGCTTTAATGTCTGATCCTTTCGGGAGGGATTTTTATGAAGAGGCATGAATATTTATACTCTGCGCTGGCAGCATTTGGTGCGGCGTTGGTGTTCATCGTGTTCGGTTCGGTAGTGCTCCATGTGCTCAATCCGTATCTTGATGCGGCTGAGATAGGCTTTATGTTCTTCAAGATGATACCCATTGCGTTCATAGCAATAGGCGCAGTTTTTGCGGTTATCGGCGCATATGCGCTTGTCAATGAAAGAATGATCGAGAACGGCGAGGTCATTGAGGCAGAGATAACAGGCATCAACGAGTTCTTTGTTGGTCAGACCACTGAGATAGTTCATTACAACCTGTTCTGCGAGGCTGTTATCAACGGAAGAAAGTACAGATTTTCCAAGAAAAATCTGGAGACCAATCCCAAGGAGCAGTTTGCGGGCGGCTATGTTCCCGTAAAGATAAATCCTAAAAATCCGATGCAGTATTTTATAATGATGTGATATTGCTACATAATTAGGGGTATATTTCGCTAAGAAATATACCCCCTTTTCTGTTTAATTTGTAAAAAATGTCAATTCCAATTAAAGGGCTGTCATGGTATAATATAATGTGGTTTGTTATATTCAAATAACTTATGAGGACGGTTGTATATGAGTTTTGTATCGTTAAAAAATGTATATAAGCGCTATCAGATGGGCGAGGTAATTATCACCGCATCGGACGGCGTAAGCTTTGATATCGAAAAGGGCGAGTTCGTTGTTATCACAGGTGCCAGCGGTGCGGGAAAGACCACTGTACTGAACCTTATGGGCGGAATGGACACCTGCGATGAGGGCGAGATTATCATTGACGGCAAGGATATCGCAAAGCTCAAACCCAGAGAGCTTACCGCTTACCGTCGATATGACATTGGATTTGTTTTCCAGTTCTACAATCTGGTGCAGAACCTTACCGCATATGAGAATGTGGAGCTTGCGGCTCAGACCTGCAAGGATAAGAGCATTGATGCGGCTCAGGTGCTGAAGCAGGTGGGTCTGGAGGACAGAATGAACAACTTCCCCGCACAGCTTTCCGGCGGCGAACAGCAGAGAGTTTCCATTGCAAGAGCGCTGGCAAAATCACCCAAGCTCCTGCTCTGCGATGAGCCTACAGGCGCTCTCGACTATAACACGGGCAAGACAATACTGAAGCTTTTGCAGGATACCTGCCGTGAAAAGGGTATGACAGTGGTAGTCATCACCCACAATCAGGCGATAACCCCCATGGCTGACCGTGTTATCAAGATAAAGAACAGCAAGGTGGCAAAAATATCCCTCAATCCCAATCCCACACCTGTTGAAAATATTGAATGGTAAGGTAATAACGCTATGAAGAAAAATATGCTTTTACTGAATACGGTCAGAGGCGTAAAGAAATCTCCCGGAAGATTTGTGTCGATCCTTACTATCATTGCGATAGGCTGTGCGTTTTATGCAGGTTTAAGCGCAGTATCAACTGACCTTAAAAATTCCGGCTGGAAGTATTACAGGGAATATGCCCTTGCGGACGTTCAGATTAAATCCACGCTGGGCTTTAACGGCGATGAAATAGAAAAGCTTTCCGACGGCGAGCATTTTGACAGCGGATATGCAGGCTATTCGGCAGACCTATTTGTGGAAAACAACGGCGGTCAGTCGGCTGTAACAGTGCTTTCCTATTCGGCAGATCAGCCGCTCAACAAGCTTTATCTTATGGAGGGCAGACTTCCCGAAAAGGCAGGGGAGTGCGTTGCCGATTATGATTCCATGCACAAGATATCCTTTAAAATAGGAGATACCGTAAAGCTTTCCGCTGACGGCGACAATGATGTGGCTGACTATTTAAATCAGTCGGAATATACCGTGGTGGGCCTTGTAAAATCTCCCGTGTATGTTTCATATGAGCGAGGCTCCACAACTATCGGAACAGGCTCCGTAAGTGCATTTATCTACGTGCCCGAGGAAAACTTTGCCTATGACGCTTATACCGACCTTTACCTTTCGGTAACAGGGGCTATGGACGAAAGCGTCAAGCCTTTTTCAGATGAATACAACGATATCGTAGCCGCTGCCGAGGAATACGCCGAGGGAATGTCAGCTCAGCTTCTCAGCGAGCGTTCGGACGAGATACGTGCCGATGCAGATGAGCAGATAGCCGATGCAAAGGAAAAGCTGGCGGACGGTCAGAAAAAATATTACGACGCCAAAAAGGACTATGACAAGGGTCTGAACGAGTACAACAAGTCCTACAGTCAGATAAACGAGCAGAAAAAAGAGCTTACCGATGCCAAAAAGGATATCGAGGACGGCAGAAAAGAGCTGGCAGAGAACGAGGAAAAGATGAACGCCCTTGCCGCCACCTGCACTCAGATAGACGATATCCTGAAAATATACGAAAAGGCATACGTCAAAGTGCTTCCCGAGGAGCTTCTCAACGAGTCAAGAAGTATCCAGCAGGTGTATGACGATAATGACATTGAGGCTTCCATATCCGACCTTCTGGCGGTTTTCATAATCACAAATCCCGATAAGGATCTCCAGTCAAAGACCGCCGCTCAGGCAGCCATAACAGGTGTAAACGAGCAGGTGAGAGCAGCTTCCGCAGGTGCACTGGAGCAGATATCCGCCCAGAAATGGCAGCTTGACAAGAGCGAAGAGGAAATAGACAAGGGCCTTGAAGAGCTTTCCGCTTATGACAGCGACCTTGCTAAAGCAAAGCATGAGCTGGACAGCGGCAAGAAAAAGCTGGACGAGGCTCAGGCTGATATAGACAGCGCTAATGCAGAGATAGCCGATGCTGAAAGCGAGCTTGAGGATAAGCTTGCCGACGGCGAGTGGTACGTGTGGAACAGGGACGAGTTCAATCCCGGCTGCATGAGCTACGGCAGAGATGCGGAAAGGATAGACTCCATTGCCGCAGTTTTCCCCGTGTTCTTTATACTGGTTGCAGCTCTGGTTTGCTGCACCACCATGTCAAGAATGGTCGAGGAGCAGCGCACAGAGGTTGGAACTCTCAGGGCACTGGGCTACGGCACAGGCTCCATAATCCTGCAATATGTATTGTATGCGGCTATAGCAAGCGTTGTGGGCAGCCTTGCGGGAACAGCCATAGGTCTGGCGCTGTTGCCGAGGATAATCTTCATCTGCTATCAGACGATGTATAATTATCCCATATTTGAAGCGCCGTTCATGCCCTCATATGCACTGGGCTGCATGGGCGTATCACTGCTGTGTACATCGCTTTCTGCGGTATATACCTGTGCAAACGAGCTTCTGGAATATCCTGCAAAGCTTATCCGTCCAAAGCCCCCGAAGAATGGCAAAAGGATACTGCTTGAAAAGATAACACCCATCTGGAAGCACTTCTCATTCAGCAGCAAGGTAACTTTCAGAAATCTTTTCAGATACAAGAGCAGATTTTTCATGACCGTTATAAGCATAGGCGGCTGTACAGCCCTTATGCTTACAGCATTCGGATTAAAGGAAGCCATTGCCTGCATTGCGGAAAAGCAGTATGACGATATCTTCCTTTACGATGCTATCGCAGTTATCGGCAGCGATGTTCCCGAGGATGACCTTGCGCACATCGAGGACGTTATAAACGGCGAAAGTGCTATCATTTCACATATGAGCGCCGTTCAGGAGACACACGACGTTTATTCCGAAGGCGGCAATATGGAGGGCTATATCCTTGCCCTTGATGATGTTGCTGACATGGACGATTACGTTCAGCTCCAGAACAGAAAGAGCGGAGAGCATCTTTACATTGAGGACGGCAAGGTGATAATCACCGAGAAAATGGCAAGGGTGCTTGGTGTAAAGGAAGGCGACTTTGTAACTATTGATGGTGCATCAGGACCCGTAGAGGTATCGGGCATTGCGGAAAACTACACCTTCCACTATGTCTATATGACAAGGGACACTTACACCTCTCTCTTCGGCGAGACCGACGACAACCTTATCCTGATAAACACAGGGGACACTCCCGAAAAATCCGAAAGAGACAGAATAACCTCCGAGCTTATTTCCTGCGACGGAATAATCTCATCGTCCTTTATGTATGACGGAACGGGAACGTTCAGAACACTGGTATCAAGCCTTGACCTTATAGTTCTTGTCATCATAATTTTTGCGGGAGCGCTTGCTCTTGTAATACTCTTCAACCTGGCAAACATTAACATCAACGAGCGAATAGGGGAGCTTGCCACCATAAAGGTGCTGGGCTTTTTTGACGGCGAGGTGGGAGCGTACATTTACCGTGAGAACACCATTTCCTCCATAATCGGCATTGCCTTTGGACTGGTAGGCGGAATTTTCCTTGAAAGCTTTGTTGTAGGCAAGTCCGAGGTAGATGAAGTAATGTTCTCGCCCGATATACCTTGGTTCTGCTTCGTGCTGGCAGCGGCGGTAATGGTCATCTTCACAGTGCTTGTAAACTTCCTGCTGTATTTCAGACTCAAAAAGATAGATATGACATCTTCACTCAAGGCTATTGAGTGATATTGCCATAAAGCATTTACCGATAGTCAAAGCTTTTGTACAGCATATACATTGACAATTTTTTCACAGGGTAATATAATATTTTAGTGACGTGCCATTCACGGCAGCATCTTTCAGAGGTGCTGCCACTGGCACTTTTTTATGTTTGGGAGATCATGGAGGAAAAAGAAAAATGTTCAGGCAATTTGCAGAAATGCTGAAAAGGGAATTTAAGGGGTACAACGGCAAGAAATTCGGAAAAGACGTTCTTGCAGGCGTAACAGTCGCAGCCGTGGCTCTGCCGCTGGCACTGGCATTCGGCGTAAGCTCGGGAGCTACTGCAGCTTCGGGACTTGTTACCGCAATAATATCGGGACTTATCATCGGCGCACTTTCGGGCGCTTCCTATCAGATAAGCGGCCCCACAGGAGCTATGACAGCCATACTTGTTTCACTGGTGGCTCAGTACGGAATGCAGGGTGTTTTCATCGCAAGCTTATTGGCAGGCATCATACTGCTGCTGTGCGGCATATTCAAGCTGGGCGGACTGGTTTCATACCTGCCCTCGCCTGTTATCACAGGCTTTACCAGCGGTATCGCCATTATCATCGCCCTCGGTCAGATAGATAACCTTACCGGCATGAAGTCCGTGGGACTTAACAACCTGGAAAAGATAGCAAGCTATTTCACAACGCCTCAGAGCTTCAATCTTACAGCGTTCATTATCGGCGTTTGCGTTATAGTTTTCATGTTTGTATATCCTCAGAAGCTGAGCCAGTATTGCCCGGGTTCACTGGCAGCAATTATTCTTGCCACCGCAGCAAACTTTATCTTCAACTTTGATGTAAGCGTTGTCGGCGAGATACCAAAAACAATTTTCCTTGCTGATAGACTTGACATTACCAAGATAAATTTCAGCGAGCTTGGCAACTTTGTTGTTCCCGCTGTTTCCATTGCGGCTCTGGGACTTATTGAGTCCCTGCTCTGCGGAGCTTCCGCAGGACGAATGAAGAATGAAAAGCTCAATGCGGATATCGAGCTTACCGCACAGGGAATAGGAAATATCCTGCTGCCCTTCTTCGGCGGAGTTCCCGCAACGGCAGCTATCGCCAGAACCAGTGTTGCCATAAAGAGCGGCGGAGAGACACGTCTTACTTCCGTTATCCACGCTGTTGTACTGCTGCTTTCCATGTTCGTTCTCGGCGGCGTAATGTCTATGATACCTCTTTCAGCTCTTGCAGGCGTGCTTATCGTAACTGCATGGAGAATGAACGAGTGGAAGACCATAAAGTCCATTTTCAGCAAAAAGCTCAAAACAGCCATTGCACAGTTCATTATCACAATGACAGCTACCGTTGTGTTTGACCTTACAAAGGCTATCCTTATCGGCGTTGTGTTCTCGCTTATCCTCTTTGTTGTAAAGGTATCCGATATGCAGGTAACGGTTGCCGAGGTCGATCCTGATAAGCTTGACGAGGATAACGTTGACCCCGAAAAGCTCAAATACACCAGCGTTGTTTATATCACGGGACCCCTTTATTTCGGAACCTGCGCAAAGCTGGAGGACAAGGTATCCTCTCTCGGTGACAGCTACAACATAATCTTCTCAATGAGAGGCGTTACCGTTGCGGATATCTCGGGAATAGAAGCCCTCCACGAATACTGCGAGAGACTTATCTCCCAGGGAAGAATGGTATATTTCTCCTGCGTTCAGCCGGGAGTTATGGACCTCTTTGAAAGAACAGGACTGAAGCAGGAGCGATTCAAGCACGATATGTTCTTCTGGAGCACCGACAAGGTGTTCGAGCACATCTCAAATCTATAAGAACCCGTCTTCACAAGCATATGCGCACGTCTTTTCGGCAAATTTTGCCGCAGACTGCGTTAAAAATCCTTGCCGGGCGAAAGCCCGCCTGCGGATTTTTGCCTACTCTGCAACAAAATTATGCTCGAAAATCCGCACACATTTCTTATGAAGACAGGTTCTAATATCTGCGTAAGGCGTGGTAAATTTATCACGCCTTTTTTATTTATTTGCACTTGAAAAAGACAGCAAAATATGCTAAAATAAAATCACATATGCGGCAAAAGGAGGAAAATATCATCAAAGACGGTACTAAAAGCTTTCCCATAAGAAATCAGATGGTAATGATGTTTTTCATCGTTATACTTCCCCTTTTTGCAGCCAGCGTAATGCTGCTGGTGAATATGCGTACCATAATCAAGGATCAGACACTGAGCAGCACTGTCAGCAGCTCCAACAGCATTCGTTACCGCACCATGGATATGGTGGAGTCCACTGACAGCATAATGCGTATGTTTGCAGGCAGCGGCGAGCTGAAAAGCTTCCTTGAAAAGCGCTCCTCGGAAAAGTCCGAGTATTATGATTTCTATGCCAAGAATATCCATGTGCAGTATGTTCAGGCTTCCCCGCAGGTGAGCAACATCTATGTTTTCATCAACAGGAACGAGTTCGTGTATAACTCAAACTATATCTATGCGGACGAAAGCGTGCTTACCCAGAAATGGTACAATTCTGCTGCACAGGACCCAAGCACAGCCGTGTGGGACATTATCAAAAGCCCTACGGACGGCAAGTATTATCTTGGCTGTGCTCAGGCGATAACCGATACCTCCAACGAGACCGTTACCGCTGTGGCTGTGGCGGTCATATCCGATGAATGGCTTATGCGTGTTATGCCCGACGAGCATATAAGAACGGTAATGTGCGTGGGCGGAAAGGCATTTTTCAGCGATTTTGCCGAGATAGTCAAGGGCGACGGCGTGTCGGGGGACAATGACCTTAACGTTAACGACATCTCCAAGACCTATGACTATGGCTTCTGGGGATATGACGGCTACACGGTGCTGAATAACTTCACCATAAACCACAATGCGGATTTTCAGCTGGTCATGCTCATTCCAAACTCCTACATTAACTACTCTCTCAGCAGGCTTTCTGTGGTTTACGGCGGCTACTGCGGACTTATGCTCATACTTTCCCTGCTGATAATCATACTTTTCACCAGCGTGTTCTCACGTCGGATAAAGCTCCTCAGCGAGAAGATGCACGCAGTTGCGGAGGGCGATATCAACGTCACCTTCAACGACAAGGGCGGCGACGAGATAGCCGACCTTTACAGCGACCTTAACCAGATGATCGCCAGTATGCAGAAGATGATGGACGACATCTATCAGGCAAAGCTCCAGAACGAGGCATTCAAGTTCGACCAGATGGAGGCTGAGTTCAAAGCCCTTGCCAGCCAGATAAATCCCCACTTCCTGTACAATACCCTTGAAACTATCAGAATGAAGGCGTACTGCAACAACGACAAGGAAACCGCCGATCTGGTAAAGAAGCTGGGCAAGTTCATGCGCCGCTGCCTTGAATTCAAGGACGGCGAGGTAACGCTCCGCTCCGAGCTGGAGTTCACAAACAGTTATCTGGAGCTTCAGACCGCACGATTCGGCGACAGAGTTTCCTACAGCATTTATTCCGAGGTCTCCAAGGATTATATGATACTGCCCCTGCTGATACAGCCTGTTGTGGAGAACGCATTCGTCCACGGCATCGAGGGCTGCAAGTCCAACGGACATATCGATATAAAGGTATATTATCACAACGACTGCGTTGTTATCGACGTTTCGGACAACGGCAGCGGAATAACCCCCGAAAGGCTTGCGGAGCTTGAAGAAAAGCTCAGGCGCAACGATACCTCTTCGGGCAAGAGCATCGGTCTTACAAATGTAAACAAGAGAATAAAAATGTATCACGGCGAGCAGTACGGCTTGTCCATAAAAACGGCTCCCGAGGCGGGAACCACCATAATGATAACTCTCCCGAGAAATCCTGTTCAGAAAAAGATCACTGTTCAGGATACGGACAAGGAAAAGTAACGTATCCTCAGGAAAGGCGGTTATAATATGTTCAAGGTTTTGCTTGTTGATGACGAGCCTAATGTTCGTCAGGGCATAAAAATGATGATCCCGTGGGACGAGATAGACTGCGAGGTAATAGGCGAAGCGGACGACGGCGATGACGGACTTAACAAGATAATGATGCACCAGCCCGATATAGTTATCGCAGATATAAAAATGCCCGGAAAGACACGCATTGAGATGACTGAAGCCGCAAAGGCGCTGGGCTTCAAGGGCAAGGTGCTGATACTTTCCGGCTATTCGGATTTTTCCTATGCCAAGACCGCCATTGCGCTGGGTGTAGAGAATTTTATCCTCAAACCCGTTGACGAGGACGAGCTTATCGAAGCCATAAAGACGGCAGGAAAGAAGATAAAGAGTGAGCGTGAGCACAGATACAAGCAGGAGATAGGCAGGGAATACCTTAATGAGCAGCTTGTCAAGGGGCTTTTTGCGGGTGACCCCATCCATGTGGCAGCTGCCGTAGATGAATATGATTTTCCAAGCTACTGCGCCGCTATCGTCTGCTCCGACGGCAGTCATCCCGAGCAGTCTGCCGACTATAACACAGTCCGCCGCTTCTATGACGCTCTTAACAACGTGGATATAGTTTCGGTGGATATAAGCGGTGCGCTGGGAATACTTTTCAAGGGCTGGAAATATACCGATGTTATGATGTCCCTTGAAAAGCTGCGCATGGAGCTTTCTCCCGAAGCGTTTATTTCCTGCGGCTGCAATGTAAGCTCTCCGGCAGAGATATGCGTTTCATATTCCGAGGCGGCTGATTTCTACCGCAAGAGATTTATCTTCCATCACTGCGGCGTGGCAAGCACCGAGGTGTTCAAAAAGAGCCGCACCGCCGAGGATATCGACTTTGCCGACAGGATATACGCATACATGGAGATAAACGATACCGAAAAGCTCAACGGCGTTCTTGACAGATTTATGGAGTCCATGCTCACTGCGGACAATACTCCCGAAAAGGCTAAGATAAGCTGTATCACCATGCTTATGGACGTGCGCTCCCAGATGAGCAGAAGCGCTGCGGACAAAAAGCCCGAGAACATGATAAGCGATGATTTTGTAAACGAGATAAGCGATATGCACAGCCTGAGCCAGATGGTGGAAGCTATCAGAACAAAGCTCACCGATATCTCTGATGCCTGCTTCGGCAAGACCACAAAGAGCACCATGGAGCGTGTGGTTCAGTATATCAGAGCAAACTACAACCGTGAGCTTCGCCTTGAAATGCTGGCAGGGATCTTCGGCTACAACAGCGCATATCTTGGCAAGGTGTTCCACCAATATACAGGCGATAACTTCAACAACTATCTCGATGAGATACGTATTTCAGAAGCAAAGCGCCTGCTTGCCATGGACGAATACAGGGTGTATGAGGTGGCTGAAATGGTGGGCTACTCAAACATCAACTATTTCCACAACAAATTCAAGAAATATGTGGGCATGAGTCCATTGAGCTACAAAAAGCAGTTCGGCGGCGGAAAGGACGAATAAGCCTGCATATTTGACAATTCAGAATAAGGGTATGTATAATGTTATATACCCTTATTCTTTTTTTATATTTCTAAAAACGGGCTGTGTATGTTAAGATAAATATATATGCAGAAAATGCGGAATCATACGGCATTTTGATAAATTTTCAGGGATATTTGCCGCCTTCCGTACTGCTTTTTTAAACGAAAGGACAGTGTGAAATGTATAAAATCGTTAGAAAAAAAGCATTAAACCCCACTGTAACACTTATGGATATCGAAGCTCCCGCAGTTGCAAAAAAGGCGGAGCCCGGTCAGTTCATCATTCTCAGAACAGATGAGAACGGCGAGAGAATCCCCCTTACAGTAGCTGATTTTGACAGAGAAAAGGGTACTGTTACCATTATCTTCCAGATAGTTGGTGCAACTACCGAAAAGCTTAATCATATGAACGAGGGCGAATGTCTTCATGACTTTGCAGGCCCTCTCGGCAGAGCAACTCATACAGAAGGTCTCAAGAAGGTAGCTGTTGTAGGCGGCGGTGTTGGCTGTGCTATCGCATACCCCGTTGCAAAGAAGCTCCATCAGGTAGGCTGCGAGGTGCATTCTATCGTCGGCTTCAGAAACAAGGATCTTGTTATCCTTGAAGATGAGTTCAAGGCTTGCTCCGACAAGCTCTGCATGATGACAGATGACGGTTCCTACGGCACAAAGGGTCTTGTTACCAATGCCCTCAAGGAGCTTATCGACAGCGGCGAGCAGTATGACGAAGTAATCGCTATCGGTCCCCTGATAATGATGAAGTTCGTTGCTGCAACCACTAAGGAATACGGCATCAAGACAGTTGTTTCCATGAACCCCATTATGATCGACGGCACAGGAATGTGCGGCGGATGTCGTCTTTCCGTTGGCGGCGAGACAAAGTTTGCCTGCGTTGACGGTCCCGAGTTCGACGGTCACCTTGTTGATTTCGACGAGGCTATGAGACGTTCCACAATGTACAAGCCTTTTGAAAAAAGAAAGTACGAAGAAACCTGCAATCTTTTCAAGGAGGTAAAGTGAAATGCCAAATATGTCTCTTAAAAAGAACCCCATGCCCTCTCAGGAGCCTGATGTAAGAAACAAGAACTTCCTGGAGGTAGCACTGGGCTATACAGCTGATATCGCAGTTGACGAGGCACAGAGATGTCTCCACTGCAAGGCTATGCCCTGCGTTTCGGGCTGCCCCGTAAATATTGATATCCCCGGCTTTATCAAGGAGATCGCTGACGGTAACTTTGAGGGCGCTTACAGCGTTATCTCCAAGTCCAGCTCCCTCCCCGCAGTCTGCGGTCGTGTATGCCCCCAGGAGAACCAGTGCGAGGGCAAGTGCGTAAGAGGAAAGAAGGGCGAGGCTGTAGCTATCGGCCGTCTGGAAAGATTTGCAGCTGACTATCACAACGCAAACTTCAAGGGCGAGCCTGAGATGCCCGCTTCCAACGGCAAGAGAGTTGCTGTTATCGGCGCAGGCCCTGCAGGTCTTACCTGTGCAGGCGACCTGGCAAAGAGAGGCTACAAGGTAACTGTATTCGAGGCGCTCCACCTTGCAGGCGGCGTTCTGGTTTACGGTATCCCCGAGTTCAGACTTCCCAAGAGCATCGTTCAGCACGAGATCGACGGCCTCAAGGCTATCGGCGTTGATATCGAAACAAATATGATAATCGGCAAGACCGTTACCATTGACGAGCTGTTTGAAAGCGGCTATGAGGCTGTGTTCATCGGTTCAGGCGCAGGACTGCCCAGATTTATGAACATTCCCGGTGAGAACTACAAGGGTGTTTATTCCGCAAATGAGTTCCTTACCAGAGTTAACCTTATGAAGGCTTATAAGCCCGACAGCGATACTCCCGTCAAGGAGAACAAGAGAGTAGCAGTAGTCGGCGGCGGTAACGTTGCTATGGACGCTGCAAGATGCGCAAAGCGTCTCGGCGCAGACGAGGTTTACATAGTTTACCGCCGTGGCGAGGCTGAGCTTCCTGCCCGTGCAGAGGAGATCGAGCACGCTAAGGAAGAGGGCATCATCTTCAAGACCCTTACCAACCCCACCGAGATACTTGGCGATGAGAACGGCTTTGTAAGCGGAATCAAGTGCGTATCCATGGAGCTTGGCGAGCCTGATGAGTCGGGCAGAAGACGTCCTGTTGTAAAGGAAGGCTCCGAGCATACCGTTGATGTTGACTGCGTTATCATGTCCATCGGTACATCTCCCAACCCCCTCATCAGAAACACCACTGAGGGACTTGAAACCAACAAGCATGGCTGTATCGTTACCAAGGACGAAAGCGGTCTTACCTCCCGTGAGGGCGTTTATGCAGGCGGAGATGCCGTAACAGGTGCAGCTACCGTTATCCTCGCTATGGGCGCAGGCAAATCCGCAGCTCAGGCTATTGACGAGTATCTTCTTAATAAGTAAGAGATAACCTTTCACCGTATCCGTTCTGCGGGTACGGTGAATTTTTTGGGTGGTATTCCAAAATAATGTAGGGGACGGGTCTCCCGTCCCGCCTATCAAATGTTGGATAAATTGTAAGTTGTGGAGGTATATATTATGAGAGTAATGATTTCGATCATTCTTATGGTAATTGCAGCGTTGGTCGGTTTTTTCTTTGGTGCTGGAATGAACGAAGCAATTGATGGAGCAATACTACTTTCAATGATTACAGGTTTTGCTTGCACTATTAGTGCTATTGAAAAGAACAAGAAGGAATGACAAATTCCAATTTGTCATACATATATATAAATCAGCCTGCCAAATCTATAAAAACAAAAGCAATAAAATTTACAGGGAAGATATAATTCAATGAAAAAATACATTATCAATTCCAATGACGCAGGACAGCGTGTGGATAAGTTCATACAGAAAGCGGCTCCAAGCCTGCCCCAAAGCATGATGTACAAGGGCATACGCACGAAAAATATCAAGCTCAACCGCAAGCGCTGCGAGATATCCACCCGACTTTCCGAGGGCGATGTGCTGGAGCTGTATCTGCCCGATGAATTTTTCGGCAGTGATGAAAAGGAGTACGAGTTCCTTAAAGCCCCTGCGGATATCACCGTGGTGTATGAGGACGAAAATATCCTGCTGATGGATAAGAAAAACGGACTTGTTGTACATGAGGATAACGACGGTTCCGTTGATACCCTTGTGAACCGTATGCTCCACTATCTTTATGCAAAAGGGGAGTATGACCCTGCGGACGAAAACAGCTTTACTCCCGCCCTCTGCAACCGCCTTGACAGGAACACGGGTGGTATCGTAATTGCGGCAAAAAATGCTGAGTCTTTGCGTATCCTCAACCAGAAGATAAAGGACAGGGAGCTGGAGAAAAAGTATCTTTGTATCCTTGTGGGAGTTCCGCCCAAAAAGTCGGACACCCTTACCCATTATCTTTTCAAGGACAGCAAGACAAATACCGTTACCGTTTCCGACAAAAAAACAGCCTCCAACAAGACTATAATAACAAAGTACCGTGTGCTCAGGACCGACGGCACTCTTACCCTTGCGGAAATAGAGCTGATGACGGGCAGAACTCACCAGATAAGGGCGCATATGGCATATATCGGCTGCCCTCTGCTGGGTGACGGAAAGTACGGCATCAACAGGGTGAACCGAAGCTATAACATCAAAACTCAGGCGCTTTATTCCTACAAGCTGAAATTTGATTTCACCACCGACAGCGGCATTCTCTCGTATCTTAACGGCAGGGAGTTCACCGCAGAAAACGTGTGGTTTGCGGACAAATTTGTTAAATAGCACAAACTTTTTGCCTTGGAAATGTGCAGTATTGTGCAAAGGGCAGTTCTTGAAATTGTGTTCTTTTGTTCACAAATTACCTGTTGAATATGATTTTATATTCCGCTATAATAAATGTTAGACTTCTAACTGATAGATGTCTAACATTTTTCTTTTTCTTGGAATAAAGGAGCTGATGAAATGGAAAATGCCGACTGCAGCTATAGAAATGAGGATGAGCATATCGGCAGATACATAAATCATCTTTCCAAAACATTGCGCTATACCACCAATGCCATGATGATGAAACAGGGCGAGATAATAACAGGGGAGCAGTGCAGGATAATTTTCTATATAGCTCACCGCACGGCCCACGGCGAATGTGTGTATCAGCGTGATCTTGAAGATGATTTCGGGGTAAAGCGCTCATCCGTAGCGAGCATTCTGGGAAATCTTGAAAAAAGCGGGTACATTGCAAGAAGCGTCTGCGAGGAGGACGCACGCATCAAGAGGATAACCCTTACCGAAAAGGGACTTCGCACAAGCAAGCAGATGTACGATAACATCTGCCGTTTGGAGCAGTATCTCTCAAACGGTATGACATCTCATGAGCGTGAAGAGTTCATACGCCTGATGAAGCTTGCAATAGAAAATTTAGAGAAATTCAAAGAAGAATAACTACAAAGGAGTGGTCAACAGATGCTGAAAAAGCTTCTCGCCTGTGTGGGCGAGTACAAAAAATATACCATTCTCACGCCTGTGGTAATGATAGGCGAGGTACTGATGGAAGTTCTTATACCATTGGTAATGGCAAAGATAGTGGACGTGGGAATTGCCAACGGCGATGTGGCGTTCACAGTAAAAATGGGACTTATCATGGTCTCCATGGCAATATTCTCCCTTTGCTGCGGCGCACTGGGCGGAAAGTTTGCCGCAAAGGCAGGCATGGGCTTTGCTAAGAATGTAAGAAAGAAGCTTTTTGACAAGGTTCAGGATTTTTCCTTTGCAAACGTGGATAAGTTCTCCACAGCTTCTCTGGTAACAAGACTTACCACTGACGTTACAAACGTTCAGAACACCTTTATGATGATAATCAGAATGGCGGTACGTGCGCCTTTCATGCTTATCGTCGCACTTATAATGTCGATCTCCCTCAATGCAGAGCTGGCAGTTGTGTTCCTGGTCGCTATCCCCGTTCTGGGCGTTGCAGTGGGACTTATCACAACAAAGGCATTCCCCAGATTTGAGAAAATGCTTGAAAAGTATGACTCCCTCAACTCCAAGGTACAGGAAAACCTTATCGGTATCAGAGTTGTAAAGGCATTCGTAAGAGAAAGGTTTGAGGGCAAGAAGTTCGTAGCTTCCGCTGACGATGTAAGAGCCGCTCAGGTAAATGCCGAAAAGCTCGTTATTCTGGGTCAGCCCGCAATGCAGATAATTATGTATGCCTGCATCGTTGCCGTTATCTATTTCGGCGGAAATATGGTTATCGGCGGTACATTCCTTGTCGGTGAGCTTTCCAGCTTCATCAGCTACGTAACTCAGATACTTATGTCCCTTATGATGCTCTCCATGATCTTCGTTATGACAACTATCTCCCTCGCTTCCATGCACAGAATAGTTGAGATATTCGATGAAGTTCCCGAGATCAGAGATGACGATGCAGACCCCGCACTTGTTCCCGCAGACGGAAGCATCAGATTCAACAATGTTTCTTTCAGCTACGCCAAGGACGAGGATAACCTCACCGTAAAGAATATCAATCTTGATATCAAGTCTGGCGAGACCATCGGCGTTATCGGCGGAACCGGTTCGGCAAAGAGTACCCTTGTTCAGCTTATTCCCCGTCTCTACGATGTGCTTGACGGCAGCGTTGAGGTAGGCGGCAGAAATGTCAAGGACTACAAGCTTGATAACCTGAGAAACGAAGTTGCAATGGTTCTCCAGAAGAACGTTCTGTTCTCAGGCACTATCGAGGATAACCTCCGCTGGGGAAATGAGAACGCTACCCACGAGGAGATAGTTGAAGCGTGCAAGCAGGCACAGGCTCACGACTTTATCATGAGCTTCCCCGACGGATATAATACAGATCTGGGTCAGGGCGGCGTAAACGTGTCAGGCGGTCAGAAGCAGAGACTTTGTATCGCAAGAGCGCTTCTTAAAAAGCCCAAGATAGTTATTCTTGATGACTCCACCAGCGCAGTTGATACTGCCACCGATGCGAAGATCAGAAGCGCATTCAGGCAGGAGCTGGCAGATACCACAACGATCATAATCGCCCAGAGAATTTCCTCCGTCAGCGATGCTGACAGGATAATCGTCCTCGAGAACGGCGAGATAAACGCATTCGATACTCACGATAACCTTATGAAGAACAATGAGATATACCGTGAAGTTTACTACTCACAGCAGAAAGGAGCTGAAGAATAATGCCTCCACGTAAGCAAGGACCTATGCAGAAGCCCAAGAACGCATTCGGCGCATTCAAGAGAATACTTTCCTATATGGCAGAGTACAAGGCGCTGCTCCTGCTGGTAGTCGTTTTCATCATATGCAGTTCACTTGCAAATGTAATAGGAACCTCTTTCCTCCAGAAAATAATAGATAATTACCTTACTCCCCTTATCAAGGACAGCGGAAATGCCGAGCTTTACCGAGGCTTTATGGCAGTTCTGGGACAGATGATGCTGGTGTATGTTATCGGTGCCCTCTGCACATTCGGATATTCAAGGATAATGCTGAATATTTCCACAAAAACACTGTTCAAGATAAGAACAGACCTGTTCACACACATGGAGACCCTCCCCATAAAGTATTTCGATACCCATACCCACGGTGAGCTTATGAGCCGTTACACCAATGATATCGATACTATCCGTGAGATGCTCTCCAACGCAGTTTCAAGCTTTATTTCTTCGGCTGTTACTATTATCGGCGTGTTCGTAATGATGGTTTACTACAGCTGGCAGCTCACTCTCGTATCTATCGGAATGCTGTTTGTCATTCTCTTCCTCACAGGAAAGATAGGCGGCAAGAGCGGTAAGTACTTCAAGGAGCAGCAGAAGGAGATAGGTGCTGTCAACGGCTACATCGAAGAGATGATAGACGGTCAGAAAGTCGTTAAGGTGTTCGTTCACGAAAAGCAGGCAAAGGAAGAATTCGAGCAGCTCAATGACCGCCTTTGCGAAGCCTCCACAAACGCAAATACCTTTGCAAATATCCTCGGCCCAGTAAACAACAACCTCGGTCACGTTCAGTATGCACTGACCGCAGTTGTGGGCGGAATACTTGCCATCAAGGGCGTTCATTCCTTCAGCGGCCCCATAATGGTCGGTACAGTCGTTGCATTCCTCCAGTACACAAGAAACTTCTCAATGCCTATTTCTCAGGTTTCACAGCTGTTCAACTCAGTCCTCTCCGCACTGGCAGGTGCTGAGCGTATCTTCAATATGATTGATGAGCCCTCCGAGGTCGATGACGGCTATGTAACTCTGGTAAATGCCAAGGAAGCTCCCGACGGAACACTTACCGAGTGCTCCGAGCGCACAGGCGTGTGGGCATGGAAGCATCCTCATAAGGCAGACGGAACCATAACCTACACCAAGGTACAGGGCAGGGTTGAGTTCGATGACGTTACCTTTGGCTACGAGGAGAACAAGACCGTTCTCAACGGAATAAGCCTTTACGCAAAGCCCGGTCAGAAGATCGCATTCGTAGGCTCCACAGGTGCGGGAAAGACCACCATCACCAACCTTATAAACAGATTTTACGATGTGCCAGACGGAAAGATACGCTACGACGGCATCAACATCAACAAGATTAAGAAGGATGACCTGAGACGTTCGCTGTCAATGGTTCTCCAGGATACACACCTTTTCACAGGAACCGTTATGGATAATATCCGCTACGGAAAGCTTGATGCTACCGATGAAGAGGTCATCAAGGCAGCAAAGCTTGCAAATGCCGACTCCTTTATCAGACATCTGCCCGAGGGATACGATACTATGCTTTATTCCGACGGCGCAAACCTTTCACAGGGTCAGAGACAGCTTCTTGCCATTGCAAGAGCGGCCGTTGCGGATCCTCCCGTTCTTATCCTTGATGAAGCAACATCTTCCATTGATACAAGAACGGAAGCGCTCATCGAAAAGGGCATGGACAGTCTGATGGAGGGCAGAACGGTATTCGTAATCGCTCACAGACTTTCCACCGTAAGAAACTCCGATGCGATAATGGTGCTTGAGCATGGAAACATCATAGAGCGTGGCAACCACGACGCACTTATTGCAGACCATGGAAAATATTATCAGCTTTATACAGGTATGTTTGAGCTTAGCTGATAACGAATATGACAGAATGCTGCTTCCGAAAGGGAGCGGCATTTTTGGTGGACTAAACTTTTAATAGCACAGGTTCTCGGGTTTTGACGGCTTATCTCTTTTTCGCTGACGCTAAATTGCTATTTGCTCTTGCATTTTTTGTTTGCATATGCTAAAATAAGATAAACAGGACTTTTGCCCTTATTTTCAGCCGCACTGCGGCGGATTGGAGAATTATATGAAATACATCGTTTTACTTTGCGACGGCATGGCAGATTACCCTCTGCCCGAGCTTGACGGCGGCACACCCATGAGCCGCTCCGTTACACCCAATACCGATATGCTTGCTGCAAAATCTACCGTGGGTCTTGTACGCACCGTTGCTGACGGTCTTAAGCCCGGCTCCGATGTTGCAAACCTTTCCGTTCTGGGCTATGACCCTGCTGTTTGCTACACAGGCCGTTCCCCTCTGGAGGCAGGTTCCATCGGCATTGATATGTCCGCTGATGACGTTTCTTTCCGCTGCAATCTTGTTACTGTTTCCGATGAGCCAAACTTCGAGGACAAGACCCTCGTTGACTACTGCGCAGGCGATATCTCAACAGCAGAAGCAAAGGTTCTCGTTGACTATCTTGCAGAGCATTTCAACAACGAGGAATTTGACCTTTACAGCGGCGTAAGCTACCGTCACTGCCTTATCTGGCACGGCGGAACTACCGACCTTGCTCCTCTCACACCTCCTCACGACATCACAGGCAGAGTTGTAAGAGACTATGTTCCCAAGCACCCCAATGCCGCAAAGCTCTATGATATGATGAAGAAGAGCGTTGAGCTTCTCAAAGACCACCCCATCAACAAGGACAGGATCGCAAGAGGTCTTAACCCCGCAAACTGCGTATGGTTCTGGGGCGAGGGCAGACGTGCCGAGCTGGAGAACTTCACCAAGAAGACAGGTCTCAAGGGCACAATGATCTCCGCAGTTGACCTTTTAAAGGGCATTGCAAAGTTCGGCGGCATGGATATTGCCGAGGTCGAGGGCGCAACAGGCTACATAGACACCAACTTCAAGGGCAAGGCTCAGGCAGCTCTTGACGCTCTTGCAAACGGCAGCGATTTTGTTTATGTTCACATGGAAGCTCCCGATGAGTGCGGTCACAGACACGAGATCGAGAACAAGGTAAAGTCCCTTGAAATAATCGACAAGGACGTTCTGGGCTATATGCTCCCCGAGCTTGATAAGAAGTATGACGATTACAAGATAATGATACTTCCCGACCACCCCACACCTCTTGCTCTGAGAACTCACGTTTCCGACCCCGTTCCTTTCCTCATCTACAAGAAGAGCGCACCTGTAAAGGGCGTAGCCTCTTTCAACGAGGAGTCTGCAAAGGAAACAGGACTTTTCATCGAAAAGGGTCCCTCTCTTATAGATTACTTCATCAATCTTTGATTTAAAAACATCAAAAGGTCATCTCCGAGCATAGTGAGATGACCTTTTTTATACGGTGATGATATGAGATATTTTATAAGTGAAGCTGAACGCAGAAGCTCCCGAAGCACCCTTTATTTTGAGCTTCAGAAAGGGCATTATCACAACAAATGCTGGCTTGATGATTCTGTCTGTATCCATGCGGATATATGGGACAGCCTCAGCCTGACAGAGCTTTTTACAAAAGCCCTGCCGAATTTCTCTTATTACGGTCTTACAGAGGTCAGCCCCGACGAGTTTAAAAAGCTTAAAGAGCTGTCGAAAGGCTCGGAGCAGTGGGAGAATGTCATTTCTCAGCTGTCACCATGGGCAGAGGAGTGCTTTGAAAATAACACGGTTTTCACAATATGCGGAATATAAAACTAAGCACCAATTAAAAGCTATACA